>Ga0315297_10000510_pt1 | contig 22722 bp, 18 predicted proteins | sample YL17G15_0_MG_FD_203628 | JGI IMG/M metagenome (GOLD analysis project Ga0315297, IMG submission 203628) | Sediment microbial communities from Yellowstone Lake, YNP, Wyoming, USA - YL17G15_0 | ecosystem: Environmental > Aquatic > Freshwater > Lake > Sediment | place: USA: Wyoming | collected... | reverse complement strand
AGGCGGCCACAACGGTGTGCGGCGATCGCAGGCTGAGTGTCGTGCCGAGCACGAAACGGGGAACTGGAGCGGGAGACGGGTCTCGAACCCGCGACATTCAGCTTGGAAGGCTGACGCTCTACCGACTGAGCTACTCCCGCCCGGGGAACGCGCCCTCGCGGACGCGGGTACGGTAGCACGGTCGCTCGCGGGAACGGAGATCCGGCGCGCGGCGGGACTGGCGGTCCGACCTACCGGCGCAGCCACCCCGGCAGCGGCAGCTCGGGGCCGCGCCAGCGGGTGATCTCCTCGGTCGAGACGCGGCCGTAGTAGTTGAGGAAGTGCGCGCCGGCGGCGGTGAGCCGCGCCGCGATGCGGTCCTGCACCGCGCGGTTGCGCACCTTCACTGCCACGATCGCGCGCCCGTCCCGCAGCGCGGCCATGTAGAGCGCGAAGTCGGGCTGCTGGTCCATGGTCATGAACCGGAGGCCACTCATGAACCGCGTGATCAGGCTGTCTGCGGCAAGCAGGTCCATCCGGTCCTCGGCGCCGTCGCCGGAGATCGTCTCGACGTGCTCCGCCGGGACCCCGGCCGCGACGACGGCCCTGGCCGCACCCGCTGCAAGGGCGGGATCATCGATGACGGCGAGGAGGAAGCCGGTCGGGTAGCGGAACGAGCGCCGGCGTGCCGGCTGCGGCTTCGTGTCGGGAGCGTCCTGTGCCATGCGACCATGATGACGCCTCGAAAGCCGTGCACGGCGTGTCCGGACGTGCGACGCTCATCCGGGATCGCAGGCACGGATGGTCCCGGTCGCCGCGGTCGGTCCGGCCGTCACGCCGCGCGGCGTCGTCACTCGAGCCAGGGGGACGCCTCGGATGCAGCAGATGCAGCAGCGCCCGATGGGGATCACGCTGCTCTCGACGCTCGCGCTCCTCGCGGCGGTCGGGGCGGCGTTTCAGGCTTTCGCGTCGGTCGATCCGGGGTCGGTGGGGCCGTTCGGCCAGATCCAGTCCGGGAGCGGGTTCGGGTTGGCGGCCGCGGGGTTCCTCATCGCGGCCGGCATCTACCTCGAGCTGTCCTACGGGCTCTGGCAGACGAAGGGCTGGGCGTGGTTCCTCGCGCTCGCGATCTCGGTCACGCACATCGCCGTGAACGTCGCCGCGGCGCTCTTCGGCGGGGCGACGTGGGCGCTGGCGATCGGCGGGTCGATCGTCCCGCTCATCATCCTCGCGTACCTGCTCACGCCCGGGGTACGGCGCGCCTTCGGGTACTGAGAGCACCGAGGGACGACAGGGCGCGAAACGGCCGGCGTGCACGCGACGGGCGGTGCGGCGCGCCCCGTTTCCGGTTCAGCCGGCGGCGAGGCGCGGAAGGGCTGGGACGGTCCAGGCAGGGCCCGCTCCACAGGTGCCAGCGCCGGATCTGCTCGATTCCTGCGCGGCACGCAGGAATCGCCTCCGCTCTTGCGCCCCGCCCAAGAGCCGTCACCGTGGGGCCTCGTCTCTGCCCGGATCCTGCGTCTGGCGCAGGGAATCGGACGAGTCGGGCAGCCCATCGGTGATTGCTTGCGTCCGGCGCAGGGAATCGACCAAGATGTGGTCCCGGCGTGCCGCCCGGCGACGGGTCTTGCGCCTGGCGCAACCCGGGCGGAGAGCCCGGCGAACGGGCCGCTTCAGCTGGCATGACGGGACCCGCACGGGACCCGCACGGGACCCGCCGGGGCCCCACTCCGGGTCAGTCGGCCGGGATGCTCGGCACGACTCCGGCGGCCCATCGCGCGCGCTCCCGCAGCCACGCGGCGAACGTCATGAGGATGGACTGGCGGTCATCCGACCCGAGGCCGCGCGCGAGCGCGACCGGGAAGAACGCGCCGAACGCGAGCGCGACCCCGTCCGCATGCCAGGCGCCGACGAATGGGGCGAGCTTCACGTCGAGGATCTCGCGCCGATCCAGGGCAGCTGCCAGCTCGGCCGCCGCCTGCTCCGACGGTGCCCGGACGGGCACCCGCAGGGTCATCGCGACCCCCGCGCCGAAATCGGGGTGGCGCTCGCCGAACGAGAGACGCAGGAGGGCGGTCCCAGGTCGATCGGTGGCTGGGCGCTCGGCCGCGCCGCGGTCCGTCGCGGGGTCAGCGGCCTCGGCGCCGTGCTCGGCGACCTCGGCGCCCCGCCCGTCCGGCGCGGCGAGTGCCGCGAGCCAGGCCGCCTCGTGGGCTGCCGCCGGTGACGTGCGCTCGCGGCGCGCGACCTCGACGAGTGCTCGCACGCGGTCCTGCGGCGTCAGTCCCGCGAGGACGCCCCGGTCGGAGGAGAACGGCACCTCGGCGGTGAGCGTGTCCGAGCCGTGGACCGCGAACGGGAGGAGCCCGAGCGGGCTGCGGGCCAGGGCGCGCAGGTCGCCCTCGGTGAACGGCGTCGAGCGGTCGCCGGCGGCCGCGAACGCGGCACCGGCGTCGATGAGCTCATCGGGCTCGGTCCGCGGCCCAGAGGTCGGGTGGTCGCTCGACGCGATCTCCCCGCCGAACGTCTCGCGCAGGCCGTCGACGCTCGAATCCGCGATCGACACCTGGAGGCCCGCGGCGGAGTAGACGAGCGGGTCCAGCCACGCGTTCTCCGCGTGACACCACATCTCCGTCACGACGTCCAATGTCCGCGCGCCGGGGTCCCAGACCAGCCCGTCGACGCCGGCCCGCGCGTTCGCGTGCGAGAGCTTGCGGGCGGTCTCGCCGTCGGTCGGGACGTCGCGGAGGAGCCGGGTCGTCGTCCGGACGCGGACGACCGAGAGGCCGTGCATCTCGATCGGGAGCCCCGCGCGGACCGTGAGCGCGAGCCGTCCCGGCCACCACGTGAAGCCACGATCCTCGTCGATCGACCACTCCGGCGGAACGCCGAGCCGGTCGCGGAGCAGGGCGAGGACACGGGGGCCCTGGTCGGCCGGGTCGACAGCGACGGCGGTCGGATCGGCGGGCTCGATGCCGGCGGGCTCGGTGCCGGAGGGCTCGATGCCGGAGGATGCGGGGTCGGTCGCCTGCGCTCCCGACGACTCGGGAGGGTCGGCCTCAGGCGCGCGGTCGGGATCGGCACCCGCGAAGGACTCGGCGAGGGCGCGGGCGTCGGCCGAGCTCATGTGGACTCCTCGTGCGTCGGTGGCGGCGGGCCACAGGGTACCCGGGTCCGGTAGGCTCCGCTGTCGTGGGGCTACGCCGGACGGACCGCGGCCCGCGTCGAGGGAGAGAAACGACATGTCTGACGCGGCCGCGCACGCACCGGATCTCCGGCGTCTCGTGGGGGCTGACGTCGAGGTCCCGCTCGTCACCGGCGGCAGCCGTCGGTATGTGAACCTCGACTACGCGGCGAGCGCGCCGGCGCTCCAGGCGGTCGCGGACGGGATCGCCGAGGCCCTCCCCTGGTACAGCAGCGTCCACCGGGGCGCCGGCTTCAAGAGCCAGGTCTCCACCGAGCTGTACGAGCGGGCGCGGGAGTCGGTGCGGGCGTTCTTCGGGGCCCGCGCCGACGACGCCGTCGTCATCACGCGCAACACGACCGACGCGATCAACCTCCTCGCGAGCGCGCTCCCGGAGGGGGCGACGGTGCTCGCCTTCGCGGTGGAGCACCACGCGAACCTCCTCCCGTGGCGACACGGGACGCGGCGCGGTCGGGTCCGTTACCTGCCGGTCCCCGAGGGGCCCGAAGGACTCCTCGGTACGCTCGAGGCGGCGCTCCGCGAGGAGCGGGTCGGCGGGACCGCGCCGGACGGGACCGCGCGCGCGGGGTCCGCACCGATCCTCGTCGCGACGACCGGTGCGTCGAACGTCACCGGCGAGATCTGGCCGGTCCCACGGATCGCCGCACTCGCCCACGCGCATGACGCTCGGCTCATGGTCGACGGGGCACAGCTCGCGCCGCACGTCCCGATCGACATGGCGCGCGACGGGATCGACTACCTGGCGATCTCCGGGCACAAGCTGTACGCCCCGTTCGGTGCGGGCGCGCTCCTCGGCCGACGCGACTGGCTCGAGGCGACGGAGCCGTTCCTCTGGGGCGGCGGCGCGGTGCGCTTCGTCACGCTCCGGGACGTGCTCTGGGCTCCCCTCCCCGACCGGCAGGAGGCCGGGTCACCGAACGTCATCGGGGCGGTCGCCCTCGGCGTTGCCTGCGAGACGCTCGGCGCGATCGGGATGGACCATGTCGCGGCGGAGGAGCTCGCGTTCCACGCTCGAGCCCGCGCGCGCCTGTCCGTGATCCCCGGGCTCGACCTCTACCGGACGTGGAGCTTCGACCTCCCGCATATCGGGCTGCTCGTGTTCAACCTCGACGGATACGACCACAGCCACCTCGCCGCGGCCCTCAGCGCGGAGCACGGCATCGGGGTCCGCCACGGGTGCTTCTGCGCGCACCCGCTCCTCCTCCATCTCCTCCACATCGACGAGGCGGCGGCGTCGGCGATCCGCGACGACCTGCGGGCCGGCGGTCATCCGGCGATGCCGGGGGCGGTCCGGATGAGCTTCGGCCTGGGAACGACCGGGGCCGACATCGACGCGGCGGCCGATGCGCTCGAGCGGATCGCCGCAGAGGGGCCGCGGTGGACGTACCGGCAGAGCCACGTGACGGGCGAGTGGGAGCCTGACCCAGACCCACGGCCCTGGCCTGAGCTTCCCCTCGGCACGCCCGGCGAGCGGCGGAGGACCGCCGGCGAGGCTTCCTAGGCGGTCGTCGGCTCCGGCGTTGGGTGCGGCCAGCCGGGATCGACGGCGGGCGGCTCGTCGGCATCCACGGTCTCCGCGGCCTCCTCGGCCCGCTCGCGCTTCGCCGCCTCCATGGCCGCGACGCGCTCCGCCCACCACCCTTCCGGCGCCGTCATCGCGGCACGACCCTCGCGTGCGGTCCGCTCGGCCCGTTCCTTGATCCCGAGGAGCATCCGGCGGAAGAGGACGAAGCTGCCGGGCTCGAACCCGAGGATCATCGGCAGCTGGCGGAGGCCCGCAGTGGAGCGCGACGCGCTCTCGATGTCCCAGTCCCTGAACCGGGCGCGTCCGCGCACGACGAGCCGGGTGTCACCTTCCGCGTCGTCGAGCAGCTGGAAGCAGAATGAGCCCGAGCCGATCGACTCCTCGCTCCCGTCGTCGGACGCCTCGAGCAGGAGGAGTCTCTGGGGCTCCAGGCCGGCGACCGGGATCTCGAACGCGCCGAACGGGACCGCGTCGCCGAGCTTGAGGCCCTGGAGCTCGGGGACGATGAGCTCGACCGAGTGGATGTCGAGACCGATCCGGCGCTCGAGCCGGTCGTAGCTGTAGAAGCCGGCGCGGCCGTAGCCGAGCTGGACGAGCCACGGCCAGACATCGGCCGGCGACGCGTCGATCGTGACGCCGTACGTGACGGACCACTGCGGGTCGGACACGACCTCGTCGCCGGGCATCGCGGCGGCAAGCTCGTCGTCCGTGGCGCCCCATCGCCGGAACATCGGCCTGAGCCGCCGCTCGTAGCAGAGGGCAGCGCCGGTGGCGGCGAGCGAGAGCCCCACGGAGAGGGCGACGGCGTGGCGGGTCTTCATCGATGCGACCTCCGGTGGCCGGCCCTCGGTGGGCGGAGCCGGGCGCCCCGACAGCCTCCCACGGAGCCCGTGGCGGCGCGAGTGCCGACCGTCATGCGAGCCCGGGACGCGGCTCGCGCGGGATCGGGCGTCGGTCCAGCAACCAGCGGACGGCGGCCTCGAGGTCGGGGGCGATGGTGTCGGCGCCGGGGAAGGCCATCTCCGCCGTGTGCTCGTTCGGGACCGCGACGACGGTCATCCTCGCGCGGTGGGCGGCTTCCACGCCCGACGGCGCATCCTCGAGGACCGCGCACGCGGCCGGGTCGATGCCGAGCAGGCGGGCCGCGGTAAGGTACGGCTCCGGATGGGGCTTGGCGTGCGTGACGTCCTCGCGGGCGATGACGACCTCGAAGTCGATCCCCTCCGCGCGGAGGTGCCGGAGAGCGGCCTCCGCGTAGTCGCGGACGCCCGACGTGACGAGCCCGAGCCGGAGCCCCTCGGACCGGGCCAGTGTGACCGCCTCGGCGAGTCGGGGCCGGAACGGGAGCGCCTGCTCGACGAGGGCGAGGTAGTGCGCCTCGCGTCGTGCATGGAAGTCGTCGGTGTCGAGCCCGTGCAGTCGCGCGAACGCCTCGGATGAGTCGCGGGCCGGCCGCCCCAGGTACGGTCCGATGACAGCGGGATCGAATGACCTGCCGTCCTCTTCGAGCGCGAGCCGGATGGACTCGCCGTGGATCGGCTCGGAGTCCACGGCGAGGCCATCCAGGTCGAAGAGGATCGCCTCGAGCCTCGAGTTCGGCATGTGCCCCACGCTGCGATGATGGAGAATGGTCTGAACCATTCATGGGGTCGCCACTATACTGGACGCACTCCACACGGACCGAGGTATGCACGGCGGTATGGGCAAGGAGCCGCTCCATTCCATCGTCGCGAGCCGGGCCGAGGCGCGGATCAGGTCCGGCGAGTGGGCGCCGGGGACCCGCCTCCCACCGGAGCGCGAGCTGTGTCGCATCCTCGACATCAGCCGCGCGACGCTCCGGCAGGCGCTTGCCGAGCTCGAGCAACGTGGTCTCATCTCACGCCACCAGGGGCGCGGCACGTTCGTCACGCGACCGCCGGTCGCCACGGAGCTCTCCGGGTTCTTCAGCGTCGCCGCGGCGCTGCGCGCGCGCGGCCTGCAGCTGGTCACGCATGTCCTCTCCGTGGAGACCGTCGACGCGAGCCGCCAGCTCGCCCAGGACCTCGGATGCGAGCCGGGTGACCCGCTCGTCAGGGTCGACCGCCTCCGGTCGGTCGAGGCGGAGCCGCTCTTCCTCGAGTCCACGTGGCTCCCGCTCGCGCGGTTCCCGGGGCTGGAGAAGGCGGATTTCGAGGGTCGTTCGCTCTACGACATGCTCCGCGAGGACTACGGCTGCGAGCTCGAGACCGCGATCGAGTCGTTCGAGCCGGTCATCACGACCCCGCGCGAGGCCCACCATCTCGACGTCCCGCGCCTCTCCCCCGCCCTCCTCCTCCGCCGCATCGCTTCTGACCGTGCCGGCGTGCCGGTGGAGGTGAGCAGCTCGCTCCTGCGCGGAGACCGATCGCGGCTCCTTCTCGAGCGCCGCGTCCACGACGCCTGGCTCGCCGACCGGAGCGGCGGCGCCGCACCCGCGACGGCGCCACCAGGACCGGTCAGCCGAGCCGCCGACGACCCCGACCGGAACGGGTTCGACCCTGCGCGCGTCCGCGACGCGCTCCTGCCCGAGCGCGGCTGACCGCGGGAACCCGACGCCGGCCCTCGGCGGCGGTCAGACGCTCGGCCGCGATCGGCCGCTCGGCGGCGATCAGTCGCCCGGCCGGACGCCGGCGCTGCTCGCGCCGCGAGCCGCCGGCAGCGCGAGGATGAAGCGGGCTCCGCCGCCGGGCGCGTCGTCCACCGCGAGCGTCCCGCCGTGGAGCTCGACGATGCGCCGGGCGATCGCGAGACCGAGTCCGCTCCCGGATCCCTTCGCGCCGGCCACGCCGGGGAGGCGGGCGAATGGCTCGAAGACCCGCTCCCGCGCGTCGCGCGGGATGCCCGGGCCCTCATCCGCGACGGAGAGGACGGCGTGCCCGCCGGCGCGCTCCGCAGCGACCGTCACCGAGCCGCCGGCCGGCGAGTGGCGCATCGCGTTGTCCAAGAGCACGAGGAGCGACTGGACGAGACGGTCCGGATCGACGTCGACGGCGATCGGCGACCCCTCGTCGGGCCCGGCGAGCGTCACGCCGCGCTCCGCCGCGAGCGGACGCGCCCGGGTGGTGGTGTCGCGCGCGAGCACGCGGAGGTCCACGACGCGGCGATCGAGGGAGAGGGCGCCGCGGTCGGAGGCGTCGAGGGCGAGCAGGTCGTCGACGAGGCGCCCCAGCCTGTCCGCCTCGGATACCACGTCCGCGACGAGCGGCCGCCCGGCCTCCGTCACGAGTCCTTCGCGGTCGAGCACCTCTGCGGACGCCCGGATGATCGCCGCCGGCGTCCGGATCTCGTGAGAGGCGTCGGCCACGAACCGTCGCTCCGTCTCGAAGGCGGCCCGGATCGGCACGAGCGCCCGGTTGACGACGACGACCGTGACGAAGGCCGCCCCGAGGAGGCCGAGCCCGCAGACGAGCACGACCGTCAGGACGAGCGTCCGGGACTGTCGGTCATGGAGCGTGAGGACGTATCCCACCTGCACGTACCCGGTGGTCGCTCCGTCGTGGACGACGGGCACCGTGAGGAGGCGGACCGCGATACCGCCGGCCTCGACGGTGCGCAGGTCGCGGCCCGACGCGGACGCGGACGTGACCGCCGCCGCGTCCGGCAGGCCGTCGAGCGGGATGCCCGATGGGTTGGACACCACTGCGCCCGAGGCGTCCAGGACGAGGAAGAACGTGTCGGACGACGCGGGCGGGCGCTCGGTCGGCTCGTCGCTTCCGTCGGACGACTCGCCGCCGCCTCCGGCCGGCGGGGTCGGGATCAGGGCGTCCCCGCGCGCGAGGAACGCGTCGGTCGCGGACGTGAGTGCCCGGTCCACGTCGTCATCGAGCGCCCGGATCGCGGTGAACGCCGTGACGGCGCCGATGGCGATGACGAGCGCGGATACGAGCGCGAGGATGACCACCGCGAGGCGGAGGCGCGTCCGTGCGAGGAGGCGCCCGTGCGGATCGGTATCCGTGCTCAATGGCCGGCCGCGTTGACCCGGCGGACGATCATGCATCCTCCCGCAGCGTGTAGCCGACGCCGCGGACCGTGCGGAGGAGACCGTCGCGGCCGAGCTCTCCGAGCTTGCGCCGGAGGTACGAGACGTAGAGGTCCACGACGTTGGAGTAGACGTCCGGCTCGGCCCCCCACACCGCGTCGAGGATCTGCTGCCGGGTGACGACCCGCCCCGCGTTCCGCATGAGGTAGGCGAGGAGTGCGAACTCGCGCGCCGAGAGGTCCACCGACCGCTCGCCCACCCGGACGACGTGACGCTCCTCGTCGAGCTCCACGTCGGCGACCGCCAGGCGCGACTCCGCGGTCGGTGTCGCTCGCCGGCCGAGCGCGCGGATCCGTGCGAGGAGCTCGGAGAAGGCGAACGGCTTGGCGAGGTAGTCGTCGGCCCCGGCGTCGAGCCCGGCCACCCGGTGCTCCACCGAGCCGAGGGCCGTGAGCATCAGCGCCGGAGCCGACACCCCGCGCGCCCGCATGAGCCGGAGGAGCTCGAGGCCGTCGAGGTCGGGGAGCATCCGGTCGAGGATGAGCACGTCGTATTCACCGGTCCCGACGAACGCGAGGCCCGACACGGCGTCCGGCGCGAGGTCGACGGCATGGTGCTCGGCGACGAGGACCCGGCGGATGAGCTCACCCATCCGGGGCTCGTCCTCCACGACGAGAAGGCGCATGGTCGCCATCCTGTGTGCCCCGCGCGTCGGCGTCAACGGCCGGACGGCGTTCCTGTGAGAACGCTCATCCGGACCACAGGGACGGCTCATCGGCCGCAGCGAGCATTCGTGTCGGTGGATCGCTCCCTCGGGGCCCGACGGTGAAGGAACCCCCTCCCCTCCGCCGGCCCCGGGGGCGGTCACCTTGGACCGACACTGAAGGTGACATTCCGATGACCGACGACTTCGACACCACGGGCTCCTCCTCTGGCCCGTCCCTCCCTCCGTCCGCCGCGACCGGCCCGGGTCCCACCTCCGGCCCGGCCGGTCCGGCGCGGCGGCCCGGCGGCCTGCCGACGGCGGCCACCCATCGCATCGCCCTCGCCGCGGGGATCGTCGCGGTCCTCGGGACGCTCGCCGTGTCGGTCGCGCTCCGGACCGGCGGCCCTGCACCGGCTCCCGTTTCGGCGGCGACCATCGTCGCGGACCCGACCGCCCAGGCGACCCCGCGCGTCGTCGTGGACACGCAGTACGTGCAGGCGCCAGCCCCGACCGCGAACCCGGATCCGATCGTCGTGCCGGCCCCGATCGCGACCCAGCCGCCGGTGCGCATCGTCCGAGTCGTCAAGCCCGCCGCGGGCGGCGAGCAGGAGGGCGACGACGGCCAGGAGAGCGAGGGCGGGAGCGATGACTGACATGAGCATCCGAGACGCGGGCACGTCCCTTCGAGGACCGCGCCCGGTCGGCACCGCGCGGCCGTCGGCGGGCGCGTCCCCGCGAGCGAAGGCTGACCCTACTGCCGCGCGTGTCGCGGTCGGTGCCGGCGGCCTGGCAGCCGCCATCGCGCTCATCGCCGTGATCGCAGCGCCGGCGGCTGCCCAGACCCCGCAGGCGACGGCGATCGTGCAAACGCCCGTCGAGCCGCCGGTGCAGCACGTCACGCGGGTCGTCGTGATCCCGTCGACACAGACGCCGCCGCCGCGCCAGGTGGTGGTGGCGAGCCCGCTGCCCGCACCGACGGCGCGCGTCGTCACCATCGTCACGAGTCAGTCGGGCAAGCCGTGATCGCCACGCTCGTCGACGGGGCGGCCGGGTCGGCCGCCCCGTCGTCCACGAACGGGCTCGTGAGCATCCGCCGCGAGGACCGCGCCATGGGCGGCCGCCTCGTCGTGCGCGTGACCACCCAGCCCGCCCGCGCGGCCGAGGCCGCCCGTGACGCCGAGATCGCGGCCCGCCGCGTCCGCGCGTGGGCGTCGATCCTCACCCGTCATGACGCCGCCTCCCAGCTCATGCGACTCAACGCCGACCCCCGACCCGACGTGCCGATCCGGCCGACGCTGGCCGCCGCGCTCGCATGGGCCGCCGAGGCGGCGGAATGGACAGGCGGGATCGTGGACCCGACGCTACTCGACGAGCGCCTGGAGGCAGAGGCCTCCGCCTCGGACAGCACCCTCGGTGGAGAACACGGAGCGGACCTCGCGCGGCGCGATGGCTCGTGGTCGCTCGCGCGGCTGCCCGGGACCCCCGGCCTCGAGCGCGGGTCTCTCGTATCGAGGCGGCCCGGGCTGCGGCTCGACCTCGACGGCGTCGGCAAGGGCTGGCTCGCCGACCGCACGCTCCGCCTGCTCGAGCGGCACCCTGGCGCGATCGTCGACGCGGACGGGGACGTCGCCGTGCGGCTCGCCCCCGGCGAGCGCATCGAGGTCGGCGTCGCGGACCCCCGCAGCGCGGGCATGAGCCTCGCCGTCCTGGCGCTCGAGGCACCCGCGACGAGACAGACGACGTGGGGCGTGGCGACCTCGGGGACCTCCGTACACCGGTGGCGCACCACGGACGGCGACGCGCATCACCTCATCGACCCGCGGACCGGTCGGCCCGCCGTGACCGATGTCGTGCAGGCGACGGTCATCGCCGCCACCGCCCGCTCGGCCGAGGCGCTCGCGAAGACCGCCGTGATCCTCGGCTCGTTCCGCGCGCTCGACGTTCTCGATCGGATCGGCGCCTCTGGCGCGATCCTCCTGCTGTCCGACGGCCGGACGCTCGCGCTGCCGTCGACCACGAGGTTCCTCGCATGAAGTACCGCGGACTGTCGCCCGTCGCCCAGCTCGTCCTGTGGGTCGGCGTCGCAATCTGCATCGGTATCGTGCTGGCGGTGTCGCTCCCGATGGCCGCGGGCGGGCTGACCGCTGCCGTCCTCGAGACGCCATCCAAGCTCCCGTGGTTCGCGACGCGCGTGACGGCATTCCTCTCCTATCTCGCCATCGCCGGTTCGGTCGTCTACGGGCTCCTCCTCTCGACGAAGATCCTCGACGCGATCGCGCACCGACCGGTGACATACGCGCTTCACCAGGACCTCGCCGCGGTCGGGCTGGGGCTGGCGGGCATCCACGGCGTCCTCCTCGGCCTCGACTCGACGGTCCCCTTCTCCTTCGCCGAGATGCTCATCCCGTTCGCGGCTCCATATCGGCCGATCTGGGTGGGGATCGGGCAGATCGCCTTCTACGTGACCGCCGCCGTCATCGCGAGCTTCTACGCGCGGCGCCGCATCGGCCAGAGGGCCTGGCGACTCCTCCACTACACGACGTTCCTCGCGTTCGTCGGCGCGACGGCGCACGGGATCCTTGCCGGCACGGACACGGCGACGCCGTGGGCCTTCTGGATCTACGTCACCGCGACGGTCTGGGTCGTCTTCCTCACGACGTACCGGGTCGTCCTGTCGGTCGCCGCATCGCGAGAGCGGCGGGCGGCCGCCGATCGGCGAGGCGGGGTCGGCATCGGGATCGGCGAGGTCGTCTCGCCGCTCGCGTACCGCCGCCCGGCGTAGGTGTGATCCCCAGGCGCGTCATCGGCGAGTGAAGGCCTCGCTCCAGAGTCCGGGGTGTTCGGCACCCGAGCCCGACGGAAGCTCCCGTGGCCCATCGGACGGCCCGTCTCAACGTGTTGGGAAGGGCCCCGATCAGGCACCGACGTAGGCCGCGAGGTGCTCGCCGGTGAGGGTGGAGCGGGCGGCGACGAGGTCGGCGGGGGTGCCCACGAAGACGATCCGGCCGCCGTCGTGGCCGGCGCCGGGGCCGAGGTCGATGATCCAGTCGGCGTGCGCCATGACCGCCTGATGGTGCGCGATGACGATGACCGACTTGCCGGAGTCGACGAGCCGGTCGATCAGGCCGAGCAGCTGCTCGACGTCGGCGAGGTGAAGGCCGGCGGTCGGCTCGTCGAGGACGTAGACGCCGCCCTTCTCGGCCAGGTGGGTGGCCAGCTTGAGTCGCTGCCGCTCGCCGCCGGACAGCGTCGTGAGCGGCTGGCCGAGGCTGAGGTAGCCGAGCCCGACCTTCGCGAGCCGGCCGAGGATGGCGTGCGCGGCCGGCGTGCGCGCCTCGCCGGCGGCGAAGAACTCCGCGGCCTCGGTCACCGACATCGCGAGCACCTCGCTGATGTCGCGGCCGCCGAGGTGGTACTCGAGCACCGAGGCCTCGTACCGCTTCCCCTCGCACACCTCGCAGGTGGTGACGACGCCGGCCATCATCGCAAGGTCGGTGTAGATGACGCCAACGCCGTTGCAGCCGGGGCAGGCGCCCTCGGAGTTGGCGCTGAACAGCGCCGGCTTCACGCCGTTCGCCTTCGCGAACGCGTTGCGGATCGGGTCGAGCAGCCCGGTGTACGTCGCCGGGTTGCTCCGCCGCGAGCCGCGGATCGCGGCCTGGTCCACCGCCACCACGCCGTCCCGCCCCGACACCGAGCCGTGGATCAGCGAGCTCTTGCCGGACCCGGCCACGCCGGTCACCACCACGAGCACGCCGAGCGGGATGTCGACGTCGACGTCCTGCAGGTTGTGCAGGCTGGCGCCACGTACCTCCAGCACGCCCGTCGGCCTGCGCACCATCGTCTTCAACTGCGCCCGGTCGCCCAGGTGGCGCCCGGTGAGCGTGCCGCTGGCCCGCAGCCCGTCGACCGTGCCCGCGAACACCACCTCGCCACCGGCGGTGCCGGCGCCCGGGCCGAGATCGACGACGTGGTCGGCGATGGCGATCGTCTCCGGCTTGTGCTCCACGACGAGCACGGTATTGCCCTTGTCGCGCAGCCGCAGGAGCAGGTCGTTCATCCGCATGATGTCGTGCGGGTGCAGCCCGATGGTCGGCTCGTCGAAGACGTAGGTGACGTCGGTGAGCGAGGACCCGAGGTGGCGGATCATCTTGATGCGCTGGGCCTCACCGCCCGACAGCGTGCCCGACGGCCGGTCGAGGCTGAGGTAGCCCAGCCCGATCTCAACGAGCGAATCGAGGCTCTGCCGCAGCGCCCCGAAAAGCGGCGCTACCGACGGCTCGTCCAGCCCTCGCAGCCACGCGGCCAGATCGCTGATCTGCATCGCGCAGGCGTCGGCGATGTTGACCCCATCGATCCTCGACGAGCGAGCGCCCTCGTTGAGCCGGGTGCCGCCGCACTCGGGACAGGTGGTGAACGTGACCGCCCGCTCCACGAAGGCGCGGATGTGCGGCTGAAGCGCGTCGACGTCCTTGGACAGCAACGACTTCTGGATCTTCGGGATCAGGCCCTCGTACGTCAGGTTGATGCCCTCGACCTTGATCCTGGTCGGCTCCCGGTACAGGAGGTCGTCGAGCTCCTTCCGGGTGAAGTCGCGGATCGGCTTGTCCGGGTCGAAGTAGCCGCAGCCACGGTAGATGCGCCCGTACCAGCCATCCATGCTGTATCCGGGGATCGTGAGCGCACCCTCGTTGAGCGACCTGCTGTCGTCGTACAGCGCTGAAAGGTCGAAGTCGGTCACCGACCCCATGCCTTCGCAACGCGGGCACATGCCGCCGGTGATCGAGAAGGTCCGTCGCACCGCCCTGGCGGACCCACGCTCGACGGTGGCCGACCCGACGCCGTGGGCCGAGGCGACGTTGAAGGAGAACGCCTGAGCCGGGCCGATGTGCGGCTGCCCGAGCCGACTGAAGAGGATGCGCAGCATCGCGTTGGCGTCGGTGGCGGTGCCGACGGTGGAGCGGGCGTTGGCGCCCATCCGCTCCTGGTCGACGATGATCGCCGTCGTCAGCCCGTCGAGCACGTCGACGTCGGGCCGCGCCAGCGTCGGCATGAAGCCCTGTACGAAGGCGCTGTACGTCTCGTTGATCATCCGCTGCGACTCCGCGGCGATCGTGTCGAACACCAGCGAGCTCTTGCCCGAGCCGGAGACGCCGGTGAACGCCGTCAGCCGGCGCTTCGGGATCTCGACGCTGACGTCCTTGAGGTTGTTCACGCGCGCGCCGTACACGCGGATCCGATCGTGGCTGTCGGCACCGTGCGCTGCAGGCGACTGCGTGTCCGTCCTCGTGGCCATGCTCATCGTGTCTCCATCTGTCACGCGGGGCCGCCTTCGCGGCCTCCGTCGGCGTCGCGCAGATGCTGCGCCGCGGCGGGTCTGCTGGTCACCAGCGAGATCGTGCCACGTCGCGCCGGAGGTGCCCAACGCCGCTGGCGTCCCGCCCTGCTTCGCGTCCCAGCTCGTCCAGTCTGCTCCGCTTGCGTCCTCGACCCGTCCGGCGACGCGTTCGGCTGAAGTCAGCCTCGTCCTCGCAGCCGTGCTGCCCTGGCTCACCGACCTGGGAGACACGTCCCAGCCGTCGGGCGCCAGGGACCGACGGATGCCGAGCCAACGGCGCGCGTTCCGGGATCGCGTCGGCGCCGCCCACGCCCCGAGGCGGAAGCCCCAGGGCGGCGAGCGGCGCCCAGGGTCGGCCCCGACGCCCGCTCGACCCGCTCCCCCCACTTGGCGCGGTGCGGAGCGGGGCCCCCTCACGACCATATCCACGACCGATCACCGGCGGCTCACCGCCGGATCTACGGGCTGGTTCGTCCGCCTGGCCGGGGTGGCGGTCCAGCCGGTGCGGCGGCCCGGCCGCCCGTTCGTGCGCCGTCGTGTGATGATGGCCCCGGGTCGCGAAGGGCCCTCGTCGGGGGCGATCGCGTCACGGAGCCGGGGAGGATCGGACGGATGGGGGCCCGGGACGAGATGACCGAGCACGTCGGGGACGTGGATCCGACCGCGGCCGTCCGCGAGCAGTACGCCGCCGTGGCTGCCGCCTACCGCTCGTCGGCGGTCCATGCGCGCGGCCAGGACCTCGACCGGATGATCGAGCTGCTCGCACCGGACGGGACCGAGCGTGCCGTCGACCTCGGCACCGGGACCGGCCACGCGGCGGTCAGGCTCGCCCCGCACGTCGCGGCCGTCGACGCGGTCGACCTGGTCCCGGAGATGCTCGCGGAGGCCGCCGCGCTCGCCGCCGAACGCGGCGTCGACAACGTCGCGTGGCACGAGGCGGACGTCCGGGCGCTCCCGTTCCCGGACCGGACGTTCGATCTCGCCATCACCCGCGTCTCGGCCCACCACTGGGCGGACGTCGCCGCGGGGATCCGCGAGGCCGCCCGCGTCCTGCGCCCGGGCGCGCGGATGGTGGTCATCGATACCGTGTCGCCGGCGGACCCGGGACTCGATTCGTTCATCAACGCGGTGGAGCTGCTGCGAGACCCCAGCCACGGTCGCGACCTGTCGATGGCCGAGTGGAGGCGGATCCTCGAGGAGGCGGGGTTCGCGGTCGACGTCTTGGAGACGGCGCCGATCGAGCTTGACGCGGCCGACTGGTTCGCTCGGTCGCGGACCGCGCCATGGCGCGAGGAGGCCGCCCGACGCCTCCTCCGGGAGGCGACCCCGGCGGCGCGCACCACCTTCTCGATCGAGCCGGACGCGACGCGATTCGCGCTCATCCGGGGGATCATTCGGGCCACGCGAAGATAAGGTGGGGCCCTGGCCACGCGCAGGTAGAGTCGGCCCGGCCTCCCGTGCCGCCCGCCGGCAGCGACCACCCGGCCCCCGTGCCGGTGCGCCCGCGCCGAGCCCGGCCCCCGTGCCGATCGGCGGCGGTGCCCCCGGCGGATCCCCTACCGGCGGTAGCTCACCGCGCGCTCGTAGGCCTCGAGGTACGCGCGCGCCGGACCCGATGCCCACGACCAGTCCCGTGCCATGCCGCGCGCGACGATCGCGTCCCAGCGCCGGCGGTTCGGCGCCGACCGGACGCCCATCGCGCGCACGGTCGCGGCGAGGAGCGCCTCGGGCGTCGGGGCGTCGAAGACGAACCCCGTCCCCTCCTCCGGCGACTCGTCGGCGTCGACCACGGTGTCGGCGAGACCGCCTGTCCGGCGCACGATGGGCGGCGTCCCGTACCGCATCGCGATCATCTGCGACTGCCCGCACGGCTCGAAGCGCGACGGCATGAGGAAGAGGTCGACTCCCGCGTAGATCCGTCGAGCCAGCTCCCGGTCGAACGTGTCGCGGACGGCGATCCGCTCCGGCCTGAGGGCGGCGAGCGCCTGCAGGTCGGCCACGAGCTCGGGATCGCCGGTCCCCAACGCGACGATCCGGGCACCCGCAGCCACGAGGGCGGGAGCGGCGCCCGCGATGAGGTCGAACCCCTTCTGCGGATCGAGCCGGCCGACGACGCCGAGCAGCGCCCCATCATCGGTCGCGTCGAAGCCGAGCTTGACGAGGAGGTCCTTCCGGCATGCCGCCTTCCCCGTCATGTCGTCCGGCCCGTACGTAGCCGCGAGCGCCGTATCGGTGGTCGGGTCCCACATCGCCGTGTCGAGGCCATTGAGGATCCCGACGAACCGGTCGCCGCGGGCGGCGAGCACCGGGTCGAGCCCCATCCCGTACTCGGGCGAGAGCACGTCCCGCGCGAATCCCCGGCTCACGGTGTTGACCATGTCGGCGCGTTCGATGGCCGTGCGGAGCAGGTCCAGGCCGTACGCGTCGCCGAACCCGCTCGGGAGCCCGAGGCTCGGCACCTCCGACCTGTGGGTCCATCCGTGATAGGCCGGGTTGTGGATCGTGAGGACGAATGCCGCACGGCCCAGGGTGTAGTCGCCCCAGTACCACGCGTCGCGATAGAGGACGGCGGGGGCAGCCGGCCAATCGTGCGCGTGGACGATGTCGATGGGGCGACCCTCGACGCGGAGCGTCTCGAGCGCGGCGCGGCAGTGCATCCCGAAGCGCCAGGCGTTGTCGGGGTGGTCGACGCCGTCCGCGCCGTAATAGCCGTCCCGATCGAAGGCGGACGGGAGGTCGACGAGCCTGAGTCGATAGCCATCCGCGTCGAGCGAGCGGACCGTGACGTCCGTGGTCCCGTCCCGCGACCGGGGGTCCTGCACCCGCACGACGCGCTCGGCGACGCCCTCGCCGGGGACACGGATCGACCCGTACCGGGGAAGGAAGACATCGACGGGCGCCGAGACCGCCGCGCCGTCCGGGCCCGGGGTCGCGAGCGGCAGCGCGCGCGCGAGCGCGTCCACGACGTCGCCGAGGCCGCCCGTCTTGGCCCACGGCTCGCACTCGGAGGCGATCATCGCGACACGCACGGCGCCATGGTACCCGCCGGGCGGGCCGCCCGACGCCGCCCCGTGGCCACCGCCGCCCCATGGCCACGCCACCCCACGGGTCGGGCGAGCCCTAAACCGGTTCACACGGCGACTCGCCCGGCGCTATCATCCGCCCGCATGGAGCCCATCGTCCGCGTCCCCACGCTTCCCGGGCCCGCCCTCCGGCTGCCTCCGCAGCTCGAGGGCCTGCGTCGGCTCGCCTACAACCTCTGGTGGGCCTGGCATCCACGTTCGCGGATCCTGTTCGGCCGGATCGACCGCGCCGCGTGGTCCCGGTACCACAACCCGGTCCAGGTGCTCACGGGCTCGATCGACTGGTCCTCGCTCCTCGACGACTCGCACTTCATGGCCGAGTACCAGGACGTCATGGCGGAGTTCGACCGGTACATGGCGAACGGGGCGGACCACTGGTTCACCCGGCGGCACGGCCACGACCTCACCGGGCCGATCGCCTACTTCTGCGCCGAGTACGGCTTCCACGAGTCGCTCGGGTTCTACTCGGGCGGCCTTGGGGTCCTCGCGGGCGACCATACGAAATCGGCGAGCGACATGGCGATCCCGTTCGTCGGGGTGGGGCTCCTCTACCGGAAGGGCTACTTCCGCCAGTCGATCGACGCCGACGGCCACCAGGAGCACAACTACCCGGACTACGACCCCACGCGGCTCCCGATCCTCCGCGTCGCGAGCACCGAGGGCGATCCGCTCGTCGTGCCGGTGGAGCTCCCGGGCCGGACGGTGAGCGCCGCGGTGTGGTGCGTCCAGCTCGGCCGGACGCCGGTCCTCCTCCTCGACACGGACACGCCCGAGAACGACGACTCGGACCGGCCGATCACGCACATCCTCTACGTCCGCGGCCGGGAGATGCGGCTCCACCAGGAGCTCGTGCTCGGCGTCGGCGGCGTCCGCGCACTCCGTGCGCTGGCCCTGAGCCCGGCGGTCTGGCACCTCAACGAGGGACACTCGGCGTTCCTTCTGGTGGAGCGCGCCCGCGAGATGGTGGCCGCGGGCGCGACCCTCGAGCAGGCGCTCGATGACGTCCGGCGCGACAGCGTCTTCACGATCCACACACCGGTCTCCGCAGGCAACGAGCGGTTCGACAGCGACCTGGTCCGCCGGCTCACCGGCCCTCTGTGCGAGGGCACCGGGCCGACGGGCGCGGGCGGCATCTCCATCGGGACGATCCTCGACCTCGGCCTGGGGGTCGAGGGCGACAGGAGCCAGTTCGACATGACGGCGTTCTCGCTCCGACTCACCAACGGAGCGAACGCGGTGAGCCAGCTCCACGCACGGACGGCGAACGCGACGTGGCAGCCCATCCTCGGGACCTCGATCCTCGGGATCACGAACGGGGTCCACCCGCCGTCGTGGGTCGCCCTCCCGATGCGGGAGCTCTACGAGCGATTCCTCGACGCCGACCTCGACGACCTCGACGGGCCGTCCGGCCGTGCCCGTTTCTGGGATCGCGTCGGCAGGCTGCCCGACCGGGAGCTCTGGGACGCGCACATGCGCCAGAAGCTCGACCTCATGCACTTCGCCCGCGGCAGGCTGCGTGTCCAGTTCGCGCGACACGGGGAGGCGCCCTCGGTCCTCGAGGAGCTCGACACCGAGCTCGACCCGAACGCCCTCACGATCGGCTTCGCGCGCCGGTTCGCCACGTACAAGCGCGCGAACCTGCTCTTCCGCGACATGGACCGGCTCGCGCGTCTCATCAACGCGGCCGACAGGCCCGTGCAGATCGTCTTCGCCGGCAAGGCGCACCCCGCCGACCGACCCGGCCAGCAGGTGATCCAGGAGATCTTCGCCCGGTCTCGCAGCCCGCAGCTCCGCGGTCGCGTCTTCATCATCGAGGACTACGACATGCGGGTCGCGCGCTTCCTCGTCGGGGGTGTCGACGTCTGGATGAACACGCCGAGGCGACCGCTCGAGGCGTCCGGCACGTCCGGGATGAAGGCCTCCGCCAACGGCGTCCTCAACCTGTCGGTGCTCGACGGCTGGTGGGACGAGGGCTGGACCGGCGAGAACGGCTGGGCGATCGGCGGGCGGGAGACCATCCCCGACGAGGGCGGCCAGGACTTCGCCGACGCGAACGACCTCTACCGGCTCCTCGAGGAAGAGGTCGTCCCTCGCTACTACGACCGCGATCCGACCGGCCATCCGCGCGCGTGGCTGCAGCTCATGCGCTCGGCCATCGCGAGCGCGATCTGGCGCTTCTCCACGACCCGGATGCTTCACGAGTACACGGAACGGCTCTACCTGCCGGCGGCCGGCGTCCCGCTCATCGAGACGGCCGACGCGACCGCCGAACGCGTGGTGACGGAAGCCGGCTGAACCCGACGGCCGCCACGCCTGGACCGGGCGGCGATCACGCATGAAGGGACGACCCAACGGTGGCGCCTCGCATCTCACTCGCGCTCGCGATCCACAACCACCAGCCCGTCGGCAACTTCGGCTGGGTCTTCGCCGACGTCTACGAGGCTGCGTACCTGCCGATGCTCGACGCGCTGGAGCGGCATCCGGGCGTCCGCGTGGGCCTGCACTACACCGGGCCGCTCCTCGAGTGGCTCCGCGCCGAGCGGCCGGACTTCGTGGCGCGGCTCCGGGCGCTCGTGGCCCGGGGCCAGGTCGAGCTGCTCGGCGGCGGGATGTTCGAGCCCGTCCTCGCGTCGCTCCCCGAGCGCGACCGGATCGCGCAGCTCACCCGGATGGCCGATGAGGTCGAGTCGATGACGGGCGCCCGACCCACCGGCGCCTGGCTCGCAGAGCGGGTCTGGGAGCCCGACCTGCCCACCGCCCTCGCGAAGGCCGGATACCGGTACACGATCGTCGACGACAACCACTTCCGCGCCGCCGCGATCCCCGAGGACGCCCTGTGGGGCGCCTACACCACCGAGGACCAGGGGGAGATCCTGCGCGTCTTCGGGACGGAGCAGGGCCTCCGGTACCGGATCCCGTTCGGTGACGTGGACGACGTGATCGCCTACCTCAGCGCGCACGCGACCGAGGAGGGCGAGCGGGTGGGCGTCATGGGCGACGACGGCGAGAAGTTCGGGTCGTGGCCCACGACGTGGGAGCACTGCTGGGGCTCGACCCGGTGGGTCGACCGGTTCCTCGACGCCCTCGAGGCGAACGCGTCCTGGCTCACGACGGTCACGCCCGGCGGCTGGCTCGCCGAGCGCGCGCCGATCGGCCGGGTCTATCTCCCGACGGCGTCGTACGCCGAGATGGGCGAGTGGGTCCTCCCGGCGAACGAGTCGTCCGTCTTCGCCGACCTGCTCCACCGCGCGCAGGCCGACGGCCGTCCCGAGGCACGCTATCTCCGCGGCGGCTTCTGGCGCAACTTCCAGGTGAAGTACCGCGAGGTCAACGACCTGCACAAGCAGATGCTCCGGGCTTCGGCGAAGGTCGCGGCGATGCCCGACGGGCCGGCGAAGGTCGCGGCGCTCGACCACCTCATGCGCGGACAGTCGAACGACTGCTACTGGCACGGGCTCTTCGGCGGCATCTACATCAGCCACATGCGGCTCGCCACGCACGAGCACCTCATCCTCGCCGAGGACATCGCGGACCGCGTGGCGCGCGACGGAGGTGCGGCGGTCGATGGAGGCGCCCTCGCGGACGTGGACATGGACGGGATCGACGAGGTCCTCTTCGTGGCGCAGGGCCAGACCGTCGTCGTCAAGCCGAACGAGGGCGGCGGCATCGGGGCGTGGGACATCCGCGCGGTCGCCCACGCGCTCGCCTCCGTGCTGCGCCGGCGCCCGGAGGCGTACCACGAGACGCTCGTCGATCACGAGCGACGACTCGCCGCCGCGGACCGGGCCGAACGGGCGCAGCGGGCGCAGCGGGCGCAGCGGGCGGACCAGGCGGGGGCCAGTCCGGACGACGAGGCAGCGAGTGGAGCGGCTCCGGCCTCGATCCACGACCGCGTCTCCACCAAGGAGCCCGGGCTCGCCGACCGCCTCCATTACGACGGATACGAGCGGCGGAGCGGGCTCGTCCACGTCATGCCGCTCGCCACGACCGCGTCCGACTTCCTCGCCGCGCGGTTCACGGAGCTCGGCGACCTCGTGGACGCCGGGTACACCGTCGCCGCCCTCGACGACGAGCGCGTCACGCTCGTGCGCGACGGGAACATCCGCGTCGGCGGCGACCCGATCCCGGTCCGCGTGACGAAGGATATCGCCGTCGGGGGCGATCGTGCGACGCCGACGCTCGAGGAGACCGTGACGCTGGAGAACCGCAGCTCGTTCGCCATCGACGCGCTCGTCGCCGTCGAGTGGGCGACGACGATGCTCGGCGGCGGCGGCAACCCCGCGGCGTTCTACGAGGTGGACGGCGTCCGCTCGCCACACGACGGGAGCGGGTCCGCGGTGGGCGTCTCGCTCGTCCGGTCCGGGAACACCTACATCGGGGTCGAGGTCGCGACCCGCGCGGAGCCCCCGGCCTCGGCGTGGTGGGGAGCGATCGACACGATCTCGAACTCCGAGGGCGGGTTCGAGCGCGTCTACCAGGGGAGCTGCCTCGTGTTCTCGTGGCCGCTCCACCTGGCGCCGGGCGCATCGCGGACCTTCCGGGTGCGCCACGAGGTCTCCACGACCCGGGATCGGGCGGAGGAGGAGGGACTCTGAGGACCGGCCGCGGGATCCGTCGTCGACCGACCACGGGGGACCGTCGTCCGTGAGCCGCGGCCGACTGGTGGTGCACGCGCACTTCTACCAGCCCGAGCGTCGCGACCCGTTCTCCGGCCGCATCCCGCCGGCGAGAGGCGCGGCCCCGTACCGCGACTGGAACGAGCGCATCGACGCGGAGTGCTACCGGCCCAACGCGGAGCGCGGGAACTTCGCACGAATCTCGTTCGACATCGGCCCGACGCTCGGGTCGTGGCTCGCGGAGCATGACCCGACGACCCTCGGGCGGATCGT
>Ga0315297_10000508_pt1 | contig 22733 bp, 21 predicted proteins | sample YL17G15_0_MG_FD_203628 | JGI IMG/M metagenome (GOLD analysis project Ga0315297, IMG submission 203628) | Sediment microbial communities from Yellowstone Lake, YNP, Wyoming, USA - YL17G15_0 | ecosystem: Environmental > Aquatic > Freshwater > Lake > Sediment | place: USA: Wyoming | collected... | reverse complement strand
CGAGCCCATTTCCCGTGAGATGGTGATGATAGGGAGAGCTCCCTTAACCAACTCTTCTTTTTGTGGAAAGATTTTTTTCAGCAGATTATTTTCAATCAACTGATAAATCTTTTTCATGTAAAAATTATAACATATTTTTGCTATTATTAATTATTACTTTGATTGACTCGGTGGTCGAGCACAGGTGGGAATGAATTCGAGACAGGACCCGTTTTTGAGATAAAAGTTTTAAAACAAATGGATAAACTTAATAGTTTAATTTTGCGAACCAGCGATTTTTGGCAGTATCTATCCCAAAACCAGAAAGATCTAATAATAGAGGGCCAGTATCTAATGAATGACATTATTAAAGATCACGCTTATCAGTTTAAAGACTATTCTTTTTTGGTCTTTCCTTTTGCCAAAGCCTATGAAGGATTTCTTAAACAACTCTTCAAAGATGCTAAATTAATAAGCCACTTAGATTACATTTCCGACCATCTGAGATTGGGAAAGCTAATGTCGCCTAATTTAATCGGCCGTTTAGGAGAAAAATCTCTTTATAAAAAAATAGAGGATAGAGCCGGAGTTGATTTGGCAGAGAGGATTTGGAACATCTGGAAAGTCGGCCGCAACCAGATTTTTCATTACTTTCCCCATAATCTTAAGGCCATTAGTTTTAGTGAGGCGGATAAAATAGTGAGAGAGATTTTGAAGACGATGGAAGAAGCCTATGGTAAACTATATCAAAAATAATTTTCAATTTTCAGTTTTCAATTTACATTGAATTTACAATGATTCAATGTTTCAATTGAAAATTGGTCAAATGAAAATTTATTGAAAATTGTAAATTGGTAATTGAAAATTTATGAAAGGTTTAACATCAGTTAAAGCAACCGATTTTCTAAAGCAATACGGCCTAAACGTTATTTCGGAGCCTCCCAAAAAGAATATTCTCTTGAAATTTATTGAACAGTTTAACAATTTCTTGACAATTCTTTTAATCGGTGCGGCGGTTTTTTCTTTTTTCTTGGGCGAGACAGTTGACGGAACTTTAATCATTGCTATTGTTATTCTCAATGCTTTTTTTGGTCTTTATCAGGAAGCAAAAGCCGAAGAATCGCTGAAAACTCTTAAAAAAATGACCGTTACTAAAGTTAGAGTAATAAGAGACGATCAGCAGATTGAAATTGACAGCAAATTTCTAGTGCCTGGTGACATTGCTTACCTTGAAGAAGGGAGTAAAGTGCCAGCTGATGGAGAAATGATGGAAACAATGAATTTAGAAGTTAATGAAGCAGCTCTAACCGGTGAGTCTTTGCCTGTCGTGAAAAATAAACATGAAGAAGTTTTCTCCGGGACGATTATTGCTAAAGGAAGAGGTTTTATAAAGATAACTGCAACCGGGATGAAGACAAAGTTTGGTCAGATTGCAGAAAGTCTTAGTTTGATTAAGGATGAAAAAACACCGCTTCAGAAGAAATTGGAAGGCTTAACAAGATTAATTGGTATTTTTGGCATCATTTTATCAATCGTGGTTTTTACCGTTTCATTAGCTGAAGGTTCGGGCTACTTTCCTGCTTTTCTTTTGGCAATTTCTTTGGCTGTTGCTGTCGTTCCTGAGGGTTTACCGGCGGTAATGACGATTACTTTGGCGATAGGCATGAATACGATGGCTAAAAAAAAGGCGATCGTAAGAAAACTGTCAGCGATAGAAGCTCTAGGTAGTATTACTTTAATTGCTACTGATAAAACAGGAACATTAACAACGAATAAAATGATGGTGAAGGAAATATATATTGATGATAAGACAGTTGAAATTAGTCAGAGTTGGTCAAAGTTAGTTAAAACTAGTTCCAACCAATTTCAACCAATTTCAACCAATTCAACTTTTTCTCTTTTACTTTTAGATGGCATTCTCTGTTCCACTGCTTCCCTTGTCTACGTCCACGACCACGGCAGTTGGGATGTTTTGGGCGATCCGACAGAAGGTGCCCTTCTTTATTTAGCTCAAAAATTAGGGATTAATATTGAAGAAGAAAGAAAAAACTGGCAGCTGATTGAAGAAAAGCCGTTTGACAGTGTGACGAAAATGATGAGCGTAAAAGTAAGTCAAAAGTCAAAAGTTAAAAGTCAAAAGTTTGTTTTCTCCAAAGGCGCACCAGAATCGATTCTTGATATCTGTAATTTAACAGCAGCAAAAAGAAAAGAAATAGAAGATCAAGTTAAAAAATGGGCGGAAAAAGGATTAAGAGTGTTGGCGTTTTCAATGAGCCCAAAGTTTTTAGGTATGGTAGCTATTCATGACGCTCCCAGATTTGAGGTCAGCGAAGCGTTAAAAAAAACAAGAGAAGCCGGTATAAAAGTCGTCATGATTACCGGAGACAATGAAAAAACTGCCGAAGCAATAGGTGTTTTTACCGGTTTAATCCATGAGGGTGATGAGATTTTGACAGGATTACAATTAGAAGAGTATAGCGATGAACAATTATTAAAACTTTTGCCCAAGGTAAAGATCTTTGCTAGGACTAATCCTTTTCAGAAACACCGGATTGTCCGCCTTTACCAGCAGTTGGGGGAAATAGTCGCTGTTACCGGCGACGGCGTCAACGACGCCATCGCCCTAAAACAGGCTGATGTCGGTGTCGCCATGGGGCTTGTTGGTACCGATGTTGCCCGGGAAACCGCTGATATGGTGATTACCGATGATAATTTTGCCTCAATTGTGACTGCAATAGAAGAGGGCAGAGGAATTATTAATAACATTAAAAACGCCATTAAATATCTTTTGTCATGTAATGTTTCCGAGGCGATGGCTTTGATTATCGGGCTTTTACTTGGACTGCCGACTCTTTTTTATCCGATTCAACTTTTATATATAAACCTCGTTACCGATGGCCTGCCCGCTCTAATGCTTTCTTTTTCACCGCGCGACCCTAATATCATGAGGATTTCACCGGAAAAAGAAATGGAGCTTTTGAAAAACCGCGACCAAGCATATATTGGAGCAATTGGGATAGTTGGAGCGGTTTTAGTAATTACTGCCTACTTTTTCTTTAAAAATCTGGGCGCTACAGCAGCATTTTCGGTGTTGACAATGATTCAGTCTTTTGTCTTTATTGATCTTTGGCTAAGCCACCGTCACATTCATCAAAACTTAATTCATCTCTTGTCTCCTTTATTTATTTTGGCTTTTAGCATTCCCCTTGTTTTACAATTTGTTATCTTAAGTCATCCGTTTTCCTCTGCCATTTTTAAAGTCAACCAGGTTTCACCTTTAATCTATTTTCAATTTCTTGCAGTGTCGTTTTTTGTTTTAGCTGGTATTAGGGTAGTCAAAAAAATTATAAAACTATAGTATAATAGTTCCTTAAATATGAATGAAGCCATACAATCACTACAGAAAGTTAATTCTTTTGAACAGCGTTTAAGAGGCATGAAGATTCCATTAGATATTCCGACTAAGTTTAAAATTACTCTTAGTCCTTTAATTGAAAAAGGTAATTTAGTAATAGATGAATTAACAGGTTTGCCTTTTGAAACAGATAAAGTTAGAAAGATGGTGTCTAATCAATTAGGAAACTGTTTGAGAACGGGAAAAAAATTTGCCGTTATTTATACTGATGCAGACAATTTAAAAAAAGCTAATTCGTCTCCTCACGGCCGAGACCTAGGGAATATGGTTATCAAGTACGGTGCGGCAGTAGCCTCTGATATTATAGAAAAAGCGCAATTTGATTCAAAGGTGGAAGTTTATTTTTATAAACCAACACATGCAGCTGACGAAACAATAATATGGGCTTTTGGAGTATCAGATGGAGACTTAAACAATATTAAAAAAGCAATAGATGAAATTAGACCCATTAAAGCAGATGATCTAAATTATGTCTTTTCAACAACATCATCGGTAGTAGATTCACAACATCAAGATATTATTACCATGGTTGACCAAACGACAACTTGGTTGAAAAAGGATGAATCCAGAACCCCTTTTGATTTATATAATGAAGTTGAAAAAAAAGCTGATTCAATAAATCATCAGTTAAAAATTAATAAAGATTTAAATAGACTATCTCCTGAAGAATTAATCAAAGCGGGTAATTTACAAGAAATAATTAGAACATTGACCCAAGACTTGGGTGATAGCAGGATTGGCGGAGAATTACTAGAAGTAATATGTAAGCTAGTCAGCGTTGAAACTCTAAAAGCACTATCTCAATCAGAAGAACTCAAGAAAGGATTTGTTAATTTCTTAGCCAATATCGGCGTAGACGAAGCTCGATTAAATAAAGCTAAATCTTCAAGCGAATTACTAGCGTTATTCCAAGATCTTTTTGGCAGATTACCAGAAGACAGTCCTCTTTAAAGACAGTCTTCCTAGAAGAGAGTACTTTTTAATCTTCAAGTGTAGAAATATCTCCTACAGGTAACCCAAGTTCTTGAGCTTTTAGGACACGTCTCATTATTTTTCCGCTTCGGGTTTTGGGAAGTTTTTCCACAAATTCGATTTCGTCAGGAGTGGCGATCGGGCCGATCTGCATCCTGACCTGGAGAACCAATTCTTTTTTTAACTCGTCGGAAGGAGCGACTCCGTGTTTTAAAATTACAAAAGCCTTAATTGATTCGCCTTTGACTTCGTGGGGTTTACCGATGACTGCCGTTTCAGCGACTTTTGGATTGCTGACAAAAGCGCTTTCCAATTCTGCCGATCCTAAACGGTGACCAGAAACTTTAATAACATCGTCATTGCGGCCTGTAATCCAATAATATCCGTCTTCGTCGATCTTGGCCGAATCTCCCGCAAAATAAACATTGGGAATTTTTTCAAAATAAGTTTCTTTGTAACGGTCAGGATTATTATAAACATCAAGAAACATTGCTGGCCAGGGTTTTTTGATGATTAAATATCCCTGAGTGTTAGCTGGTACTTTATTGCCTTTATCATCGACGACGTCAGCCTCAATGCCAAAAAAAGGCTTGAAAGCGCTGCCTGGTTTGAGCCCGACTGACGGAATCGGTGTGATTAAAATCATCCCGGTTTCTGTCTGCCACCAGGTATCCATTAGAGGAATTTGTTCACGTCCGACGTTTTTATAATACCAAAGCCATGCTTCAGGATTAATCGGTTCGCCGACGCTTCCCAAAATTTTTAAAGACGATAGATCATGTTTTTTGACTGGTTCTTCGCCGAATCTCATCAAAGCGCGGATGGCAGTCGGCGCGGTGTAGAACTTTGTTACTTTGTATTTTTCAATCAACTTCCACCAGATTTCAATGTCAGGATAGTCAGGTGTGCCTTCGTAAACAAATGTCGTTATACCGTTAATCAAGGGTGCATAGACGATATAAGAATGGCCGGTAATCCAGCCGGCATCAGCTGTCGACCAGAAAATGTCGTCTGGTTGAATATCGAAAACGTATTTTAAAGTTAAATAGATCCCAACCATGTAACCGCCATGAGCATGGATGATTCCTTTTGGTTTGCCGGTTGTTCCTGAAGTATAAAGAATAAATGCCGTATCGGTCGCTTCCATGATTGCGGTTGAACAGATGACGTCTTGTTTGGCGATTAAATCATTCCACCAGATGAAACAGGGGCCTGTCTCGGATTCAAAAATAATATTCCCTTTCTCCTCGACACCCGTTTCTAAACGTTTGACAACAATGACATTCTCAACAGTTTTATTTTCCTTCAAAACTTCCTCAACATTTTTAAAAGACTCAATAGTTTTTTTTCCATAAGGATAAGAATTAGAGCAGATGACGACTTTTGCTTGGGCGTCTTCGATGCGGTTTTTTAAAGCTTCAGCAGAGAATCCTGAATAGACAACAGAATGAACCGCCCCAATTTTCAAGCAGGCGAGCATGGCGATAGACTGTTCCGGGATTCTTGGTAAATATATAGTGACTTTGTCGCCTTTTCTAACACCCAGAGATTTTAATCCATTGGCAAACTTACAAACTTCTTCGTTTAATTGTTTATAGGTATATTTTTTATCGGTTCCATCCTGTGAGACCCAAATAAAAGCGATTTTATCAGCGACGTCAGTCTTTAACCAACGATCCAAAGCATTGTAAACAATATTAGTTTGACCTCCAACAAACCAGCGGGCATAAGGATAGTTCCATTCCAAGACTTTATTCCAAGGCTTAAACCAGGAGAGTTCTTTGGCAATGTTTTCCCAGAAAGCTTCAGGGTGTTCGATTGACTCCTTATAAAGCTTTTCATAATCCTTGACAAAGGAACTTTCAACGACTTCTGGTTTTGGATTAATGAGCATAATTTCATTCTGACTGAAGATTGAGAAAAAATCAATCAGCTTTTAAGCAGTTTTGTCATGGAGGAATTTTTTGATCGCGGGCCAGGCCTGGACAAGGACAATTAAAACCAATAAACCAACCACTCCGCCATAAATCAAATTTTTTGGAGACAAAACAACTGTTTTTTTAGGTTTTTGGGTTGGAGAAACATTGGTGGTGGCAGCAGTCGTAGAGGTTGGTGAGACCGCAGTGGTAATTTCTTCTTCTACGGTTTCCTTAGTTGGTTCGACTGTCGGTTCTTCTGTTGTTGGCGTTGGTGTTAAGGTGGGGGTGTTTGTTGGTGTTGGAGCAGAGGTGGTTATGAGCTCAAAAACACCAGGGTCGAAATGAAAAATACCAATAGTTGGAGTTGGAGTTGAGCTAGGAAAAGAAATAGCCGGCCATTCAATGTGAAAATCAGGCCAGGCATAAACCACTGTATTTCTAAAAGCCAAAAAAGAAAAAACAATCAAAAAGAAGACTATTAGTTTTTTCATTATTACTATAATACACTCTCTTTTTTTCTTGTCAAGAGTTTATGGTTTTAATTTAATCTTTCTTTTTATAAATTCTTATCTATAATAAATCATATGAATATCGAAGACCGTTTGAAACTAATTAAACAAGTCGGGGAGGAAATCATTCAGGAGGATGAGTTGAAAAAGTTACTAGAAAGCGGGGAGGAGTTAATTGCTTATGACGGTTTTGAACCGTCAGGCCAGATGCATATTGCTCAGGGAATTGTTCGTGCTATTAATATTAATAAGATGATTAAAGCCGGAGTGAAGTTTAAGATGTTGGTGGCTGACTGGCACGCGATGGCTAATAACAAAATGGGCGGGGATTTGGAGAAGATTAAAACCGTTGGTAAATATTTTATTGAAGTCTGGCGGGCGAGCGGGATGGATCTGAAAAATGTCGAATTTGTCTGGGCTTCTGATCTGACAAAAAATCAAAACTATTGGCAGTTAGTGGTGCAAGTCGGAAGAACAAATGTTTTAAAAAGATTTGTCAGGACGGCTGAGATGATGGGAAGGGAAGAGTCTTTGGATAAGTTAACCGGCGCTCACATTATTTACTCCTGCATGCAGGTGGCAGACATCTTTACTCTGGGAGCCAAAATTACTCAACTGGGGATGGATCAGAGAAAGGTTAATATGTTAGCGCGAGAAGTTGGGTCGCAGCTTGGATTTTGGAAACCAGTTGTTGTTTCTCATCATATGTTAATGGGGCTACAAAATCTCAAATCTAAAACTCAAAACTCAAAACTTCAGGACACAATAGCGAAAAAAATGTCGAAGTCAATGCCGGACAGTGCTATTTTTATGACCGATACAAAAGAAGACATCGAGAGAAAAATCAACAAAGCTTACTGCCTTGAAGGAGATATAAAAACTAATCCTATCTTAGAGTATTACAAATACATCATATTTGACTCATTTGACAAATTAAAAATTTCGGAAATAAAAATTGAAAGACCGGAAAAATTCGGTGGTCCTGTCATCCTGAAATCTTTTCAGGATCTCGAAAGAAAATTCGCCAACAAAGAGATTCACCCGATGGATTTAAAACTGACCTTGTCCAAATTACTTGACCAGTTGATTTCGCCGGTGAGACGCCATTTTGAAGAAAACGAGGAAGCCAAAAAACTACTTAATCAAGTGAAAAGCTTTCAGGTGACGAGATAATTAATAATCAGTTTCCATAACCGGAAAAGGGAAAAAAATGATGGAAAGAGCAAAACAAACTTTTGGACATTGATTTTAGTTATTATATCCTGTATAATATCGGCTACTAAATTTTATTAGTAATATGGAAGCAGTAAGTAGTATAGGTAGAAATCGATGGGATAATTTATCTTCGGAGAAAAGAGCACGGCAAATTGCAGAAAGAGAAGAGGAAGCGAGAACACAATATTCATCGTCAGGCAATAAAAAAACTTTCTCGATCTTAAAAGACGAAGCAAAAAAAGGTATAGGCAATTTACGTCGGGGAATAGTCAACACAGGCAAAGGAATAGCTGAAACAACAGTCGGTCTGGCAGAAGGAGCTGATGCCATAGCATTAGGTTTGGGAGCGATAGCCATAATGACTATCGGAGCGGTTATCTCACCTGTTCCTGCAGCTTTATCTCGAGAAAAAAACATCATAGACATTGATAAAGAAGTCTTTGCTTTTGCTCAAACTCCGAAATCTGCCCGTCTTGTCGGCTATCCTTTGTTAGCTTTGGCAGGAGGTTTTGGTATCTGGCAGGCAGCGAAAATGTTTAAATAAATTGCGATAGAAAAAACTTCAACCGATATCAACGTTTAGCTCATACTTCACTTGATAATTATTATTACCATGATAAGGACAGTATTCTGTAACAGAAATTCGGGATCTCCATAAATATCTTTTTTCTATCTCTACAATTTGTTTGAGATGAGTTCCGGGAGGTCCGCAGTCAAAACAGAATGCGTCTATTTCTCTCTCTCCAACAGCGTATTTATAAGTTGGGGAAATATAATCAGACGCGGTTTCATCACAGTTAGGATCGCCGCAGTCAGCTATCTTTTTTTGTCCACCAGAAAGATCTATCTTCCAGACACAACCGCCGCAGTCTTTTTTTCTAACCATGACGCCAAAGCCGTCGATTAAACGAGTGACCGAATCAGGTGGATTTTTTGATTTAGAACAATGAAAAACTATTTCTGGAAGTTCGTAGCCTTGCTCAATTAATGACTTAAGACTTTGGTCAGTCGACCAAACTTCTAACAAGTTTTTCCATGAAGTAGGTTTATTTGCCTCCGTAACCACCACTTCATAACCGGCCGCTTGATAGTTTTCACAAACTATTCTTAATGTCGGCCAAAAATCTGGTTTTTCGGTCAGATTTTTCGCGGGACGCTCTTTTGCCAGTCTTCCTTCCCAAAAAAGAAAAGGTTGATTTTTTGGCTTAAGGATTGAGGTCTTAACCAGACCGGAATTTTTTAATACTTTCTTTATGGTTTTTTGGTCCCTGTCTTCTCCTTTTTCTTCGGCAATAAAGATCACTCCATGATGAGGATGAAGGTATTTGACCGCTTTAGTCAACCGTTGGCCAAAATTATCGAGGGCATCATTATTTAGAGAAGGCGTGATGATGGCGATTGCTCCCAGTGACTTCGGCTTTAAACGGAGTTGATCAAAAGGGATTTGGGGAGACCAGTTTTTTTCTTCACTGATCATTGTCTGATTATGTCTGAAATCAACAAACAGGGTTTTATTTGAAGAAAGGTTATTTAATAACTTTCTTTGGTTGATCCAGTTTAGAAAAATTTCGGTTTCCGGAAGGGCCAGAAGATCGGTCGGAAGATGAAAGTTGCCGTCTTCTCCCAACTTGAAACCCATTTGACTCGATCCGCCCATTATTTCTCTTTTATTCATGGTTTTATCAGTCTATTATACTATAGGTATAAAATAAATGAAAGAGAACCTAAGCGATTGTATTTTAGCATTGACATCATTTTTTTTCTTGTTATACTTAAAAAGTTATTTGTTTCGGGGATCTGTAATATTTCCGCTAATTAATTTCTTGTGAGTCAGTTTTCTAAATTCTATTTTTCTTCATTTAAACATTTAATATTTAATCATTTGTAATTTATTTGAAATTTGAAATTTATCATTTGAAATTTTTCCTGAAGGGTGGTGAGAATTAATGAGTAAAAAGCTATACGTAGGTAATCTTTTGTATGAAGTGACAGATGAGGATTTGAAGACTTATTTTTCAACCGTTGGAACAGTTGTTTCCGCGACCGTTATTAGATTTAGAGATACCGGCCGGTCCAAAGGATTTGGTTTTGTTGAGATGACGACCGAGGAGGAAGCACAAAAAGCCATCGATACATTAAATGGCCAAGACTATAAGGGTAGAAAATTAGTCGTCTCTGAAGCCAGACCGCCGAGAGAAAATCGCTTTCCACCTCAAGGTGAAGCTGCTCCAGTTGAACCAATACAGCAACCAGAGTAATAAAAAAATTATTATTTTGGTATAGTAAAAGCAAGATGATTTTTTTTCAGATAGTTTTATATTTTTTGAGTTTTTTCATTCTCTGGTATTGTTCAGGAATAATTATCCGGTTGGTTGACCGCTTTGCCCACAGGTTAAAACTGTCTTCTTTTGCCGTTTCGTTTTTTGTTTTGGGAATTCTTACTTCAGTTCCAGAGTTTAGCGTCGGCATTAACTCAATCATTAATAAAACTCCTGATGTTTTTGTCGGAAATTTATTGGGGGCCTCCTTGGTTCTTTTCGTTTTTGTCATTCCTCTTTTGGCTGTTTTTGGTAATGGTGTAAAAATGGTCCACCAGTTGACAGAACAGGACATGATTTTTGCCCTTTTAGTGGTTGCCGCACCGGTTTTTTTGATCGCTGACAATGTTTTAACGCGGACAGAAAGTGTTTTTTTAATCTTAATCTATGTAATCCTTTTTTATTTTATTGAAAAGAAAAAAGGCCTACTTGAAGTAAACAAAGAAAAAAAACATCTCAAGGAAAAGCATCTATTGGAAGAATCTCTGGAATTCATTCTGGCGATTGTCATTACATTTTTAGCCAGCAGGTTTATTGTCAATACAACCGTTGATCTGGCCGAATATTTTAAGGTTTCCTCTTTTATGATCAGCGTGGTCTTTCTCTCCATTGGCACAAATATTCCTGAAATTTCTTTGGCAATAAGGTCAATTTTGATGGGAAAAAAAGAAGTGGCCTTGGGTGACTATCTAGGGTCTGCTGCTGCCAACACTTTATTTTTCGGAATTTTTACCTTGTTAAACGGAGCCAGGATTAATATTAGCAGCTATTCTTTACGGACGTTGATTATTACTTTATTTGGTCTAGGAGTCTTTTATCTTTTTTCCCAGTCGAAAAAAGAGATCTCCCAAAAAGAAGGCAAGGTATTACTCTTGATTTACTTACTTTTTGTTATCTCACAAATTTTATTTCCTTAATAAAGAATAAGGCACCTCTTGTTTGAATTTATTTTTTAAGAAACGTTTGATTATTTTTTCTACGTTTTTAAAACCTAATTTCTTAATTTCTTTAGCTACAATTTTTTTATCAAAATATAAATGCAAGACCTGATCTGCCCCTTCGTAAGTAAAACCAAATTCGCCTTCGTCAGTTTGTCCTTTCCAAAATCCGGCTGTCGGTTTGACGTCAATTATTTTTTGTGGCACTTTCAGGTATTTAGCTAGTTGATAGATCTGGGTTTTGTAAAGATGGACGATTGGTTCGATGTCGCTGGCGGCGTCGCCAAAGCGGGTGAAATACCCTAAAAGTCTTTCCGATTTATTTTCTGTTCCGCAAACCAAGGCGTTGTGTTTTTTGGCCAGGTCGAAAAGGATTATCATGCGGACGCGGGCCACAATGTTGCCGAGTCTAATTTTTTGCTTTGTTGCGGGACCTGTCTCGGGTTCATTCCCGTCAGTGCTCGCTTCGAACAATGCCCCTCGACTGCGCGCCGCCGGGATCCCTTTCCCCTCGACACCCGTAACTTTAACAAATTCATTAACGATAGATTTTATAGAACTATAAGGTAAATGGACCACAATAATATTTTCCAGTTTATAAGCTTTTTTCAGAAGATAATGGACTGTAGTTGAGTCGACTCCGCCTGATAGTCCGATGACAACTTTATTGATTCCAGTTTTTTTCTGGATTTTTTTTAGAAACTTAGTGATTTTTTTAACTTCTTGTTCGGGATTAATAGAAAGGGATATTTGCATAGATATAGTATACTATTAAAGTAAAAAAATTTCTAATTTCTAATTGACCTAATTAACCTAAAGAATATCCAAGTACCAAATTCCAAATTAGTAATTGATCATTGAGTATTATTTAGATCAATTAGAATAATTAGATCAATTAGGTCAATTAATGAAATATCACATCGCCTTACTCATCGGTCGTTTTCAGCCTTTTCACAAAGGTCACCTTTATCTCGTGAAAAAAGCCTTACAAAACGCGGAAAAACTCGTTATTGGCATAGGCAGCGCCAGCATATATGATGAAAATAACCCGTTGGACTATGAAACAAGACGAAAAATCATTAAAACCGTTGTTTACAAAGAAAAAATCGAAGACAGGGTGATAAAAACTGTTCCTCTAGACGATTTTTTTAATGATGAAAAATGGCTGGATAATGTCAAAAAACAGGTAGGAAATTTTGATTTGGTTGTTGGTAATAATGAATGGACCAATAAAATAATGGAAAAAGCCGGCTATCGTATTAAACGTTTTCCCTATTACAAACAGTTTCTTTATGAAGGTTGGCGAATAAGAAAACTTATAAAAGAAAGAAAAAAATGGCAAGACAGGATGCCAAGCTATATTATTAAATGGCTAGAAAATAATTTAACAATAAAAAAATTTGACAATGTCGTTTTAGGCGGAACATTTGATTACTTTCACAAAGGTCATCAGGAATTAATTAATAAAGCTTTTGAAATAGGCGAAAAGGTGACAATTGGAATCGCCACGGAAAAACTCTATAAGAATAAACCTTTTTCAGAAACAGTCGAACCCTTTAAAATAAGGAAAAAATCCGTCAGTGATTTTTTAAGAAAAAAAGGATGGCTTCACAGAGCCAAAATGATTTCTTTTTCCGATTTCAAAGGCGGAGCGGATAAAATAAAAAATATTGATGCGATTGTCGTCTCTCGTTTAAGCTACCCAAATGCTCTGAAAATTAATCAATTGAGAGAAAGAAATGGTCTTAAACCATTAAGGGTAGTTATTATTAAAAATGTCTTGACAGATGATGGTGAATTACTGTCATCGGAGAGAATTAGAGCAGGAGAAATAAATAGAGAAGGAAAAGTTTATTTGGACTATTTCAAAAAGACTCTTCTCTTGCCGGAAAATTTACGCGAAGAATTGAGAAAACCGTTGGGGAAAGTTTTTAAAACAACCCAACAAATTGTAGGGGCGATTTTTACCTTGCCTACCGGCAGGCAGGAATCGCCCAAAAAACCAACAATAATAATTGCAGTTGGAGATATTATTGTTGATTCTTTGTTAAAAGGGGGAATTGAGCCAGAGGTAAAAGTGATTGATTTTAGATCAAGAAGAAAAAAAATAATAAGGACGCTCTTCTACAAAGACAGTCTTTCTAGAAGACAGTCTTTCTTTAAGAATAAGCCGGGAACAATTAATATTGAAACAGCTGAAAAATTAAAAAAATTAATAACCCAAAGTAATGGTTGGTTAGTGGTTGACGGCGAAGAGGACTTATTGGCTCTTCCTTCGATTTTGTTTGCTCCTTTGGGCTCTTTAGTTTTATACGGTCATTGGCAGTTGGGAATGATCGGAGTCAAGGTGACAGAAGAGTCAAAAATTATGGTTTTAAAAATTATTAGCAAATTTAATTGACTTTTGACTGATTATTTTTTAAAGTTAATAAATATGACTGACCCAAAATATCTTAATGAGGCTTTTGAAAGAGTTTCTAAAGAAACTTTAGAAATGTTTTTGAAAAAACACAAGGATTACGGAAAAGCTAACATTCTTGATATGGGTGAGTTGGGAATTGCCTTTCGGATTTCCGAGAAATTTAACCGGATTAAGCATCTTCTTATGAACGGAAACAAACCGACCAATGAACTTCTGGAAGACTCCTGGATTGATATCGCAGTCTACGCTGTGATCGCCGTCCTTCTTAAAAGGGGGTGGTTTAAGAAGCTTAATGTTAAAAAAAATGGAAAAATATCAACCGGCACTGTTTGAGAAAAAATGGATTGAGGAATGGAAAAAAAAGAAATTAAATACCTTCGATCCGGACTCAAAGAAAAAGAAATACTATGTTTTGGTCGAGTGGCCCTACACTTCAGGCGACTTACACATCGGTCATTGGTTTACCTTTACCATTCCTGATGTTTTATCTCGATATAAAAGAATGAATGACTGGAATGTTTTTTTCCCAATGGGTTATGATGCTTTTGGACTTCCTGCAGAAAATGCCGCTATTCAACACAAGGTTCATCCTCAAGACTGGACGATGAAGAATATCGAAACGATGACCAATCAGTTTCAGACCATGGGGACGATGATTGATTGGGATTGGATGACAATTGCCTGTGTGCCCGAATACTACCGTTGGAATCAGTGGATATTTTTGAAAATGTATGAACAAGGGCTAGCTTTTAGAGGTAAAGCTCTTTCCAACTGGTGTCCTAGCTGTCAGACAGTATTAGCTAATGAAAATGTGGTTAATGGCGAATGCTGGCGTTGTGAAAATCAAGTTGTTCAGAAAGAAGTCGATCAATGGTTTATTAAGATAACAGATTATGCAAACAGGTTAATTTGGCCTGAAAAACCAACCGTTGATTGGCCGATACAGGTTCGCGTCGGTCAGAATAATTGGATCGGCAAGTCTGAAGGTTTAATAATTAATTTTAGTGGAATCGAAGTTTTTACTACCAGGCCAGAGACTACTGACGGTGCCAGTTTCTTAGTTTTATCGCCAGAACACCCTTTTGTGATAAAGATGACAACGAACGATAATTTAAATAAAGTCAAAAAATATTTAAATCAATCAACCCAAAAAACAGAGATGGAAAGAAAAGAAAACAAAGATAAAACCGGCGTTTTTACTGGAAGTTATGTTAAAAATCCAGTTACCGGAAAAAAAATACCAGTTTGGGTAGCTGACTACGTTCTTTTTGGTTATGGAACAGGGGCAATTATGGCGGTTCCAGCTGAGGACGAAAGAGATCGTGAATTCGCCGTCAAACATAATTTATCGATAATAAAAACCAGTTTTAAAGCAAAACCTAATGGTAAGAAAAAATCCATCTATCATCTGCGTGATTGGTCGATTTCCCGCCAGCGTTATTGGGGTACGCCGGTGCCGGTGGTTCACTGTCCTAGTTGCGGAATTGTTCCGGTTCCTGAAAAAGATCTACCGGTTGAACTTCCTTATGAAGTTGATTTTACTCCTCACGGTAAGCCGCCTTTGGCGACCAATGAAAAATGGTTGAATGTCAAATGTTCAAAATGCGGAAAACCGGCCAAACGGGATGCGGAAACTCTTGATACTTTTTTTGACTCGTCTTGGTACTTTTTACGTTATGTTAATCCAAAATATAATAATGGGCCATTTGACACCCGTAGGGTGGCAAAGCTGACTCCGGCTGATGTCTACTTCGGCGGAGCCGAACACACCCTAGGTCATACTTTATACGCCCGTTTCTTTACTAAATTTTTTAACGACCAAAAAATGTTAGATTATGATGAATTTACCTTGAAAAGGGTTCAGCACGGTGTCGTTTTAGGACCGGATGGAAATAGGATGAGTAAATCCAAGGGTAATGTCATTAATCCTGACGACGTTGTGGCCGAATACGGCTCAGATACGGTTAGGCTTTATCTTTGTTTTATGATGCCGTATGAGGGAACGTCCTCTTGGTCAACGCAAACCATTGCCGGTGTCAATAGGTTTTTGACGAGAGTTTGGGAGATCTATCAGAAGCAATCTCAAATCTCAAATCTTAAATCTGATAAAAATCTGGAAATAAAATTAAAGAAAACAATAAAAAAAGTCACAGAAGATATAAACAATATCAAAATGAATACAGCTATCGCTGTCATGATGGAGTTTTTGAATGAATGGGAAAAGACGTTTAATATTAAACGTTTAACGTTAAGTGTTGACAACTCGAAAAAATTTCTACAAATCTTAGCTCCTTTTGCACCGTTTATAACTGAAGAAATCTGGCGAAATATTTTTTCTGAAAAAACCTCAATTCATCTATCTACTTGGCCAAAGGTTGAAGGGGAGATTATTGATGAAGAAGTAATTATTCCTGTTCAAATCAATGGTAAACTTCGAGACACGATAGTAATTCAAAACTCAAAAGTTAAAAGTCAAAAAGAAGTTGAGAAAATTGCTTTAAACAGCGAAAAAATAAAAAAATATTTAACAGGCAAACCAAAAAAAATTATCTATGTTCAGGGAAAAATTATAAATTTAATTATTTAAATATAGACAGACAAAAGTATTACAATGCTGCAAAACAACAGCTAGAAATCAATATTTTTTATCATTCTTTAGCTCTTGAAGCTTGCATGGCCGGACTTTATGATTATTTTTCTGCCAATAATTTACTGTCTCCCAATGATCCACCAAAAGAAGACTGGATGTTGGCAGGATTACTTCATGACATCGATTTTTCTGGAGAGTTTAAAGAATTACATCCAAAAAGAACCAGAGAAGCGTTATCCAAATATGGACTAGAGATCTCCGATGTGGTTTATCAAATCATTCAGGCTCATGATGTCCGGTTTACCGGAGTTGTCTGTAAAAACAAAGCCGAGTGGTCGATTTTTTGCGCGGATAGTCTAACCGGATTGATTGTGGCGACGACCTTAGTTTATCCCAGTAAAAAAATGGCAGACGTGAAACTATCTTCAATCGTCAAAAGGCTTTTAAAAGAACCTCGATTTGCCGCCGGCACCCGGCGCGAAGAAATAAAAATGTGCGCGAAAACAGAAGGACTTAATTTACCAGCCGAAAAATTCATCGAGATCTGTTTTGAATCCATAAAAAAAATCGCCGGAGAGATAGGCCTGTAATTGTTTAACCAATATGCTTTCTATTATTATTCCCACTTATAATGAGGAAAAATATTTAAGCAGACTACTTCAATTAATAAAAAAACAGACGCTTCAACCTGATGAAATAATTATTGCTGATAATCATTCGACGGATAAAACCGTTTCTATTGCTAAAAAATTTGATTGCATAATAATTAAAGGAGGCACGCCAGCTCAAGGAAGAACCGCTGGCGGAAAAGCAGCCACAGGAAACATTCTCCTTTTTTTAGATGCCGACGTTGTTTTTAAAGGAATAAATTTCTTAAAAAGAATCATTAATGATTATAAAAACAATCAAAATAGCGTAGCAACTGTTTGGTTTGTTTCACAAGAGAAAAATTTTTTTAATAAATTATTATGTTTAATCGCCAATCTGACAAAAAAAATCAATTTATTTATCGCCAAAAAATGGAAAACTGTTTTAGGAGATTACGGCATTTTTATTCTTTGCCACAGGTCTGTTTTTAAAACTGTTGGCCGGTTTCCCTCTTTAAAAGGCTATCATGAAGACACCTTTTTTTTCCGAGAGGTAGTGAAAAAGGGCGCCAGGTACATAGTCTTACCGGAAAAAATCTATATCTCAGGAAGAAGACTTAAAAATAAAAATTTTTTTAGACTATTAACTTGGGGGACTCTATGTCTATTGATTATAGTAATTAGTTTTTTTAAACTAAGAGTCAATAGAGATATGCTTAGGTGGTATGAGGAGATGAGAAAAGGAAGATAGTCACCTATTTATTTTTTTGTTAGTCCTGCTTTTCGTCTCGCCCAATTTCTGATAGGAGTAATAATGCCAAAGTAAGCAATAGCAGCTAATCCTAATCCTATTGGTGCCTTTACCAATATTTCTTGTACTATTCTAGCTAGTTCTGGATTCATCCTGATTACTATATTATTAATAGACTATTTTTGCAATTAGTTTATTGTTAGGCTATAATTATCAAAAATTTATGGCAGAACAAGCTACTTATATTTTTCCAGTAAGAGATCTCGCAAGACGAATAGTTACAACAGATACTAGCATTGCTTGTCAACCCGGATATCATATTTTTAATTCACAATGTGATTTAGAGATAGCGAGAAGAAAAATTACTATATATAGTTCAAAAGTGGAAGATGTTGCTACAATAAAAGCGAATCAAAAAGACTATCTTCTTGGAGCGCAATGTTTTAACGAACTATTGCAATTATTAGCAGCAGATGATTCTTTAATTACAGACTTAGGCATTACTGACGAAGAGTTAAGATTAAACTTGAGAAAAGGAGCTGATTTTAAAACAGAAAGATTAATTGAAAGACTACAATTACTAACAGAACAATCTGCAGGAAAACATCCAAAAATAGTACCAGAAGAATATAAAATTGGAGTTGGTAGAATTGGTTATGAGCTTCTTGATCTTAATAAATTAAAAAGAGACTTATTTATTACTCAGTCATCACTACCAAAGGCATAAAGAGTTTATGTCTTATTTTTTTTGACTAGTCGGCTTATAACGAAAATATAAAAAATGAGGCAAAGCTGTAATAAGTAGACAAAAACTGGAGTAAAACGAAGGGCTGTTTGTTGGTCAAAACCGGCAATAATAACAAATAGAATCCCAAACGACATCATTCTTCCTAAATCCAAAAATAGTTCTTGATCAAAAATTAACGCATAAATATTATGTCCGGTCGTTAATTTTTCCTCATCCATAATATTCATCGTAATCGGACCGGCAGTCAGCCACATAAACTCGATTGCTAAGTAGTTAACTGCTAGATAAATGACTGTAGTCCACGAGTTAAAAAACCAACCGAAAACAAAAGCTGCCATGAGTCCGAATAAAACCGTTGTTAACAATACAGGTTTCTGATGATGGATCTTTGCCCTTCTGCCATAGTAATAAATAAGACAAGCAGAGATTAAATAAAGGATAGAGCTGAATGAACCAAGAATATTTTCAGCTCCTAGTTTTGTCAAAATTAAAAGTGTCGGGAAAAATAAAGAGATGCCTTCAATAAGACCAATTGATGTCACCAGTCCTCGAATCTTCCACCACCGAGCCGTGGTTTTTGTGATGACAACATGAGAAATTTCCGGCGATTGGTGTTCATCTTTGACGATTTTTAAACCAGCCAGTAATAAAAAAACTAAAGCAAATAACATTGAGATCTGATACCCCTTGAAAGGAACAAAAAATATAAACCAACCAACAATTAAAGGGACAAAAATCCCTGTTAGCGTATTGAAACTAAAATTTAATCCCAGGAAATAGTCTCGATTATGACTGGCAGTTTCTTTGTAGGTTAAATAATTTCTGTTCGCCCAGTATATACCATAACCGATGCCAAATAGAAGACCAAAAACAAGATAAGACCAGGCGGTTGTTGTTGGGAAAAAAACAACAGTTATAGGAATTAAAGCGGTTAGGATGGCGCCGAAAGAGTAAAGATAGGTGATTTTAAAATTTTTCAGAAGGTAACCGTTGAGATAAAAAATTATAGGAAGCATGATTGTTTCGCCAATGTTATAAAAGGCAAGACTAACAATATTTCCCTGTTTTCTCCAGATGAAGGCGTTCATAAAAGTACCAATCAAGGGGTAGGTAGCGCCGAAGTATAAATAAGAAATTAGTAAATCCTTGGCTTTTTGAGGAAGAGAGCGAAAATGGGAAAGTTCTTTTTGGATGAAGTTCATTATATTTTATATATTCTATCAAAAAAGATTTGCGAAACAGTTATAATATTGATAAAATCAATTCTTGATTTTTGGGCCCGTAGCTCAACTGGCAGAGCAGCAGCCTTTTAAGCTGTTGGTTTCGAGTTCGAGTCTCGACGGGCTCACAGATAAGGATTTTGAGGTCTGGTATTTTATATAAAAAACCAATCCCTACCTAAATAAATGCACTATCAACTTTATATTCTGGAAAATGGTCTTCGGGTGATTTTTGTTGATACAAAAACTTTTCCCACCATGACGACTTTGCTTCTGGTTGGTGCGGGTAGCCGCTATGAAGATAATAAAAATAATGGTGTGGCTCATTTTTTCGAACACATGGCCTTTAAAGGAAGTTGTAAATATCCCAGTTCATTTGTTATTTCCTCAACCATTGAAGGACTGGGAGGAATCTTCAATGCCTTTACTGCCAAAGACCATACTGGTTACTGGATCAAAGGTCTAAACACTCATTTTGAGACAATGATCGATGTTTTAGCCGATATGGTCCAGAATCCATTGTTATTAAACGAAGAAATCAATCGGGAAAAAGGCGTGATTACCGAAGAAATCAATATGTATGAAGATACGCCGATGAAAAAAATTGGAGAACTATTTGAAGGTTTACTTTACCAAGATAATCCTTTGGGATTTGATATCGCCGGGAAAAAAGAAACTGTTCAGTTATTTAATCGATTGACGTTTACAAATTATATTAAAAATCTTTATCGCCCGAGAAATGCGGTGTTGGTGGTGGCAGGAGGTTTAAATGTAGGGGCGAAATTTATTTCGCCCGAAAAAAGGGCGATTCAAGAATCGCCTCTACAAAAATATTTAAAATTAATCGAAGAAAAATTTAATGGTTGGAAAAACGACAAACGTTTATTATTTAAACCAATTCAAGAGAGCCAAACAAAGCCTCAAATATTAATTAAATATAAAAAAACCGAGCAGGCGCATTTTTGTTTGGGATTTCGCGCTTTTGGATTTAATGATAAAAGAAAATATGCCTTAAGTGTACTTTCAGCGATTTTAGGTGGAGGTATGTCTTCCCGATTGTTTATTCAAGTAAGAGAGAGGCGAGGACTTTGTTATTACATCTCAACCGGCAACGAACTTTATCATGATTGCGGTAACATCGTCACCCAAGCAGGAGTGACAAATAATTTAGACAAAGTCAAAGAGGCGATTAGCGTGATTTTAAAAGAACACAATAAAATTATCAAAAGAGAGGTAACGAAAAACGAATTAAAAAGAGCTAAAGAATTAATTAAAGGGCGTTTGTTGTTGTCACTTGAGGACTCGGCCAATGTCGCTTCTTTTTTCGGAACAAAGAAAATTCTCCAAAATAAAATTGAGACGCCGGAAGAAATTATCAAAAAAATCGAGGCAGTTAATATTGATAAAATCAACAAACTGGCAAGAGATATTTTTAAAAAGTCAATTCTTAATTTTGCTCTGATCGGCCCATTCAAAGAAGAAGATTTCAACGGCCTCTTTTAGATAATAGTCCGGTGGCAGTTCCCAGACCGATTACCAGATAAAGAATGATCGCCGTCAAAAAACCTCGCACCATAAATGCTAAACCTTTTTTCTGATAAAGAAATATCATAAATTTAGCCTCGGCCAAAATAAATATCAAAAAGAAAAATAAACCGGTAAGTAAAATAATTTTTATCTTAAATAAAATAAATATAAATAGACAAGAAAGAAACATGGCTAGACTGATTGGTTTTAAAGCTTCTCTTTTTGAGGTGGCAACAGGATCAAACTGACGTCTGACAGTAAAAAGCTTGATCCAATCGCGGCTTCTTTTGAAGTATTTGACCGCGATTGGCCAGAACCCTTCAAATTCGTGGCCGACAATTATATTTGATGCGAATTTTATTGGTGACTGTCTTTCAATTCTATAGGTAAACTCAATATCTTCAACGGTAGGTTCCGGATAGGTTTCGTTAAAACCATAGAGCTTTTTAAAAAGGTTTTTTTCTATTCCGGCGATCCTGGTTGAAAAAAGATAGTAGCGACATCCTTTTTCCCGTTCGATAAACCAGTAGGTCCAGTCTCTCAATGCCTTGAATTGGGGAAAAAATGCCTGAGTTTTTTGGTGATAGTCCCAAATACCAGTAAAGGCCTTTATTTTTTCTTTGGACAAGAGATTATCTATATTTTTCAGGGTATTTTTTTTCAACTCAACGTCGCCGTCAAGAAAAACTAGATATTTACCTTGCGCGTATTTGGCTCCGATATTTCTGGCTTTGGCCGGTCCAATGTGTCTTTTCACAGGAATAATTTTGGTTAAAAACTTAACGTTTTTTGAAACGTTTTTGACATTATCAACTGTTTGATCTTTTGAATAATCATCGACAATAATGGCTTCAAAATCATGAATTTTTTTTGAAACAGTTACGTTAATAGAATTTAATAGTCTGATAATGGTTTGTTGACTGTTATGAGTGGGAATAATGAAGGAAAATAAAAACTTATTTTTCATAGTCAATGAATTTTAGCACATCTTTAATTAAATCGGGACTCCCTAAAATGACAGTTCTATTGTATAATAAAAGACGATGATGACAAGGAAAAATATTGCTGTAATTGGAGTTGGTCGAGTGGGATTACCTTTGGCAATTTTTTTAGCCAATGAAGGACATAAAGTCTATGGCGTTAGCAAAACCAAAGAAAAAGCAGACGTGCTTAATAAAGGAATAATGCCTTTTATGGAAAAAGGCGCCGCTCCGCTTCTAAAAAAATACGTCAATCAAAAATTATTTTTTACCGATGATTATAGTCGTATCAAAACTTCCGACATAATCATATTGACTCTAGGAACGCCGGTTGATGAAAATATGAATCCAGTATTGGACCAATTAGATGAAGCCTTGGAGTCGATGACTCCATTACTTAAGAAAAACCAGTTGATAATTCTGCGGAGCACTGTTTCGCCACGAACGACTATCTATGTTAAAGACCGCCTTGAATTGAGGACTAAATTCCGTGTCGGCAAAAATATTTTTTTAGCTTTTTGTCCTGAAAGGATTGCCGAAGGAAATTCTTTAGTTGAAACTAAAGAAATTCCTCAAATAGTTGGCGGTATCGATAAAACCTCGACCCATCTTGCCAGCCGTTTTTTTGAGGAAATGGGAATAA
>Ga0315297_10000507_pt1 | contig 22818 bp, 27 predicted proteins | sample YL17G15_0_MG_FD_203628 | JGI IMG/M metagenome (GOLD analysis project Ga0315297, IMG submission 203628) | Sediment microbial communities from Yellowstone Lake, YNP, Wyoming, USA - YL17G15_0 | ecosystem: Environmental > Aquatic > Freshwater > Lake > Sediment | place: USA: Wyoming | collected... | reverse complement strand
GATTCTGGGCTCCTGTTTACGGGTGGGCTCAACTTTTCACGGCGCCTATTTCCGTCCAGTCCGCTCTTCAGGGCGAGACGGAGATGCGTCAGACCCGGGTGCTGATGGCGAACGTCCCGCAGATGAACGAAGAAGACTTTCTCGTTTTTCTACGGAGCAACCGACGTTTTCGGGTCTTGGAAGTGACCCCCACGCAGATACACAACGTTGATGTTCATCAGGAGCTTATTGTTTCTGAGCTGAGTCCGGATAGCACAGAGTACAATATAGGCGTGGACCCGTGGCGCGAATCATGCTGGTGGGTGTAACCGATGGCCATCTTTCAAGTAGCGCAGACCTATAACGGAAAGGCTCTTCCCCTAGAAATAGGAGAGCACAAAAATATAACGGTGGGCTCACCGTTAGCCGTTATCGGTCTTTTCGTTTTGGCGCTACAGCATCGGTTCAGCCCCTCGTCTATTGGGACGGATAATTTGGTTGGTGATTCTCCTGACCTTCGTGTACCTGTCGAATGGGAAGATCCCACGGTCCCAGAGCCTCTTCCTTGGATTTGGTCGGGAGATTTGAAGCCCGCGGATGAATGCAATCCTTCGAATGCAGGGGCTTCTCGTCCGATCTATATTGGTCCGTCGTTCGACCGGAATAAAAACATCCGTAATTACCAGCCCGCCATCTATGTCGACCGTGGGAATGTCACCGTACAAAAAGTGTCGAATAACAATTTTGTAGGTCAGCACTGCGCCAGCGGTCTGGAAGCTTTCGGCGCCATCGCTCGAATCCCTATCCAAATTGATTGCACGGCGTTGAGCTACGGAGATTCGAACATCATCGCGGACACGGTGTGGTTCTACATTTTGGCGAGTCGTAATATTCTCAGCCGCTCGTTTGGATTTCATCAAATCGTAGAACCTGTACTCGGGGCAACCGTTCCAGAAGAGACGGATAAGCAGATTTTTCACACGCAAATCTATTGCGATGTGGAGGTATTTATCCGTTGGAGTTCACGCCCGATTGCTCCGCTTATTAACGACATCGTATTGCGCGTTGGCAAGGCTGGAAGTGTAGATGACGTACTCGTAGACATCGTGCTTCGGGAAAGTCGAAGCTGACCATATAATTCCGTAGCAACCAGAGGAGTGAAAATACGATGCCTCTATCTAGACCGAACACTGTCATTTATCAAGAGTACGCGGACCTTTCCGTTGTTCCGGCCACCCCATTCCTGAACAGCCTCATTGTGGGTCCCTGCTACCAGCTGTTGGACTACCTCGATGACATGGATGACTGTTATGCCGGATTGTACGGGACGCTGCGGATGAATAATCCGCGCACAACCCCAACGGCTGCCGTGGTCATCGCAACTCCTCCTGAGCTCGAGACAGGGGCTATCCTAGAAGATGACAGCGTGTCGATTTTCTTCGATGAGGCACAGGTGGTATTGACCGAAGTAGCTTCGGTTTCTCCTGGAGGTGCTCTCGCTGGCGTTTTTGCGGCAGACGACACCCTTTTCACTACCACCAATGCCACCGGTCGCCATATGGGAGTAGCCTACGTTCAAGCCGGGGATACTCTGATCGCGAAATCAACTGGGTCTGATAACTACATTAAAACCGTAAAAGAATTGGCATACACCTTTTACGGTGCCGGTCTAGATTTCACGACCTGGGGAGTTGATACGGGCGACATTATAACGGTAGCGAACGATGCAGCTACCGTTTCACGCGATGGTACTTACACGGTAAAACGTAAGTATATCGTAGCAGGCTCAGTGGTGGCTACAGCCATCGAGTTAGAAGATGCTTCTAATCTCACGGCGATAACACCTGCAAATGCAGACATCACGATTAGGTCTGCAAGTGGTACGTTGAAGCATACCACTATCGGTGGTTCTCCTGTTCTTTTGGGTGACTGGTGTAACCTCCGCGTCACGGTAGATTTTGATGCTGCAAATCCCGGAGGCGTTTCTTCTACCTGCATTTGGCGCATAGAGCGCCAACTGAGTGACGTGGAATTAGCCACAACGGATTTCAGTGTTAACAGTACAACGAAAGCCGTAACGGTTGGTGCAGGCATTACCGCGGTTGTCAGCACTGTCATCGGTGCGAAAGCTGTCTCCTACGCGAAGATGTACATGCAGTACAAGGCCTTGCGCCTCGACCTGCAAAACATCGCGGAGGTCTCGTCTTCTTCCGAAGCGATTGCGCTTTTGGGAAAATACGATTCGCGTAACCCACTCTGCGTGGGCGTGCACGTCGCACTGGCGAACACCACGACACCCATCAAGTGCTACGGGATCGCCGCAGATACGTTGGCGGGGTACACCGATTTCGTCGAGCGTACCAGCCATCTCTCGGATATCTACGCTGTGACACCGCTGACGTACGACACCAGCATCATCGGTTATCTGAAAGATGGCTGGGAGAACTACGCTGACCCAGACTACGTGCTGCAGCGCGGCATCAAGCAAAAGTTCCGGACGACTCTCGGCGCCGTGGACCTCGTCACGCAGAGTGACGTTATCGTAGCGAAGGGTGGTGCGTCGACGCTGGTGAAAGCTGGCACGACCCCGACGGGGAACAAAATTCTAAGCATTCACACGCAGACCTCACAATCGCCACAAGTAGATTTCTCGGCAGATGGAGTCCTTCCCGGGGATATCATCACGTACACCTTGGCGGGAGTAGCTATCGGTCCATTCACAGTAGCTCATGTGAATTCAGCGCTGCTGCTGGAGACGGAAGAGGCCTTGCCCACTTTGGGTGCTTCCTCAAATGCGTTGGATCATATGACGATTAAAGATCCCACGGGGGTCATCACACGCTGCTTCATGCTGCATACAACTGCAATCTTTAGACTTGAGCCCGCTATTCTCGACGCCCTCTATCTGACGCTGAGCTCCTCGACCTCGACGTTCATCACCAGTGGCGTCGTCCCGGGCGACCTTCTTCAGATGCCGAGTGACCCCGAAGTCGGGACCGCTGGAGGTTGGGCCACTTACGACACGTGGGAAGTAGCCTCGGTGGACAGCGAGACACGCATCACGGTTGCCAACAATGGCAACAATTCGTCCGACCTCGAAAACGAGCTCCCACACTTGGTCAAGCGCACGGCTGCAACCGACCGCTCCGTAACACAGGGCACGCTTTACTTCCGCGTCAAGCGTGACATGACCAAGACCGAGCAGGTCAACTACATGCTCGCGGTCGCGCACAGCTTGGATAGCAAGCGCGCGCTGCTCTACTACCCAAACAGCGTGGACGTGACCGACCTCGTGGACGGCAGCAAGACGCGTACTGGTACCGCCGCCGAGCTCGCCGATCCCCAGCCGGGTTACTACCTGGCCTGCATGGTCGCGGGACAGACCGCGAGCCAGCCGTCGCAGCAGGGCTTCACGAACATGGGTGGAAACGGTATCTCCCGTGTTTATAACTCGAACGACTACTTCAGCGAAGAGCAGCTGACCAGTTTGTCGAACGGCGGCGTGTACGTCTTCGTGCAGGATGCTCCGACTGCGCTACCTTATACAATTCATGCGGTGACGACGGACGTTCTTTCGCTCGAGACTGGCGAGTACATGCACGTGAAGAATTTGGATTACCTTTCGATGTCCTTCCTCGAGACCTTGCGCCCCTTCAACGGGAAGTGGAACATCACGCCCGACGCTCTCCAATTCATCACGCAGGCTTTGTACGCGGTTATCACCACGCACAAGACAGCCTACAGAGCTCGGATTGGTGCGCCACTTATCAACGCTACGGTACGCACGGTTTACCAGAACACCGATGTTGAAGACCGGATTGAAGCGTATATTGACGTTAACCTGCCCACGGTGCTCAACACCATCGGCCTGCACTTGGTGTCATAATGAAGAGCGTTTTTTACCAAGCAGGTTACGACGAAGCCCTCGTGAAGATGGGCGGCTGGGGTTCGGCGATACAAAAAGGTGTCTCGGCTGCTGGCAAATGGATAGGAAATCTTGGAGCCAAGATGGGTCCCATAGCACCAGCAGGAGTGGGTAAGGCTGCTCCAACGGGATGGCTTGCGGGGAAAGCTCAGGGTGCGGCCCAAGGTTTGGGTCAATCCATCAGCAACCTCGCCGCGGCCCCGGGTCAAACCCTTTGGCAGGGCGCTGGAAACTTCGGAAAGAACATGCTCGGGATGGGAAATGCCGCGACTACAAGCGGAGTCTTAGGCCGCGGCGCTATGGGCGCTGGCCTAGTGGGTGGCGCTATGAGTCCATTTAGACAAGGACCGCAACCAGGGCCGGGGAAACTACCGGGTCCGGGACAGATGCAATAGGAGGCGTGGATGCCGCTTGGAATCACTCACGGTCTAGGTAGCTGGAGAATCCAGCAGAATAACGTCGAGCGTCATACCGATAATGCTGCCTACACCGCAGCTAACCCGGAGGATACGCTCATCCTCGCCGGCCCTCCGCGGTTCATGGACGTCATGCAAGCCGAGGACAGTGGCGTTGGTAGCCTCCTAGCCATCGGCATGACCCAGACCTTTCAGTTCACGAGCCAGGTGCCACTGCAGCCCATGCAGGCCATCGGTTCGTCACGCCTCTTCTTCACCCGAGGAAAGAGCCAGACGTCCTGGAGGCTCGGTCGTCTGCTGACGAACGGTAGGAACCTCCTGCGCGTGCTCTATCACAACGCGGTGGCCGCGGGGTTGGATGTTGGAGAGCTCGACGAGCCCCCAGTTCCAGCCGGGCAGGGAACGCAGAACACCATGTTCTACGCCAACCTCGACTCCGAGCTCTTCTACGTGCCCTTCGGTATCGCGGTTCTCTTCCGTGACCGCGCGAAGGACCTACTCGGCGCCTTCTACTTCGAGCTGTGCATGGTCAACATGTATACCCTCGGCTTCACCATCGGTCAGAACATGGTGATGGAAGACATCAGCGGATTGTGCGACCGCGTCGTTCCATTCTCCCCCAGCACGTTGTTGGCAACTCCCGGACTTGACCGCAAGGCCTTGGACGAAGTCATCGGCTTCACCTCTGCCGGCGACCCGAGCGTCCCGACCGACTGGATTACCGGAATGGACGACCTGCCCACGGGTTGAGGAGCACTTCAATGAGAAAAACTGCTAAAGAAATTGCAGATGATATTTTATCCCCGTACTATTATTCCGATCCCTTGACTGCAGAACAAGCTCCACTTATGGCAGAATGGGATGATCGTTTAATGGGTGGGCCTTGGCCTAAACATATGCTACCCGTAGCTGGTAATGGATTTGGAGATATGGCAGTTCGAGACCTAAATACTAAAAAGCTATATGAATACTTGCACGAAAGAGCTTCCAAAGAAGAACCTTTCACTAAATTTAGGCAACCTTCCAAAAATGAAGTGTTCGACAAAGCAAGATGGCACCCAAAGGGCGCACCTCACCTTGCTGAAATTACAAAGCTATTGAGAGATAAAAATCTCCTATCTCCTGAGGGTCTCGAAGCCTCCCAGCATGTAGACTCAGAGTACTCCATTCCTTCTTCCGCTTTAACAGATGAAGGTCGTGATTTTATGTATAAGAATTACCATAATTGGCAACGAGACTACGCCAAAAAACACCGCACCAAATAGCAATCTGCGTTCCTTCCTTTTGGTCTCGTGCTAGTATTTGGCATGAGCACTCCAGAAGATATCTCCAAAACAATACGCTTCGGAAAAACCCCGCTATCCAGTGCACCGTTTTCATCTGGCGGAAAAGTCTTAGGGACCATCGAGTCCTATAACGACAACACGAAAACGTACACGGTCATCACGCAGGGGAATAAGCGAAACCCAAATGCCCTTGGAGGACGTCTTCAGGGTATCCCAAGAAAGCTCACGCATTCAGGGGACCAGGTCGTCTTGAGTCCGGAGACAACGGTCATCGTCGACTTCGAGCTCGGCATCCCCTACATCGACGGCGTCCTGCCCCAAGCCGCGACTTCTTCAGCTGCATATTCTGTTGCTCCTAATATGGGGGCAACCCCCGGGAGCGGGGCGGCCAACGTCCGGGACTCCGGGGGAACGTACCGAACGGCAAACGCCCCGACGGGAATGCTCCCCGGAGACCAGGTCCTCGCGGGCGAAGACGGGAACTATGTCGCGGCGCTGCGGGGAAAGATTTCAAAGCTGCATGGAAGCGAGCGGGCACAGGTCATCGTCTCGGGATTGCATGATCTCGTGCGTGTCATCAGCGAAAACTACGAGAACTTTTCATCGTTCGGAAACCTCGAGATAAAAAACAAGGACGGGAGGAGCTCCCTTTCTTTTCGCGGGGGCTCTGACCAGGCATCGCAAACGGGTGGAGAGCTCGAGGCCTGGACCTTCCGTTTGGATATAGGAGATACGGGAAATCTTTTCGACCTGCGTGTGACCTCCCCGGATAACAGCAAAACATTTGCACGTATTAAAATGTCGCCAGATGGCTTCCTGGAAATCTTCGGGGAGCTCGCGCGAGCGGATAGCACCGCGGGCGACAGATATACGACGACAGGGACTAACCATTACGTGCGCACGTCTGGAAATCATAAAGAAGATATTCGAGGGACGTCTTCAAAAAATATTCAAAGCGGCTCGACGGAAAACGTTGCAGCCAACCGCGTAGTCAATGTGGGAATGGATGATATCGTTTCCGCTAATCGTAATGAAATCAAGAGCATAGGAGCGCAACAAATCACAACCGTGATGGGAGGTCTACCCCTCAATGCAAAGCCTACGGATAAAGCTAAAGAAGTTAAAATCGTCAATGGAAGCTATGTTATCGAGATTGGAAGCCCTAAAGACGGAGGCGTTCCGTCCGCTATGTCAGGCTATAAGGTTTTTGTGCACAATGGTGCAATTATCATTGGAGAAAATCCCCTATTACCCGCTACGCAGTGTAGCGTAAATCTCAACACGCTTAAACCCGGTTCTATTGGATTGGGTTGTATCGTCCCAGGCCCCTGGACAGAAGCCGCGATGAACCCGCCCACGGGGTCGGCCATGGTCTATGAAAAATGGCTCATCCTTTTCAACGCGCTCATTCAAGCTCTGGATAATCACCAACATGTTGCAACGTATGGGGGAGGTCCTACACTCTCTACGATCCCTGGAACTCCCGGAGTCTATTTTCAAGGGATCACTAGCAGCCTCACGGCAGCGGTGAAAAGTCTGAAGGTAAAGATCGGCGCCTAACCTATAATTCTCGAAAAGTGGGCAAACACAGCCCTATGGAGGATTCAGATGCCAACAGTAAGATTGAACGCATTAGTCGGGGCTGTACACATTCAAGACCCCTATCCGGCAACTGGCGGTCTTTCCGTCACCGCTCCGGCTCTTTCATACGCAACCTTCTCCTGTAACTGGGATGTCTTTCAGCGTATCGCTCCACAGATTGCGACGCTAGAAGCAGCCGGTCTTGCTACGTACGTAATCAGCGGTGGGACAGACAATCTCTGGGCCATTGAAGGCGACCTCCCGGGTATGCCCCGCATCGACCGCGTATCGAAGCACGCCTTAACCCTGACTGGTGAGACAGGCCTGGTCATCGAGGGATATAAGTTCACGGGCGGACAGAGCTTCGCCAGCACGCGCCTGGATTACGCAGCAGCAAATACGGACTTGGTCATCTCCGCGCGAGTCCCAGGTTACACGGGAAATGCGCTTTATGTGGAAATCATTGATAGTGGCACTAGCGGTCTTGCGGTATCCTTAACCCATGGAAATACTTGCACTGTTAACCTGGGTGCTGCTACTCCTACAGCAACGCAAATTGCGGCCGCTATCAATGCAGAAATTACCCTCTACCTGCTCTTTAAAGCCTTGGTAGATGGAACAGGCGGTGGAAAACCTACCATCAAAACGGCGCAAGCCCTCACAGGTGGTGAAGGTCCAGGGATGGTTGTGACGTGCGCGGGTCTGGCATGCGACATTCGCACCATCACAACTTCGTCTGATCCCTTGCACGCCATGACCGTGGACGTCCCGAACATGACCTCCGTCTCGGGCGCTGGAGAAGCTGTAAACTTTGAACTTCGTTCGGGTGGAAAAATTGCAACCATATCGTTGCAGATTGCTCCATGATTTAAAAGAAAGGTAAAACTCCGATGAGAAAGACTGCGAAAGTTATTGCAGATAGGGTTTTAAGAAAATACGCAGCGATTACCAATGAGGAAATTGCAGCTGGTTTGGGCGGGACTCCTATGCGCCCAGATATTAGTGAGGATGATGTCCGAGCTCTTTCCAGCATGATGAAAGAACGTGCGTTGCACGAGTCTCGAAATGCTCCGCTCAAAGGAGGCCTCGGCGGAGGTGCTCTAGGTGCGCTAATGGGTGCAGGCATGGCAGGGGCAGCTGGGAAAGGTGGAAGAGGTACAGCCATTGGAGCGCTCCTAGGAACCGCGGGAGGCGGTGGCTTAGGTTATTTGCTTGGGCGTTCCCACCGAAAAGGGCAAGGAATAACAGCCGAAAACTTAGGTGAAGACCTTGGAGGAATTGCACAGACGGGGCGTATTCCTTATGACTTACGTCCTGGAGTAGGTCTCGATTCTCTTATGCCGTATGCCCGGGGCGTTCAAGGAACTCCTCCCCAGGTATCATCAGAAGAAGAACGGCAGATGCGGGAAACTCTGACGCGCCAATTGATGCGTTCTAAAGGGATGGAAGGCGCGTTGACTGGAGCAGCACTCCATGCGATAGGTCCGGGCAGTTATTACCGAGGTGACGATGATGACGGGCCGACGCTCGCAGGTACTCTTGGGAGTGCCGCACTTCATGGAGGGATGGGAGCTTTAGAGGGTAAGGCTGAAGCGCGAACTCTAGCCAAAAAAATTCTAGACCTTAAGCAACGCGGTTACGGAACCCTTGCAGACAGGTATTTGGCTGACCAAGAAGAACACGGGATGTTCTAACTCCTGCATCCTCCTGTATTATTTCCGTGATTCCCTGTTGCGAAAATCCCTTCCCCTAGTCAGTTTGAATGATTCGCGTAGAATTAGGGCATGAAAAAGACTGCCGATCAGATAGCAAAATCTGTTTTGGGAACTCAGCCCGAGCCTTCAACTTGGCAGAAGGCCGCTCCATGGCTCACTGCTGCAGGAACAGGAGCTCTGGGTTACGGTTTGTTACGTCGCAGGTCGTTCGCACCCTCGGGGACGCAACTGCGGGCGCTCCAAGAAGCGGCAAAGGATAAACCTTTTTCGATAGCTACATCCGGAGGTACTCCTTTAGCACAACGCATACGGTCGTTTATTTTTGGAGCGCCTACTATAACTTCGGGGCAAAAAGTAAAAGGAACTGTTTTACACCATACTCCTAATCCAAAAGGAGGTGGAGACCTTAATCTTAATACCGGCGGTGTAGTAAACGCCATGCAAGATAAATTAACATTCGATAGTATCATGCGTGAAGGTGTGGGGGCTGGTCCAGGTAGGGCGAACTCTCTTCCAAACACGATGCCTTTAGCCGATGCTTTAAAACGTGTAGGAGGAGACCCAAGTCGCCTAAAAGAAATCTATCCTGAATTCATGCTCAAAGCACGTGAAGGATCTATGGGTCAAGGGATATATTCATCATTGGATGCTCCAGGTGCACGTAATGCTCTACAAAATCCAAATCATTTTATCTTTCAAGAAAAGATGCCTATCAAGAATGAATACAGAGTGCACACGCTAGATAATGAACCTTTTACGGCATCTCACCGTTTTATCCCAAACAAGACGTTACGAAATATGTGGGATAAATTACCCGGCGTAGGAGGTGGTGCATTTGTTCCACTCGTAGGAAAGCGACGGAAGGCCTTACACGATTTTATTCGAGAGAGTACTGCACATTTAAAACCTGCAAATGGGGCTAGTCTCTCGGATGTAGGAGAATCAATGCATGTTGCTTGGGATGTTGCGGAACTTCCAGATGGTACGTTTAGATTAATCGAAGCCAATCCTGTCCCTGGTACACTGATGAATCCAGCAATTGCTCAGAAGTTCCAAAAGAAACTTACGGGGCGATGGTCACGTCCGGTTGCAGCATTAGGTGGAACAGCGTTGGCGGGTTCTTCTGGACTCTTAGCAAATAAAATGATGTCCGCACCTACACCAACTCAAGACCCAAGGAAGGAAAGAATATGAGAAAGCTAGCCAACCACATCGCGTGGTCAGTCTTATTAAAATATGCAGCTGTAGACCCAGAGATGAGAGCTAGGTTGAAGACTGTAGCTAAGCAGATGAAGGTTCCGGTACCAACAGAAGCAGAATTAGAAAAGATGTTTCCGCGTGGTTGGGAAAAATTAAATCCAGATCATCCTGGAGTTTGGCAAGAGTCTCCCGGTTTTAGAGATTGGCAAAGTAAGGTAAAAACCCCTAAAGGCGTTGGACCTACTGGTCCGTACACCTCAAGTGATCCGGAAGGAGACGCTGCAGATGCTGCATCTTGGGCAGCCCACTCTGCTCCGATGTCGCAAAAAGCTAAACTTACAATGGATTTAGCGCGTGGCGCAACGCTACTCGGGGGTCTCGCGCAAACCGGAACAGGTATAGGAATAGCGGCTTCAGGGGTAAATTCAGCGCGTAAGACAGAAACTCCGGCTGAACGTTACGCTATATTAGGTCTGGGTGGAGGTCTTACTGGAGGATCTTTAGGGGAGGCATATAAGTCATTCCAAACATCTCAAAAATTTAAACGAATTGGTGATTTATTTGGGCGTAATGAGTATAGACAGGGCGAGGCAGCTCTTAAAGAAATGTTGGAACAATCAATGAAGGCCAAAATCCAACCTAAACATATAGGTGGGTTGGCTGGATTGGGTTTAGGACTAGGAGGCGCAGCCCTTTGGAACCATCTAGCAAATAGAGAACCTGCTAAAAAAGTAGCAATGATAACACCTGAAGAAGTCTCGATGGGGTTAGCAGGGCAAGCAGCTCGACCGGGTATAACAGAACAAGAAATTAAAGAATTGAGTAATAAATATAGAGCAGAAGAATCGCACAAACAAAGGTTTAAACCCTTAATGGGTGCTATACCCACAAGCGTTTTAGGAGGTTTAGTCGGGTATCTTAAGAATCCTAAACTTCCGAGCATTGCTTCAGGCGCAGCAACAGGTTTAGTGTTAGGCGGAGTAGGCGGGGCATTATTGCAAGAGTTAAACGCAGAGGGAGCGCGTCAAAGAGGTAGGCATTTAGGGCTGGCGGCACGCTCAGGTCGATTGAGTTTAAATCTAGGAGAAGATCCTAGAGAATATGTTCAGTATGCGACGGGTACACGCCCTGATGCTCATCCGAAATCGATGGAAGAAAACGCACAAGACCATAATAAGTTATTACGCAAAAGAATGTTATATGGTGCTCTATCATCGCTTCCTTTTACAATCGGATTGAGTGCAATGGCTGCTATGGCCCGCAAGAATCAGCCGCATATGCCTCCAGTGCCTATACGGGATTTTGCTGAAATGGGTATTACAGGTTTGGCGGGTGGTGCATACTTGGGAGCACAGGCTGCGGTAGACCAGTCTCACGATATTACGGATTTGCGTAATCGAGGATACGATGCTCTCGCCAAAAAAATAGAGAAGATATAGTTCGAGTGTTTTATTTAGGACTCTGACTCCCTCCATACCCACTCTGTGTTCGCGTCGCTACAAAATCCCCATGCGTATGCATGTACCCAGCTCTCTGCGCCTTACATCCAGGATACGAAGGGATGCATACGCTGCTAAGTTTTGGAGCGCTCACCCAGATGGCTACCATCGGTCCCTTGCAGCCAGGGCATGTCCAGTGAGTCACGTCGTTTTCGACGAGCTCTTCGATTAGTCGGCCGCAATCGGTACACTGAAAATCCTTCATCCTCATGTAGGGACCTCGATGGGTTGCAAGTCGTCACCGAAAGTTGTGGCGAATGGTGTAGGTACTGTACAGAGTTTCAGGGGTTGTAGAGACTCACTGAACATCGGTGACTCTGCCTCGCTGACCTGCAGATTGGCGCCGAAGGTCGCTTCCTCCAACCCGCCGATGGATTCCCCGAGGGAATCAACGAGGGATTCGACCTCAGCGCTCCCTGACGCGAAGATGGCTTTGAGCAGGGCAGTCGAGGCCTGGACTCTGGCCTTGGGTCCTCCGGCCATGAGGATGATGCCCATGACGTACTCGTCTCCGCGGTGGAAAGGTGGGGCGTTGGGGAAGCTCTCCGAAAGAGAGTTGGCCAGGTCCGATAGGAAGTACTGGTTCCCACCTGACCCCTCGAAAGCCCGGACGTAGACGCCTCCTACTTTTGAAGGAAGACGCAGGAGCTCAGTCAGCGCCTTTATCTGCAGGAGGATGTCTTCGACGATGGTCTCGTACCGAAGAATCTCTGCTTTCAAGAACGCGACGTAGTCCTTGAGCATATTCCCCGGGACCTCGAGCCGGGCGGCCAGGGCCTCGATGTACCCCGCGGCGACGCGGATGAAGTACGCCAAGGGCGGGATGAGCTCGGCTACGGATGGAGACCGGACCCAGTCGGGTGGCGTGCTGTCGGGGTATGTGGGGAAGGGGAATACTTGAGGCATGTTGGAGAGGTCCCAGTAACTCATCTCCACTCCCAGGTTCGTATCCCATACACCATCCGCGATAGCACTTGTCGCTCCGTCGTACGCCGTCAACGCCCAGGCCATGGCGAAGTGGTAGGTGTCCCCATCTTCGACGGGCAGGTCACGGACGACGAAAGAGTTTTCCCCAATCTTGAACTCGCCCTCGCTCACAACCCAGATGTCACTGCCCCGTTTCGTGGACGAGGAGACGTGTTGCGTTCCAATGAGCTCGATGACGTTGTTCGCGGTGGTGGCGTGGATGTTATTTCGAATAGCGAAAATAGCCCGGCGCCGCGGTATAAGGATCATGTTGCCCAGGTCGGGCAGCACTTTGAAAGGGACATCCATTGTGTCCCACTTCAGGAGGACACTCAATTTTTTGGACTTGCCCGGTTTCACCAAGGCATAGGCCTGCAGGTTCTCGGGCTTCGGCACCTTGGACTCGTTCGATGCTTTGAAAAGACTTCCGAACGTTCCTTTCAGGCGCCACATGTCATCCAAGAATCCGAAGGGATCGACGTTCGTACCGAGCACCATGACGAGTCCACCAACCCAGTCGGCCTCGTTCATGAACTGCGGACGATTACGGTCTCCTCGGTCCTGAAGAGAAGCGGCGACCTGTCGATAGAACCCGGCATTCCCGCCGTTGTACCTATTCGCGTTCGTTAAAAATTTGCGGGTTTCGTCCGTCATCGGAGCGTCTGTGGGTGCCGGGGCAAAGAGCTTGCTAGGAGGAGGTGTTAAATCCCCGAAGCCTGCGAAGGTCGTATTAAATCTTTTTCCACTCGGCACCAGCATCGCGTAGACGCCGGCGTCTTCGAGTAGTCCTTCGAGGAAGGCTTTTATCTGGTCGATGATTTGTTTGATGATGGCCGAGGCCGCATCCTTCAAACCGATTATCAAGTTGGCAATGACTTCGAGGAGGGCGACAACAGCATTCAATACCTTGCGCAACTCATCGATAATCTTCGCGATTCTTTCGAGGGGAGCGAAATTGGGGATTGAAAGCTCGAGCTTTCCCCAAGGAGAGGTGGGGTCTCCTGGAGTGCTCTCATAAAAAAGGTCGCGCTCCTTTTGCTTCTTACGAAGTTGGTCTGCTTTCCAGGCCTCTATCTTTTCTCGCTGAGTTGGCATGTTTTAGTCGTCCCCGTAAATGATGTCGTAATGGTCTGCAGGAGGTATAGGCTCCACGCCCGTGCCCGTGCTTACGAGAGGTCCATGCAGCATCGCAAGTCTTATGGCAAACTCGCAATCGTAAAGAACGAATTGACGAAGTTGCCGGATAGGCCAATCCACTATCGAATGTCGCATGGTATAGACACAGTTGAGTAGTGTTTCGTAGGCGTCTGCCATGGGATGTGCAAATTCCCACAGGGCATCAAAAGACCTGGGACGGAGTGCTATCTTCAGGTACGCGCATTTCCAAAGGTCCGTATAGGGCGATGAAAAAAGTGAAGAATTGTTGGTATAAAGATAATGCGCCTCTCTATTTAAGCTTCGACAGAAGACATAGATTGAAGCAATATCTTTTACGAGATTCTTTTTCGGTACTTCGAAGTCGTTGGCATATGTCGTGTCCACGCGCATGACGCCTGTGGGAAGAATCGCTAGGCTTGGGTTCGTTCGAAGAATGTGCGCGATGCATAGAGACCGGGGGATGTCGGATTTGTACTGGTCGATGTACCCACCGTAAACCATTCCTACTTGGTGATACGTGGACTCATTTAGTTTTGCCATATAATAGGCATCGGTTCGAATTCTCATTAAAAGTCCTCACCCTTGGATACGAAGGTCACCGCTGATTTTTCGTCCAGTAAAGCCTTCCTAATCATAGGGGTCGTCGTTATGACATGTTCCTTATAGGCCTCCGTTAATTTATCTGCTTCTTCGAAACCCAGTGTTTTAAGCTGCGCAGCGCCGCGTGCCACCATCTGGTAGGTAGCAAGGCGACCCAATCTCGCAGCTATCAGCCCTAATTTCTGCAGCCCTAATGGTGGGGCTATTCCATTGATCCAGCTCATAGGATGAGCGTAGCACAAGAAGGAGTTCGAGAATATGTCGGAAAGGTGGAAAGAAGTGTTGGCGGATGTTGGGAAGAAAGCTTTGGTCGCAACAGCTGTAGTTGTTGTGGAGGAGCTGATTCGGCGGAATGTTTCCACTGATACGAATAGCAAGCATGAACCAAAGACGCCCGAAAAAGAAAGTGAGCCCGCCTAAGCTCTAGATTAGGTTCCCCCTGTGTAAGCGCTGGTGATGTTTTTAAACGTCCCACTATCCGTCCACGTGACGTAAAAAATTGGGGGATTTTAGAGGCTTTAATCTGGATTCCTATTCAAAAAATAGGGTCCGATTTGGTATAAGAATATGTGAGAGAATAGTCGTTATTCTCGTCACTACACCGGTTGTCGTACCGGAGAATGTACCATCATGTTTAAGAACGCGCTGGAAATTGCAATCGGAGTGGCCGTGGGGACGTTGGTTGCGACGGGCGTGGTGCGGGGTGCGGACGCGGGGATTGACGCTTTCCGTGGATGGCGCCAGTCTGGCGCCGAGACGAGGGCCGAGAAGAAGGCGAAGAAGGAGGAGAAGAAGTAACAGACGTGAAAAAGAAGTTCATTGAAGAGGGAGACACCGGTCTCCTCTCTGAGCTCCTCCCTCTTGGGTGGGCTTCTTTTTTGCCTTGCACAAACTAACCCGATAGCTTATAGATTGTAAAAGACCTACAGGAGGATTGTAAAATGACAACAGGACCGTATTTTTTGGACCTGGCTCTGGACAAGTACGAAGTCTGTTGCGCCGTGCAGCACAACGGAGAGCTCTGCGAAGTCGATGCCGTTGAAGAGCTCACGGCAACGCACCCAGACGGGCAGACGTTCTACATCCCCTTGTGCGGGGACAAGCTGCATCGCATCAAGGCTATCGGGGCAAAGAAGCACATCGAGAGCGGGCTCGACCCTCGGGTCATTACAGAGATTGCTTTCAGCGGTCTCTTCCTGCAACCACAGGGAATGCAGCAGAAATGTAAGATGACCGAGTGGGACCGCTTTTCAGTCCCAATCGGAATCACCGGGTACGGCGAGAAACCCAGTAGAAAAAGCGCCGGCAAGAAATCCCCCCTCAAGTCAGAACCTATCGAAGTCTCCTCAAAAATTTTGAAAGCACCCGTGTCGTGGCACTGGGTCGATGACACTTTCAAGTGGATGGACACGGATGGGGAAGTGAAACCTCTATCCAAGATGTCCCAGCAACATCTCATTCTCACCGTCCTAGCCATCCGAGACGAGAACTACCAATCCTGCCCAAAAAAAATTGCCTGGACTAAAAATCTCATCGCACCTAGTTTCAAACTCCAATACCCTGATGGCGCCCTCTCTGTTGGAACTCGAGAAGCCAACGCAAAGCTTGAAGAGTTCGAAGAAGTGTTGGCTGAGCTGGGGGTGCTTTAGGGTCGTCGTTCCTCTAAGAATCGCGCACAGTGCGCATTAAAAGCCGCATCGGAGTCGCAGGAAGCAAGCGCGAGGCTGCCATTAGGCAGTTTGGATTAGTCTTGCGGAACGGTATACTTGGAGTATGAACGCCTATGGAATGTTCAAAAGAGCTATCGCTGTTGGAGTCCAAGTCCCAGGACTTCCTCTAACTATCCCAGGAAGTTTTACCCAATACGAGCGTCTTCCGGGGATGTCCGAGTGGGCACCTCATGAAGTAATCACACGTATGGGTAAAGGGATGCATAGAGGTGAAGACCTTGATGCTTTAATCGAAAAAGAAAAGGAAAAAGGTCTAGGTAAGTCTCTGGCTATGGGTGCCGCAGGTGGCGGACTCGGAGGTGGGTTGCTGGGTCGTCTTGTCTCCGGAGAAGCTGCAACAGCTCCTATTAAAAAGCTTTTACGTGAGGGAACAGGTACATCTCTACGTGGACTTCGTGGTCTTTCTAGGATTCCAGGTGCCGCGAAAGCATTAGCCCTTGGAGGTGTTGGACTTGGTACCCTCGCAGGTAGTATAGGGTGGGGGATGGGTTCAGAAAATCGTGCGGATACGGCACGCGCGGTCGCACAAGGATTACGACGAGAGCAAATAATGCAGATGAACGCTAATCTGCAAAATCGAGAACTGCGCCGACAAATTCTAAATCATAATCCGATGCCTTCTGCTACAGCTGCGCAACCTCTAGTTGCACAAGTAGGAAAAGCAATATGATGCGGGGAATACAAAAGATTGCAGATATTGATCCGGCATTGGTTGCAGGTGGAGCTGCTGGGGTAGGAGCATATGCTCTGACTGGACTTCTAAATAGAAGTGCAACGGAAGCTAACCGCATTGCTATGGAAAAAGCGATTAAAGATTACGCTATTTCGAAGAGTACACCTCTTATAGCAGGTGCCGTAACCGCCTTGATTGTTGGAGCAATGGTTGCTTCTAAAATGCGGGCGAAAGCACAACAACCAACCATTACGCCGCAACAAGCTATGTACCAACGGCAAGGTTTTAATCCAGGAGAACAAGTTCCTTTTCCCGCAGGACATGCGTATTACTGATGACTGAACCTACACCACGTCCCACCATCTATAAGATGCCGTCGAAGAATCTTCCGCGTAAACCCGCGTCCGAGCAGGACAAACGGCTCTGGGAAAAAAACAAGAAAAAGCATGGTATAAAATGATGTCACGGCCTCCGTGTAGCTAGTTGAGTAGGCTCGCTGAGCTCAACTTCGCTGCTGTTACAGCAGTAATACAGACTCAATACCCGGAGGGAGAAATTGGGACCGGCCCTGCCCGCTCCCAGTTTATCTCATACATTGTTGCTTCTCGGGCGGAAGCAAACAATGTACACGTACACGGAGGTCGTGACACTTTTGGCCGTACTGCAGCATTTCTTTTCAGAAGAATATGCTAGCTGAAGATACTTCAGTAATACAAGCACGCAACTAGAAAAAGAGTCTGACTAAGACTTTTCGCTTCTAGCTCCTCGCGACTTTTTTACGTCGGACGTTAAAAAGTCAGCTCCTCGCGTCGAAGGTAAAAGTCTTAGCGGGAACTCTCAGGAGTGCGGCAGGAGAGGGGTACGTGTGTGACAAACATGGTACCCTTCTTTTTTTGGTTTTGGATTATACTTAGGATATGCAAGCTACCTATAACAAACTCCTTGATTGGTACAAAAAGCAGCCATGGTGGGGGAAGGTCCTCTTCTTCGGGGTCTTCATCCTCTTGGGTGTGCTCTTCATCGCTTTCAATTTTTCGTCTCTTTTTGCAGGGACGGGATTTGTTTCTCCTAAAAAGATTTCGACGTCTCCTCCTTTTGGGAAGATAAACGAATCTCTTGATGTCCAAATTGAGAATGCTAAAAAAGTATTGCTAACGAGACTCGAGACAGTTCGCCAGGTGGGTGTACGCTCGATGGAGCGGCAAAAAGCCATCCAAAAAGTTACGACGATGGAGGAGCTCGACAAGTTAAAGGAGAAATACGGATTATGAAAAAAGGTATATGGTCTTTGTCTCTTCTCCTTTTCTTGTTTCTTACTAAACCGATACAGGCTGAAGACTTCCCTGAACGAAAAGTACCAGACGTAAAAACGACGACGTTGCAAGGCAAGGACTATAAATGTTTTGACACAGCCCAATATTCGTCGCTTCTGCTTATGTCCTCGGATTACCAGGCTCTTCGGCAGGTCTATTATCTGAATGTCCCCAAGCTCTATAATGACTTGGAAGATTTGTACGTCCTCAAACTGTCGCTCAAGGATGACGAGCTTGCTGTGGTCAAAGGGCATTTGAGTAACGCACAGAAAGAACTCGCAGCTCGGTCTTTAGTCGACGAAAAAGTCGTGAAGAAACTACAGTTGTCTGCGACAGGTTGGAAAGTTATCTCTGGAGTGGAAGCTGCGTTGCTCGTGGCCGTAACTGGTTACGCTATCTTCAAGTAAAAAGTCCCATCGCTTCTTGCAACCCCGGACGTGCAACTCTATTCTGGAATAAGCTATTCACGACAGGGGTCTGGGATTGAGCTTGAAGAAGTTGGTCAGCTTGCCGGAATTGTGCAGCTTGTTGGGGATAAGCTCCTGCGAATTGATTTTGGTGTGCGATATTCACAGGTGTCTTGGGGGCGGCCTGTAAGCGGACTGTCGCTGGGTCATACCCAGGGAGATTTTTAGCTCGAGCTGCAGGTGCGACAGTTGCTGATGGTGTTTGTTCCGCTAGAGTTCTAAACGGAGTTTGGGGTTCCACCGTTCGAGATTTAAGGCCTTCCATAAATTCTCTTTGTGTTGGGGTAGGAACTCCTGGGCGCACCGTCGGTCGAAGAGCTGCTCGCATGGCGGTACTCTCAGGTGCCACCATAGCCGTAGCCGGCGCGCGTGTGAAGAGGCTCTTCGCCGCTCGCGCGGCTGAGTCTAGGATACCTGCTTCTTTTTGAAATCCCAGGTCCCAAAGCGCTTGGGTATATCCTAGCTGCTGAAAATTCATTGGTATCCTGCCTGCATTTGCATCTGTGGGGCGTACTGCTGCATGGGCTGTCCCGGAGGTGGAGCTCCTGAGCCCATCACATAGCCTACACCACCCATGCCTGCTCCGGCCAAGGCTACGCTCTTGACAGGGTTATTGCGGATTCGCGTGAGTAGACCTGGCTTTTTAGTTGCGGCTGTTCCGGGAGCTCCAGCAGCTCCAGTAGCTCCAACGGCTTCAGGTGCGCTGGCTGACGCTGGAGTGAAGCCTAGTCCTGGAGGAGGAGTGGCAGCTGCAGCAGCAGGAGGGGGAGGGAGAGGGGTGTTTTTTAATCCCTGAATGGGGTTCGCGGCGTTCATCTCGGATCTAAAAATATTGGCTCCTGCATTATCTGCTACTCCCTCAATAGGGGGTCTGTAGTGTTGACCTCCCATAGGGACGGGGGCCTTCCGAGAGAAAAACCCTTTTACTTTTGACGCTACGGTCTTTGCTCCTGAGGCCAATCCCGCTTCTTTTATCAAACCCATATCGACTAATGCCGCTTGATATCCTGCTTGTTTGAAAGGCATACTGCGTTCCTCCGTGCCAAAATTTTACTCGATTACTGGTACAAGCTGTTGAACAATTTTACAATGAGGTGCCAACATGATTTTCGAGAAAAGAATCAAAGAGTTGAAAAAGAGAAGGCGTTGGGCCACGGTCTTGGGATTCGCTTTTCCTTTTGCTCTACTTTTTACGACAGGCGGGAGCTTTTTAATTGCGTCCATAGGTGGTATCTTCTTTTCGGCGATTGCACGGACACTGATCACGGAAGAATTGGAAGCGCTCAACAAGACCATCTACCTTGGAGGAAAAAAATATGGCCGTCACTAGTTTGGAAGAAGGGTTAAAGACTCGGGTGGAAGACCTTCGTAGATTGTGGGATGACACGATGCAGATACGAGTTCCATTTACGGATACGCGGCGGGTGAAGATTGAGAATTACCTAGCAGAAATTCCGATACGTATACGGCGTCGAGAAGGATACGAGGCTCTTTTTGCATTAACACGAATCGCCACACTAATTGGGGAGGTTCGTATCGAATTCAAAGATGCTCCCAATATTGAGGTAGGAGATGTCAATGGAACTGACAAAAGAGACACTGAAAAATGTGCCGTTGAAGAGACTCCGACAGACATACGATCTGCTCAGCACCGAACTCCCAAGTCTGACCGATGAGTGCTACCTGATTATCCTCGAGCGCTTGATGTCGATAGTCGGAGAGGATGCGGTAATCACGGCGACACATGATGGAGTTGCGGGATGCACGATTGTGCATATCGCGGGGCTTGTGGGAAAGGCTGCGGACGTCGCATCGGTAGCAGAAGAAGCCGCGGAGGTACACGGATTCGACGTGAGTCTTTTAACCGAAAACAATGGGATAGGTATGCATTACATTTTCAGGTTGCACCATCTTCCCCTCGAGCTCGACTGGATTTGGAACACGGTTAATACGACTCCAATTACGCTCAAGACCATCGTCAAAAAACTGAAGAAGTGACTCAAAACAAGGAGATAACCATGTCAAACGAAGAAATAAATCCCAAAAATCTGAGCTGTCATTACGGTCTAGTGCCTATAATTTTGCGTCTACTAAAGGAGAAGATACAAGATGCGCACGCAGACGCTGTTCTTTCAGATGGGATACCAGAAGGTAGCATTCACGCTGGACCAAATTCGAAAAGCGTCCAAGTTGACGATGCAGAATAAAGGTTTCACGCGGGGTGGAAGAACTTTTCAAGTTGAGTTTCCTAATGGTATATCTTTTAATCCAATGCAACGTAAAGTACCTCCCCGTACTGGTATGGGAATGAGTCCGGCAGGTCCGCTATTCGACGCAGCTCCACAGACTGCTCATGGACTGTTAAATCTGGAACAATCTACAAAAGCTTTGCAAGGGTTACACCCTGACGTGTCTGCGCGAGAACTTTTAGCAGCACCTAGAATAGCTCCTAGAGAAGGCATTATATTAGGTGGAGGAAGACATGGGTCGCAAACGGGACCATTACGTGGATTATTCCCTGAGGAATTAATGCCTAAAACGCCTGAAGGAAACGAGATTGCTAATAGGCTGGGTATTATACATGAAGGATGGGAGGCCGATGCGCTTAAACAGCCGGGAACAAGTATGCTTGAGCAGGCGCGTAAATGGGGCTCTCCATTGGGGTTAAGGACTGGACACCTTAGTCCTAGTGTTATTCTCAATGAGTCTACCGCAATTTCAACTCTCCCTCAAAATATAAAAGATGACATTTTCCCCTATTTTAAACAATTGCGTGGAATGGAACCTTCTTGGGATCTGATTCAAAAAGGCCTTAAACGCGAAATACCTTTTGGTGGACAAAGGTTTTCACGGCATGCAAAGAAACGAATGCTTGAAGCTTTAAAAAGTCCAAAAACAGATAATGAACTTCTACAGTCTATCTTTGGTTCCTGAAAAGTAATTCCCTAAAAACAAAAGAGAGGAGGGGATTGATGAAGCTTCATCACCCTGAGCGTTACGCGATTAAATATCGCGACGGTGTGCAGGACGCTATTAAGCGATTCAACGAAGGAGAATATACCGGAGAGCATCTACTGAAATCACTCTACGCACTCACACCCATCGCGGTATACATGCAACCCTGGCTACGAAGTATCCTAAAAGATTTAGACAACCCTACCTCATACACCCTGCTCATCAATGATGTTCGGTTACAAGAAGGATTTGATGCCTTTATGCACACATTGAAGTCCCTTGGCGGCGCCCCTGAACATCTTCAGGAAGAGGTGATGACCGCGGTCAAATATGCGCATTCGTATCTGACGTGGGAGATGAACGGCAAGCGTATCTATGAAGTACACCCTGACCTTTCATGGGCTCTGCAACGTACGGAGCTTCACGACTTTCCCGCGGAGGATTTGCATCTTCCCCGCAGCTCTTTGTACCTGGAGCTTCCTCCTACATTACAGGTGCCCAACCGAATCACCGGAAACCATCCGTGTGTGGGCGCCTTCATCATGGAAGAGCTTTTGGATAACGTCCGGATTTGGCGATTCATGATTGTTGGAGGTCCGGGACCGTCGGCTGAGAGCCAGATGTGCGTGGAGAAGTTTGGAGATGATGATGCCCTGTTCCATTACTGGATGGACCTCGGACAGACCACCGCGCAGGAGTGCATCGATAAGCAACTCGAAATTAGTAAAATGAAGCAACAGCGAACGTATTACTGGAAAGGAAAAGCTTATGATGTCATCCAACCCCCATATGTACGCCGCGATGCTGAGCGTCTGGCCTTCAATGAAACGTTGACAGCGACGTTTCGATATATAATGAACTGCGTTATCTACGCGACCACCGCGGAGTCTGACGTTTGGTTCTACGAAGCGTCGAAAGAGTACCGAGACCTAAAAGACCGAGCAATAAAAGCGACAGGGGAAAAGCGGAAGCGTCTTTTTAAAGAGCTCAAGAACTACGAGTCCCGCACGCGGTACGTGATGGGGAGCAAGACCGTCATCGACCGCAAGCGTACGAAGGAACCTAAGGGCGAGAGCGAGGGACGTGTACTTACAAAAGGCGGGTTGGTTGCGGGACACTGGCAGCGGTATTGGATAGGGGAAGGGCGGAAACAATGCGTACGTAAACTGAGACTTCCCTTCTGGCGTGGGCCGGGAGAAGAAACCATGAAGGCCGACGAGGGTCGGCGTGTGACGAAGCTCAAATAAATCCAGCCTTTTAGTGGTACAAGCCTTTGTGTTTGTGGGGGTTTCAATTCATTCCGAACAGAAAGGAAGGACACATGGTTCTCAAGGCAGTGAAATGGGAGACAGAAA
>Ga0315297_10000505_pt1 | contig 22831 bp, 17 predicted proteins | sample YL17G15_0_MG_FD_203628 | JGI IMG/M metagenome (GOLD analysis project Ga0315297, IMG submission 203628) | Sediment microbial communities from Yellowstone Lake, YNP, Wyoming, USA - YL17G15_0 | ecosystem: Environmental > Aquatic > Freshwater > Lake > Sediment | place: USA: Wyoming | collected... | reverse complement strand
GAATGCCCCCTCCCTGGAAAACTTGGTGAGGATCGCAAATACCTTAAAGGTTGAAGTCGGGGAACTTTTCGGCGGAAAAAGCACGCCGGTAGTATCTGAGCTTCCGTTGAAATTGGAGAGGGAAATAGACAGCCTAATACTTCTTCTAAAAGATCAGAGCCTTGCCGACGTAAGATTTTTAAAGAAATTCGCCAAACTGCTTTTCCAGGAATTCCAGGGAAGGCGATGAACGGGCTTTTCTCAGAATCTTATTGAAAATCTCCCCTCGCCCCTCTTTTAACAAAGAGGGAGCATTTGGATAGAAAAACTTTTAACTTGTAATTCCCCGTGGTCTGCCCACGGGGTTACCTTATTTCTGTCATTCCGCACTTGATGCGGAATCCAGAATTTATTGAATGACGACCATCTGGATTCCCACTTTCGTGGGAATGACAAGCGAGGGGAGCGGATTCCCGCTGGAGTTTATCCTGCACTCTTATGCGGGACGGGAATGACAACCCGGAGCCTAAGAATCGTTTTGAGAAAGATACCCCGCGGTCTTGCCGCGGGGAGGTTCATTTTTTACGCAGACTGACATCTATGGCTACCGCGGATTTTAAAATTATGCTTCAATCGTAAATACCATGGCGGAAGAGCGTTACGAGTTCGATTGCGTGGTGGTGGGCGCGGGCACGGCCGGTTCGGCCGCCGCCTATCACCTAGCCCGGGCCGGCTTCCGGGTCGCCCTGCTCGAGGCCCTCACCCTCAGTGAAGCCGGGGCCCGCTGGGTCAACGGGGTCCCACCCTGGATGTTCGACCGGGCCGGGATCGCCAAGCCCCGCCACCCAGAAAGGCGCGGGAACGGTTTCCCCTTTATCCTCCAGGGTAAAAACGGGGAGGGCCGGATCAAGCTCGCCGAGAGCCCGGTCTGGAACGTCGACACCCGCCTGCTGGTCGCCCGCCTCCAGGACCTGGCCCGGAAATCCGGGACGGCGCTCTTCGAGCGCGTGCGGATCCAGCACCTGGACCTGGAAAGCGACCGCCCCGTTTGCCTGAACGTGGAAGCGCAAACCCCGGAAGGGATCCCGGCGAATCTCTGCCTCCGATCCCGACTGTTCGTGGACGCGACCGGGTTTTCCGGGGCGATCCGCCACCTGGTACCCGAGATCTCCCGCCACACCCCTCCCGTTCCCCGCTCGCATCTTTGCCTGGCCGCCCAGGAGGTTTGCGCGGTCAAGGAAAAAGCGGGCGCCCGGGCTTTTCTCGAAAAGAATTTTCTCCGCCCGGGTGAGTCCCTGTCTTTCACCGGGCTTTCCGGCGGCTTCTCCGCCCTGATGGTCACCCTCGCGAAAAACCTCGAGGAGGTGGAGCTCCTGGCCGGGGCCATCGCCGAAGGACCGCAACTGAAGGGACCAGAGCTTTTAAAGAAAACCAAGGAGGAAAACCCCTGGATCGGGGAGACCCGATTCGGCGGGACGGGACAGATTCCCCTCCGCCGCCCCTACGACCGCCTGGCCGCTCCCGGGATCGTGCTGGTCGGCGACGCGGCCGGCCAGGTCTTTCCGGCCCACGGCTCCGGGACCGGGATCGGGATGGTGGCCGCCCGGATCCTGGCCGACGCGGTTAAGGGCAAAGCCGACCCCGGATCGCTCGAGGCCACCTGGGCCTACCAGGCGGCCTTCCAGCGGGAATACGGGGGGCTTCTCGCCTCCTACGATGTCTTCCGGCGGCTCTCCCAGTCCCTTTCCGAGGGCGAAGTGGAAACCCTGCTCGCCTCCGGCCTCCTCACGGAAAACGGCTGCCGGGCCGGTCTCGTCGAGGAGATGCCCCGGCTTTCCCCCTCCGATCTCCTGGCCACGCTCCGGGGAGTCGTCGTCGCCCCTCGTCTGGCCTTCCGCCTGCTTCCCGCGCTGGCCCGAATGCCCCTGGTCGCCTCCCGTTACCGGCGCTACCCGCTGGAGCCTGACCTCGACCGCCTGAAAAGCTGGTCCCGCTCCGTGGCCCGCCTTTTCGGGGAAAATCCAGATGTAATATAAATTTCTAATTTTTAACAATTCATTCCTAATCAAGATAAAAAATTCCGCTTGATTTTTCTTCTCTCGAGGTAGCCGCAGGCTTTAGCCTGCGAAGATTTTATTCCCCTCATCCTCACCTTCTCCCCACCGGGGAGAAGGAAGGGTTGAGGGGGCATATTTATTAAAAACCAAACGCAACCTAAAGGTTGCGGCTACCCTCACATTGATGATTTTAACCTTCGATATCGGACTTCTTTGCTAGTTTAGATAAAGATATAATTACGCTGAAATAAACCGGAGGCATATATGGAATCATTATTGACCCTTTCAGGAACGCGCCTGGCGGAATTGATCCGGAAGCGGGAGGTCACCTCCACCGAGGTGGTGGAAACCCACATCCGTTACGCCGAGAAGGTTAATCCTACCCTGAACGCCATCATCCAGGACCGCTTCGACCTGGCCCGGAAAGAGGCCCGCCAGTCCGACGAGAAGGTTAAAACCACCCCGCCGGAAAAACTGCCTCCCTTCCACGGCGTCCCTTGCACGATCAAGGAATGCTTTGCCCTCTCCGGCATGTCCAACACCTCCGGGCTCTTAGCCCGGAAAGGAATAACCGCGAAGGACAACGCCGTGGCGGTCAACCGCCTGCTCTCCGCCGGGGTCATCCCCCTCGGGGTGACCAATGTTCCCGAGCTCTGCATGTGGATGGAAACCTACAACAAGATCTACGGCCGGACCAGCAACCCCTACAACCCCGGGCACATCGTGGGCGGAAGTTCCGGGGGCGAGGGCGCCATCATCGGGGCCGGCGGGTCTCCGTTCGGCCTGGGCTCCGACATCGGGGGCTCGATCCGGATGCCGGCCTTCTTTAATGGCATATTCGGCCACAAGCCCACCGGGCTCACGGTCCCCAACACCGGGCAATACCCCAGCGTTCAGAACGAAGCCGTCCGCTACCTGGCCACCGGGCCACTCTGCCGGCGGGCGGAGGATCTTCCCACCCTGCTCGAAATCCTGGCCGGCCCGGACCGGGAGCACCCCGATCTCCGGACCTTTAAAAAGGAAAATGTCTTTTCGGTCAAGCTCGCCGGCCTCCACGTGATCAATGTGGAAGACAACGGCGTGACCCCGGTGAGCGATGACCTGCGCGCGGCGCAGAAAAAATGCGCCGAGGCCCTGGCCGCGCGGGGCGCGCAGGTCCGGAATGTCCGGATCGAGGGCCTGAAAAAATCGCTCGAGATCTGGTCGGCCATGCTGACCGCCGCCCGGGGGACACCCTACAGCGTCCTTCTCGGGAACGGGAAACCGATCAACACCGGTTTCGAATTCCTCCGGGCCGCCCTCGGGATCTCCCCTTACACCCTGCCCTCCATCATCCTGGCCTTTCTGGAAAAGTTCCCGAAATTCATGCCCGGGCGCACGAAGAAAATGGTGGAGGCGGGCCTGGCCCTGCGCCAGGAGCTGGTGGAGAAAATCGGGCCGCAGGGGATCATGCTTTACCCGTCCTATTCCCGCCCGGCGCCCCGGCACCAGCGCCCGCTCCTCCGGCCCTTCGACTGGGTCTATACCGCGGTGATGAACGTCATGGAACTGCCGATCACCCAGGTGCCCCTCGGCCTGAACGCGGAGGGCTTGCCCCTCGGGGTCCAGGTGATCGGAATCCACGGGAACGATCATGTGACCATCGCGGCAGCGCTGGAGCTCGAAAAGATCTTCGGCGGCTGGGTTCAGCCGGCGATGCTAGAACAAAATAAATAGTCCATCGTGTCTATAGCGTCTATTGAGTCCATAGTGTCTGAAAAGAAAGCTTATTGGGTTCATTGAGTCAAAGAAAAAGGCAGTCCGTTGAGTCAAACGAGATTCTTCTCCCGCCAGAGGCGGGATCAGAATGACAATCTTGTACGGCGGTCGGCCGTCTGCGGTCGGCGGTCGATAGAAAGCAGATCATTTTGATCCAAGACAGCGATAAATTCGTGATCCAGGACGGGGTGAAATGCCCTCGGATACCCCCCTGGCCCCACCCGGGGAGAAACAACCTGCTCGCCGGCCTGCCCCTGGTTCCGATTCTCGGACTGGCTTTATATATCCTGATTAAAACCAGCCCCCTGATGCTGGCCATCTGGCTCTTGGCTTTTTTCCTCTTCGCCTGGCCCCTCCGTTACCTGGTCTGCGCCCGCTGTCCCTACTACGGCCGGCACTGCTCCACCATCATGGGAAAACTGGTCCCCCGCATGTTTAAAAAGCAGGAAGGCAAATCCATGAAGCTCGGCCTCTGGCTCGACGTGGTTTCCTTCCTCTTCCTTTTTCTTTGGCCGGCGCCCTCCGCGTACCAGGTCGGCGGGATGATCCTGGCCCTCGTCTGGGTGGGGGCTTTTTTCCTGCTCTTCCTCTTCCTCAGCTTTTTCGCCTGCGCCCACTGCCCCCTCACCTTCTGCCCGATCGGCCGGGGCGGTGGTTGGGTTGTCAGGTGGTTAGGTGGCTGGAAAAACAAGTTTCGGGGTTAAGGTTTCAGGGTTTTCATTCGTCAATCGTCAATCTATTTATCCCGAGGTCTTGCGAGGGACAATCGTCATTCGTCATTTAACCCTATGCTCTATGCGCTCTGCCCCATGCTCTCCGCTTTTTTACTATATTTGCTTTGTCCGGTTTCCTGTGCTTTAATTGTTTTTAATTTTGCAAGCGCTCCTTCAACGAACCCGCGTGGCTGTCACGCACCTGGGTTCCCGCAAAGAGCTCCCAGATAACCTCGATGTAGGCCGCGTTTGCCGTTGACTCTGGACGAATCAGAGACAAGGGTAGTCAAATTATGTCATTTGAAGAACTGAACCTCATTGCCCCGCTTCTGGAGGCGGCAAAAAAACAGGGCTATGCCGCGCCCACCGCGATCCAGGAAAAAGCCATTCCCCCGGCGCTCTCGGGCCGGGACGTGCTCGGATGCGCGCAGACGGGAACCGGGAAGACGGCGGCCTTCGCCTTTCCCATCCTCCAGCGCCTGCATACCACGGGCTCGACCAACGGGAAACGGCCCATCCGGGCGCTGGTCCTCACCCCCACCCGGGAGCTGGCCGCGCAGGTCGCGGAAAGTTTCCACGCCTACGGGGCCAACACCGGCCTCCGGCAGACGGTCGTCTACGGCGGGGTGGGACAGGATCCGCAGGTCCGCGCCCTCACCCGGGGGGTGGACATCCTGGTCGCCACCCCGGGCCGGCTCCTCGACCTCTGGCAACAGGGTTTCGTCAACCTGAAATCGGTGGAGGCCCTGGTCCTGGACGAGGCCGACCGGATGCTCGACATGGGTTTCATCCAGGACATCCGCCGGATCGCCGCCCTGGTGCCCCGCCAGCGCCAGACCTTCTTTTTCTCGGCCACCCTGAGTTCGGATATCCTCCGGCTCTCGGGGAACCTGCTGCATAACCCGGTCGAGGTGTCCGTGGCCCCGCCGGCCACCACCATCGACGAGATCGAGCAAACCGTCTACATCGTGGAGAAGACGGACAAGCTGGCTCTCCTCACCTACTTCCTGGAGAAAGAGGAAATCACCCGAGCCCTGGTTTTCATCAAAACCAAGCACGGAGCGGACCGGGTGGTCCGCCAACTCCACCGCTCCTCCATCCCGGCCAAGGCCATCCACAGCAACAAGTCGCAGAAAGACCGCGAGCGCGCCCTCGACTCCTTTAAAAAAGGGGAGACCCGGGTTTTGGTGGCCACCGATATCGCCGCGCGCGGACTCGACATCGATGACGTCAGCCACGTGGTCAACTTCGACATGCCCAACGAGGTGAAGAACTACGTCCACCGGATCGGGCGCACCGGCCGAATGGGTGCGGCCGGCACCGCCATCACCTTCTGCAGTCCCGAGGAATGGGCTTTACTCTCGGATATTGAAAGCCTCATCCGCCGGCGGATCACGATCGTCCAGGAGCATCCCTATCGCTCGTCCCGGGCTTACTGGGTCGAACGGCCGGAAGAGAAGAAAGCGAATAACCCGGCCGCTCCCCTGCCGGGGGTCACCTACAAGCGGAAAAGGGGCTCGGGCCGGCTCATCCCCACCCGGTGGGTCTAGAAGTCCGACCGGACTAAGCGCAAAGAGCAGAGCGCAAGGGGCAAAGCGTAAATAGCAAAGGGCAGGGGGCAGGGCGCAAAGCGTAAAGAAAAGACCATAGAAAAGAAGAAAAGAGGGGGGGTGCTTCGCCACTCCCCTTTTTTTATGGACTAGATAGACCAGATAGACTAAACAGACCAGATAGACCAGAATGGAGGATACCATGAACGATGATCCGACCCAAAAGGCGCCGTTGTCGTTTTCCATCCTGCTCCGTCTGGCGGGGCTGGGGTTCCTATCCGGAGCCCTGATCGGCCAGCTGGTCGACTTCGCCTATCCCCTGAGCGGTTCCCTCCACTATTTCCGGCCGATCTGGAAGCTGGAAAGCCCGGCTCTCGAGGTCTGCTGGTGGATCCCGATCCTATATGGGGTCGCCGGCGTCATCCTGGTGGTCGGGTATCCGCTGCTGGACCGGCGGTTCGGGCAGAAACCCATCGGAGGTTTCAACCCGAGCTGGGGATTTATCCTCGCCAGCATTTTGTATTTCATCGCGCAGTTCTACGCGGGGCCGTTCCTCTCCAGTACCGGGATCTCCAACGCCTGGACCTTCGCCTTTACCATGCTGACCGGACTCCTGTGCTGGTGGCTCTTCGACCGGACCAGGGCCGGGGTGTATATGATGGCCCTGACCGCTACCCTGGGGCCGCTGATCGAGCTGACGATGATCAACGTGCTTGATCTCTATCACTACACCAGGCCGGATATCTTCGGCGTCCCCCTCTGGTTCCTGGGCGCCTACATCTGCGGCTGTCCCCCCAACGGCAACCTGGGCCGCAAATACCTCGTCTACCTGCAGCGGAAATAGCGCCCGGTGAGCCGAGGGTTCGGCCTCCGGTTTCCCTCCACCCCGCCTACCGGACGGGGGGTTTAAATATTTTATTGGTCCTGGCCGCGGGGATTACGCGGCCATCAGGTGCGTGACCGCCGCTTCCAGCCCGTCCACCGTCAGCTCAAACATCGGAAAAAGCCGGGCGATCTGTACGACGGTATGGATATACTGCCATTCCCGCCGCGGGACCGGGTTCAGCCAGACGTGATGCGGGAAGGTGTCCGCCAGGAAAGCCAGCCGTTTAATGCTGGGGGTTCCGCTCTTCTCGCTGATATATACCGAACCGTCCATGTCCAAAAGTTCATAGGGCGCCATGCTGGCGTCGCCCACCATGATCAAACGGGTTTCCGGATCCATCCGGACAAACTCCTCTACCGGCTTCGGCTTTTTCCCCCGCATCGGGTCTTCCCAGAGGTTGCTGTAAACGGTGTTGTGAAAATAATAGATTTTAAAATCCTTGAACTGGGACCGGGCGTAATTAAACAGGGTCTGCACCACCGGGATGTGGGGGTCCATCGACCAGCCCCCGTTATCGATGGCCAGGATCACCTTCAGCCGGTCGCGCAGGCTCCGGTCGAAAATGATCTCGATCTCGCCGGCGTTCTTCATGGTCTGGTATATGCTTTCCTCGATGTTAACCTGATCCTTCGGCCCGGCCGGCACCAGGTTTCGGAGGCGCTTCAGGGCCTCCCCCATGGACGCCTGGGTCAGGGGCCCCATGCGGGTATAATCCCGATACCGCCTTTCCATCGCCACCTTGACCGCCGACTTGTTTTGGGAGCTTCCGCCGATGCGCAGGCCCCCGGGGTGACGCCCCGAATGCCCCACCGGGGAGGTCCCGCCGGTGCCGATCCATTTGTTCCCGCCGTCGTGCCGCTCGGTCTGTTCCTTCAGGCGTTCTTTCAGGTACTCGATCAACTCGTCCGGGGAAAGCCTGGCCAGGGCGGCCTCGTCCAGGCCCAGCGCATTGGCCAGCATCCTGGGGTTCTTGAGCCATTCGTCCAGGAGAGCCCGGAGGGCCGCGTCCAGCTCCAGCCCCTGGTCTTCGGGCAGTTCGGCCCCCTGGAAGCAGTGGGCGAAGATCCGGTCGTAGAGGTCGAAATACCGCTCGCTCTTGATCAGGATCGCCCGGCAGGCCGTGTAAAAATCCTCCAGGGAATTGACCAAACCCAGCCGCAAGGCCCGTTGCAGGGTCAGAAACGAGGTCGGGCTGACGGGGATGCCGGACTCCCTTAACTTATAAAAGAATTCAACGAACATGGTCCCGGAAGGAGAGGCTAGTACGGCCTTTTGCGGCTGAGATAATTGCCCACCACCGCGTAATCCTGGCTCTTTTTGAACAAAACCCCCAGGTAGGGAACTTCGCCCTGGGCCAGGAGCTTGGGCTCGAAATCCGGATCGAGTTCCAGGGCCCTGATCCAGTTGATCAGTTCCCGGGTGGCCGGCTTCTTTTCGACCACGTCGATCTCCCGGAGCTTGTAGAACGTGGCGATGGCGTTCTTCGTCAGCTCGGAGCCGAGGTCGGGGAAATGAACCTGGATGATTTCCCGCATGCTCTGGGGATCCGGAAACGCGATGTGGTGAAAATTGCAGCGTCCCAGGAACGGGTCGGAGAGATCCTTCTTGGCGTTGGAGGTGATAATGATGACTGGCCGGTGCCGGGCCGAGATGGTTTTATCGATCTCGATGATGTCGAATTCCATCTGGTCCAGCACGTCGAGCATGTCGTCCTGAAAGTCGGTATCCGCCTTGTCGATCTCGTCGATCAGGAGGACGGTCCGGGCCTCGGCGGTAAAGGCCTGGCCGATCTTCCCCATCCGGATGTAATCCTCGATCCGGCTGACGTCCCGGGCGGAGTCGCCGAAGCGGCTGTCATTCAGGCGGGTCAGGGTATCGTACTGGTACAGGGCCTCTACGAGCTTCATGCTGGATTTGACGTTGAGCACGATCAGGGGCATCTTCAGCGTTTCCGCGATCGCGTGGGCCAGCATGGTCTTGCCGGTGCCCGGCTCGCCTTTCAGGAGGAGGGGCATTTCCAGCCCGATGGAAATATTAACGATCTTGGCCAGCTCCTCGTCGACCACGTATTTTTTTGCGCCCCGGAATTCCTGGGCGGTTTTTACTTTGGCCATGACGCTCCTTGTTTTTTTATCCCGGCCCCCGCGGGGCCGACAAACCGGGGAAGAATATAGCAAAAACCCGGGCAATAAAAAATCCCCAATCGTCAATCGTAAATCGTCATTCGTCAATTCCCTTGGTTTCTTTGGTTACCTGATATCCTGCTGCCCTGATATCCACTTCCGGATTCCCTGATAACCTGATTCCCTTTCGCTTTCATCAATTCCACAATCCGCACTCCGCATTTCCTTTGCCCCCCGCCTCTTTCTCTCCCCTCTCAAAAACCTGGCCCCTGATGGGTTATAATGTATCCTGACTGGTATCTCAAACAGCAAGTTTTTAATGGAAGCGCGCACATTAAATCCGAATCAATCCAATCAGAAGGAAGAAAGCGCGGAGGCCACGGCCCGGGGAAACCTCCGCAAAGCCTTGAAAAGAAAACTTCAGGAGTTGGAAAATTCCCCCGGCCTTTCCTTTAAATCTCCCGAGCTCATCATTTTGACCCCCCACCAGGATAATGAGGATCTCTACGATTCCGTCCGGATCGAATATTCCGAAGAAGGCGGTTTCGCGATTAAAGGGAAGACCAAAGTCAATACGGAAATTATTAGAAAAATGATCGCGAATTTATATTCGTCCCCGACTTCTCCCCTCGTGGTTTTCGCGGAATCCGGTGAAGGCACGAACCTGAAAGATGTTTACCGGGAAAAAATCCTGAAATTCAAACCGCTCGCGTTGCAATTCTTCGCCGAGCAGAAAATGCCGCGGTTGAGCGAAAAGGACCTGTTTGACGTATATTGGGGAAATTTGCTGGGTGTCTTATTTTACTGGACGGGGGATAAAGATAAGGAATTACGGGAGAAGCTTCTGGAATTGGAGAGCATTCTGGAAGAGGCTAAATTTAACAAACCGGAGTTGATCATAGTTGCTCCCTATGAATTTGATCGCGAGGAAAAATCATATTACATGGCCCACGTTTCATATTTGAAGGGATGGGCCGACCTGGGCTACAAGGAGACCAAGATCAAGCAGTGGTGCCGGGTAGTAAAATCCAGAGAAATCATGGATATCGACGAAGTGGAAGATCTGGCGGGAAAATATTTTGATTCCCCGCAAAAGCTTCCCCCTGTCATTTTGGGCGATCCGGTTACGTCCCCGGAAAAAATGGAAGAGGAAGCGGTTAAATCTTACGAAACCAAGGTTTTAAAATTCCGCCGACACGCGGTCGAATACTGGACCAAGCATCAGGTTTGAAGGGAGCAGGGGGCAAAGCGCATGGGGCATAGGGTTAAGGCAAAACTGTTCTGGTCTATCTGGTTCATCTGGTTCAGTGTTCAAGGTTCAACGTTCAAGGTTAAAGGGTGTCATTCTGAGCCTGAGGCGAAGAATCTCTCTTTTCTTTCATTCGTAAATCGTCAATCTATTTATCCCGAGGTCTTGCGAGGGACAATCGTCATTCGTCAATTCCCTTGGTTTCTCTGGTTTTCACTCTACAATCGTCATTCGTAAATCGTCAATTCCCTTACCTTCCCCTCTCCATAATCATCGGATGATCCCGGTTGTAGCCTTCCCAGAAAGCGCAGCGCCCGCTTAAATCGGGAACCTCGGCCCGGACCCGGGTATCCAGAACCTGCACCCGGGGATCACCCGGCCGGTAGGCGGGCCAGGGGGGCAGGCCTTCCCCGTTGGGATCGCCCCGGTAAGCGAAATTAACCCAGTATCCCTGTATAATCCGCGAGAGCGCCAGGGCGTCAGATATGTCTCTCTGGTACCGGTAAACCCAGCTGATCGGCTTCCGGTCGAAATTCCGTAAAACGAAGGGAATCTCCGAGAGGTGCCCCGCGCCCTCGAACCGGCCGAAGGTCATCCCGTCATAATCGAAGCGGTAATAATAAGTCGAGGCCTGATGCCCGGCCGCGGCCCGCATCCCCTCAAAGGTGGGGCAGATCAGCATCCGGTCGCTTAAAAGGGCCGCTAGGGCCTTGGCCGCGCGGGTATATTTTTCGAGTGGGTAAACTTTCAAAATCTCATCCGCGGCCTCCGGGAAGGCTTTTCGAACCTCCCCCTCGTACGCGGACTGCGGCGAAAAAATCATCCGCGGACGGAAAACGGCCGCGGGCGGGACCTCGTCCCGATTGCTCCCCGCGAGAAGCGGAACCTGGTTAAAATCGCCGGACTGGATCCGGGCCAGAACGCCCCGGTCCACGACATAACCGTCTTCATGGTTCAGGAACCGGGTGCCCTCTCCCTCCATTGTCCTCCGCAGGCTGGGATTAAGTTCATTCCCGATCTCCTTCGCCCCGATTTTCCGCAGGCAGGCGGGATTATTCTCCGCGCATCCGAGCCGGGCCGCGGCCCACCGGCCGGTTTCGGAACCCTGCTCCCGCGACCGGACCACCTGGCAGCCCCCGCTCTCGATGATCGCCCGTTGAAACAACCCGCGGGCAACGGGGGAGGCGAGCAGGGTGCAGACGCTCCAGCCCCCGGCCGACTCCCCGAAGATGGTCACCCGGTCGGGATCCCCGCCGAAATTGGAAATGTTCTCCCGCACCCACCGGAGGGCCGCGATCTGGTCGAGCGTGCCGTAGTTCCCCGAGCTTCCGTTCGGATCCTCCCGAGCCAGCGCGTCATGATAGAGGAATCCCAGGGCCCCCAGCCGGTAATTGACGGTCACGACGACCACCTTACCCTCCGCCGCGAGCCGGTCCCCGTAATACAGCGGGGTGGCCGCCCCGCCGAAGACATACATCCCCCCGTGAAACCACACCATCACCGGGAATTTCCCCTCCTTCCGCGGGCGCCAGACATTCAGCGTCAGGCAGTCCTCCGACATCCCGACCGGCATCGAGTGGACCCATTTCATGAAACGGCCCTGCGGGCAGGCCGGACCGAAGTCCCGGGCTTCCCTGATTCCGTTCCAGGTTGGAACCGGACGGGGGGCCCGCCAGCGGAGCTCGCCTACAGGTGGGGCGGCGAAGGGAATCCCCTTCCAGGCGCAGGCGGCCCCCTCCCCATCCACCGCGCCCCGGACCTGTCCCGACTTGGTGGCAACGGGATTATCGCAGGGGAAGGCTTTCTCTTCCCGGGAGGCCTCCCGGAAAATCATGTGTTTGGGGGGGAATAACGCAATGAAAAGAAACATGAAGGCGATGCCCAAAACCATCGCCAGGATGAATCTCCGAAAAATCGCCCGCATTCTGTCTGGTTTGATCATCTGGTTCCTCCGGTCTATGAATGGCATGGGGCAAGGGGCATAGAGCATAGAGTTAACAGCATTTTCCCGTTTTCTGCCCTTTGCTCGCTACGTCCTGCTACCTGCTCCATATCACCCATCACCTTTTCCTTTTCCGCATTTCCCTTAGCCGTCATTCCCGCGGCCTCCGGCCCACGCTTCCAGCCCGTAGGGCTTACAGGCCGGAGGGGAGGGAGACCCGAAACTCGAATTTATTTTTATGATTATCCCAGGAAGTCCACTTTCTCAAGCTTCTTTTCCTTTTCCGGATCGGCGAGGAGCCGCTTGTAAATCTCCAGGGCCGATGTAACATCCTGTATCGCGAGACCCGTAGAATCGAACACGGTGATCTCTCCGGGCGACTGCCGGCCCGGCTTCTGCCCGGTCAGGATTTCCCCGATCGTCCCGTGAATATCCTCCGCCCGGATGATCCCCCGGGAGAGAGGAACGTTGATCTCCCCGCTCTTCGAGGCCTGCTCCCGGTTATCTATCACCACGCGGGCCCGTTTGAGGATCTCGGGATCGAGTTCCTGCTTGCCTTTGGCGTCGGCCCCGACCGCGTTGATGTGGACGCCATCCCGGACGTCCCCCGAGAAAAGCACCGGACCCCGGGAAGGCGTAGTGGTAACGATAATGTCCGCCCCTTTAACCGCCGCGGAAACGCTTTCCGCCTGGATCGCCTCAACCTTAAACTTTTTATTTGCCCAGGCGGCATAATCGCCGGCCTTTTTCCGGTCCAGGTCGAAGACCGCGACCCGGGAGAGCCGGGGCCGGACTACCAGGATGGCCTCGAGCTGGGACCGGGCCTGGGTCCCGGCCCCGATGAAGGCCGCCGTCCGGGCGTCCTCCCGGGCGAGGTATTTGACCGCCACCCCGCCCGCCGCTCCGGTCCTCATATTGGTGATGTGGGTCCCATCTATGATCGCGAGGGGATAACCGGTCTCCGGGTCGAACAGGCTGATCGTGCCCATGACCGCCGGCAGGTCCTTGTTCCCGGGATGGACGTTGACGTTTTTCATCCCGGCGATATTCAGGGAAGGGATATAGGCGGGCATGCATCGCAGGTCTCCCCGCGGAAAGGAAAGGTACATCTTGGGCGGCATCTCCACCCCGCCCCGGCCGGTGAGCCGGAAGGCCTCCTCGATTATCCCCACGTAGTCCGGCATGGAGAGAACGCCCTCGACTTCGGATCTTTTAATGATGTAAGTGAATCTTTTCATCCCCGTCCCCTGCTGTTTCCCCCATTCTTGGCCACATTTTAACCCAAAGAGACCATTGCAAAAAGATTTTTCTATCATTCCTTCACGGAGTTTACCCTGAGCTTTGAGATCCTTCGCGAAGTTTATCCTGATCCTTTCAAGATCCTTCACTTCGCTCAGGATGACACAGAACGAAGGGTTCAGGACGGCGTCTGGGCCGACCTGTCCTCCGAAGCCTCCAACTCCGCCAAGGCTATGTCGGACAAGTTGGCGAAGGAGGAAGGGCGAAGAATCTCTCTTCCGTTGGAGAAATCCGAAAAACCAGATCCTTCTCCCGCCAGGGGCGGGATCAGGATGACATATCGAGGATTTTGCAATGGTCTCCCAAAATAAAATGGCCTTACACCTTTGTCCGGAAAAAAGACCTGAACCTAGAATTTCGAGATTTACCGGGAGCTCAGCCTGGTTAAATACCCGTAGCTGGAGATTTTAAGCTATTCTTAACCCATCACCCCTCACCCATAACCTATCACCTGTCTTCCAATATTAGGATCATCCCCCGGGGGATTGGATTTAATGACCCTTTAACTTCAAACTGTTATTTTAATGGTTGGCAATCGGGCATCAATAAGGATATATTCCAACTGTATGGTTTCAAAAACAGAATCGGTCACCGGTTATATTTTGGAAAAGTCCAATGAGCGGGTCTGAGGACATAACTAGGAAAATTTTGAACCCGTTCTCTCGCTGCCTCGCCGCCTTGGCGGTTGCCCTCCTTCTGATGGCCTGCGCGGAGGGGGCGGGAGACGACCGGGCGGACCGGTATCAGGATCCCGATTTCCTCGCCGCCTTGCCCTGGCCCACGGAGGAATGGACGGTGGCGCCGCCGGAGGAACACGGGATGGATTCCGCGGTTCTCTCCGGGGCCCGGGATTACGCGGGCGAGCCCGGCCGCCACACCCAGGGGGTGGTGATCATCCGCCACAATGTGATCGTGGCGGAGTGGTATTTCGGGGGGGCGGACGCGGACACGCCCGCGGTCAGCTGGTCAGTGGCCAAGAGTTTTGCCAGCGCGCTGATCGGGATCGCAATCGGCGCGGGCAAGATCGCGGGGGTGGATCGCCCCCTGACCGATTATTATCCGGAATGGGCGGGCACGGACAAGGCGGAAATCACCCTCCGGCATGTCCTCTCGATGACGAGCGGACTTGACTGGAATGAGGGCTACGAGGGCGACGCGAGTGATTCCGACGTGATGAGGATGCTTTTTATTGAGTCCGACCAGCTCGCCTACGCGGCGGGCCGCGAGCTCGCTCATGAGCCGGGAACTTATTGGTACTACTCGAGCGGCGACGCCATGCTCCTGTCCGGGGTTCTGGAGCGAGCGACCGGGATCCGGGCTTCGGCCTTCGCGGAAGAGGTTTTATTCTCCCAGATCGGGATGAAGAATTTGACCTGGGATTCCGACCAGGCGGGACACACGCTGACCTACTGCTGTATCAACACCCCTTCCCGGCAGTTCGCCAGGTTCGGGCTCTTGTATCTCAGGCAGGGGAGGTGGGAGGACCGGCAGGTTGTCCCCGCCGAATGGGTGCAGGAATCCACCCGGCCCTCGCAGGAGCTTTACACGGGCTACGGTTACCAGTGGTGGCTCTATGATCCCGACGATCCGAATTGGGCGGACACCCCCGGGTTCCCGAAAGATCTCTTCCTAGCCTGGGGACATCACAGTCAGAAGATTATCGTTGTCCCGAGCCTGGACCTGGTGGTGGTCCGGAACGGCGTCCCCTGGCAGTCCCCGGATGATTGGAACGACGGCGACTTCCTCAAGCCGGTGCTCGACTCGATCGAGGGGGAATAAAAGCGATACCTCCAGGTTGCCGGCCGACGGCTTAATCGGGCGAGGGTGCCGGAGGGAGCCCTAAAAACCGCGCAATCCTTCATCAAGTCAATATCCAATCTCATCAAGCCCTGAACAAAGTTACAGAACTAATTTATCCTTTGACTTGTCCCGTTTATCCCGTTTATCCTGAGCCAAAGCGAAGGAAGAGATTTCGAGGGAAGATGCGTGGAGGGATTTATCCCGAGAAACGCGAGGGAAGCTCCTGTCCTTCGGCCTGTCCTCCGTAGCCTACGGCGTAGGATGGATTAGCGTAGGAGGACGGAACTACATCCCCTTAAATCTCTCATTCATGATTCCGAAAACGCCACTTTTCAACTTGTCAACAGCGTCCCCTAAAATCCCCTAAAGTAATTTTATGGGTGACCCCTTCTTCACAAATCTTCCAAAGCTTAATCCCGGTCCCGGACGGCGATTATCCCGCCCATCACCCCCTGATACACGGTTCCGTCCGGTCCGATTTCGATGGTGGCAAAATAGTTGTGTTTGAAATCTCCGGTTCCGGCCCTGACCATGAAGACCATTTTCCCGGTGCGAAAGTCAATCGCGGCCAGGTACCAGGCCTTACTCACAGTGGTATCAAGTAATTGGGTGTAGGTGTAGATGAGCCCGCTGGCGGTGGAGAGCTTGGGGACGGTGGTCGCGGGAATATCATTGTTGGACCATACCTCGACGCAGCCGCTTCGATCCGGGAGCACGTCGATTCTGGTGAGGCCGGTTGTGAGTTCCCGGTAGTCACCGAAGATATCCGGGGCATTGTAGTTGTTCTGGACAATGAAGCTGGAAAATAAGCCGCCGGCATCGCCGTATCCGATGGGCGATATCTCCACGACGCTGGCTCCGGGACTGAAGAGAGGGACACGGCAGATTTGTTCGCCGCTCGAGCGCCGGTGTACCAGGAGGTGCACCTGATCATCAGCGTTGTCGACAAAGGCCACCAGGTCTTCCCCGACCAGCGTGGGCGTGGTACCGGTCCCCCCGGAAATCATTCCGGGTTTCACCCAGGTGGCCCGTTCGTATTCCGCCCTCCAGGTGAAATGCGGCAATCCTGTTGCCGGATCTATTTCAAACCGGTAAAGGGCGTGGTCGGACGCGGCGTACGTTCCGTCCGGCGCGGTGGAAAACGCGTTTTCAAATTTTTCCCCTTCGAGCGTCATGGCATAAACTTCATCCGTCCCTTCCTTGACGTACCCGACACCCCCGAATTGGGTAACAAACCATATGTTCCCCGCAAAATCCGGCCCCACCGCGATCAGATTGCCGGCGCCTTCGGGAAGATCATCAGAAAGGTCCAGGATGATCTCGTTTTTCCACCGGAGAATCCCGCCAGACCATCCGGGTTCGACAATCCTGATTGTGTTCCCCGGTGAGGCGACCACCGCCCGTCCCAGACTGTTGACGTAGAAGTATATCCCGCTCAGGTCGGCCGGCTGGATGTCGCCGGTGCCGGGAATGCCGACCGTGACCTCCCCGATGGCGTAAAAGTCCAGAGCGGCGAGCGTAACCGGATCAAAGAGGATCAGGTCCATCCCCAGGGTGACCTTCCCGGCCGAGAAATCAACTGTCTGGTAGTAGTAACAGATGGAACTTAGGGATCCGTCCGGGTGGAAAGCTCTCATGAAACATATTCCCAGCGGAGTGCCCAGGGAGCGGGAAAGCACCTCGGGGTTGCTTCCCAGCGGCCCTTCCCAATCGGAGACATCGGTGTTGTAGCTGTCCACGTGGACCCCGCCGCTGGCCGCCAGGTAGGGGTGTACCGGAACGTCCTTCGGGGGGAGGGGATTGGCGGTGGCGACATTGCCGATGAAGAGGGGCAGTTCGTCTACCCCGGCGCTATCGGCGATGGAGCCCATGGGGCCGTGCTGGGAGCCGTCATTAATCGCAGTGATCTCGTGGGGCGCAAGTCCGGATGATCCACCGTTGCAGGCGATGATACCGGAGAGTGGAATCAAAATGCTGAAAAGCAGGATGGGGAATAACTGCGGGTGATGCCTCTCGATTTTCATAATGCCTCCGGGACGCTGCTTTCTGAATTTCTTAATCGAACCGATTAATCTGGTTTCTTTGGTCTATCTGGTTTGTCTGTTTTCTTTGGTTTCTTTCTTTTTTATTCCGCAATCGTCATTTGTAAATCGTTAATCGTAAATTTTTATTAACTCGAAACTGTGTTTATATGGGCGACCCCATCTTCGCGCGGCCCCGGGATTTTAAATCTCCCGAAAAAGAAGTTCGTAATAGGGGAAAAAATGGACCGCGGTGCGGTTCACCTGGGTGGAATCCTTCAATTCCAGGTTGACGATCCAGGCTTCCTCCGGCTCATATTTAGAGATAAAGCCTCGGAGCGGGCGTTCAATAACCGGTCGGGCCAGGGTTTTATGCTTGACCTCGATCGGGATTAATTTCCGGCCGGTTTCGACCACAAAATCCACTTCCGCCTTATCCTTGGTGCGCCAGAAATGAATCTCCTCCGATCGGAAACTCAGTTTTTCCTTCAGAAGGTTGAAAACCAAGTTTTGAAAAAGGAATCCGGACTCGGTCGGGGTCAGGCCCGGCGGCCCGAATCGTCCGGAGATATAATTACGGAGGCCGAGATCGTAAAAATAAATGACCGGCGATTTGGTGATCTCCTTTCTCGCGTTGCGGAAAAAGGGGGTAACCGGGTTGATGATAAAGGTTTTCCGGGCGTACTCGAGATAATTTTTAACCGTGGGAAGGGAAATCCCGAGGGTGGAGGAAAGCTCGGAGAAATTGACCAGCTGCCCCGTCTGGCCGGCCAGGATTTTGATCAGGGAGTTGAACGACTCCACCTTATCGATTCTGAATATATAGGCCAGATCTCTCTCCAGGTAACTTCGGTAGATCTCATCAATAGTCCGGCTTTTCTCCATCAGGGTTTCTTCCAGGATCACCCGGGGATAGCCACCAAAGATCAGGTAGTCGGTCAGGAGCTCGCGGGCCTTCTCCTTTTCGAGGGAGAGGAAATCGGATAGTTTATCCCGATACCGGTATTCGGTTTTGAATTGCAGGAATTCCTCGAGCGAAATCGTGCCGAGCTCGAAGAGTCTTTTTCTCCCCACCAGCGATTCGTGGATCTTTTCTTTCAGTTCCAGGTTTCCCGAACCGGAAACGATGAATTTGTAGGGCGGGTCCAGGTCGTAGATTCCCTTCAGAAAAAGTCCGGCATTTTCCTTGCGCTGGATCTCGTCAATGAAAACATAGCCTTTCTTCTGCCCGAGCTCGAGCTGGATTTTTTTGAGGAGTCCGGCCTGGGATTGAAAATGGGGCTGGTCCGACTCGAAGTCGAGGCTCAAGTACAGTGTTTTTTCTCCGTTTGTTTCCAGATGCTTTTTGAGCATCTGCATCAGGGTGGTTTTACCGGCCTGGCGCGGTCCGACGATAACGCTGATCTCCTTTTTAGGAAGATGGTCAATCAAGGGTTGTAATAGGGTTCTTTCAATCATGGTTATATTTTAGTACGAGTATATTGAATGTCAACTTACAATATTCTCGTCTTCTGGCAATGCTATATATAATTATTGAAGTAAAAAGGGTTGGGTGTCTGGTTTATTATTTTCTTTGGATTGCCCTGCCTGTCCCGTTTATCCAGTTTATCCCGAGATATATCGAGGGAAGCGCAGTCGAATGGTTGATCTGGTTTCTCTGGTTCGTTTTATCCCCTCTTAAACTCGAAACTTACTTTTGCCTGTCATTCTGAACCCGAGCTTGCCGAGGGTGAAGAATCTCTGTTTTTTTGTCTTTCGTTCCGCAACTTGTCCTCCAACCTGTCCTCCGTAGCCTACGGCGTAGGATGGATTAGCGTAGGAGGGTTGGCGTAGGAGGATCCGCAATCGTCATTCGTAAACCTGTCCAACGAAGCTTTAGCGAAGTTGGATCGTCAATCCTTCGACTCCTCTTCCCTCGGTAAACCTCGGGATAAACGGGACAGGTCGTAAATTCATATTAACTTGAAACTATAAACCCGAAACTCGAAACTATTTTTATGATTATCCCAGGATATCCACCTGGTGACGCAAACGAATTTTCCCGGCCATATCCCTCCCCTAACGCCAAAGGCGCGGTTACCTCGGCATTATTTTAACCTAAACCCGCCCCCGCCCCCGCTCCCACTCCTGATGAAACCGTTTTTACCATATACCTCTATCCGGGAGGATTTCGATGGGGACGCAGACGCGGATTTCACCTGGATTAATCCGATGGGCAGAAAAAAATTGGGGCCAGGTTTCCTGCACCTTGGTCATATCCAGTTTGAAGGCAACAAACTCGTCCTCGAGGTAAATTCCCGGGAAAGATTGGAAAGGGGGAAAAAACTTCTAATCGAGATCCTGGGTTCTCTGATCCGGAATCGTCTGGATGACTTTCGGGATGTTCGCAAAACCTTGGAAGATTCTACCGACAAAGAACCTCCGGATAAGACGGCCGGGGATGAAATTCCGCCAGATATCCAAGCGGAGTTGGGCGCCCAATTTATGAAGGATTATATGCGCCAGTGGCTGGACGATAATATCCCCGCCTTAGGAAATAAAACCCCCCGGGAAGCTTGTCGGACCAAATCGGGTCGGGAAAAAACAAGGGAACTGCTCAAATCCCAGGAAAACATTCTTTTGCACCAGCACGAAGGCAGTGCGGTATATGATTTTTCCGAGATTTATCGGGAGCTAGGTCTGTCTGAATAGCTTGTAGAGTTAAATATAAATAACAAGACGTCAGGAACTTTGAAAATTTAACGCAGTTGGGAGTCTGACTAACTATTGTCCGGAAAAAAGCTTTTCCCCTCTAATCTCAAGAAGGAAAAGATTACCAAACGCCAAGGTAAAGACCTGACCCTAGAATTTCGGTGTTCGTGGTCCCGAAAACTCCCCCTTTTCAACTTATCACCAGCGTCCCCCTCACGCATTTTTCCGGAGACATCTACCTAATTTATCCTCACCTTCTCCTCGATACTGCTTATGGCCTGTTCGAGAAACAGGGGGTTTTTGAGCTTCATCTGGATCGCCCCGTTGGGGCAGGCGCGGGCACAGCGCCCGCAGCCCCGGCAATCATCGGGGATGAAGGACTTCCCGTCCACGATCTTGATCAGCTTGAGGAAGCAATGTTCCGCGCAGGTCCCGCAGCCCTTGCATTTCCCGGCATCCACCCAGACCTCCAGCCCTTCGAGCCGGCGGAACTGCTGGTTGCGCTCTTCCGGGGGAAGGTGCCTGAAGATCCGGCTGATGCAGCAGCATTCGCAGCAGAAGCAAACCGTGAACAGGTCGCCTTCATCCGGAACGCCGAAGAGATAATTATCCACCCGGGCCTTGCCGACCAGGGGAACCAGGTTCGCCTCCACGGCCTTTTTCATATGCTCCCGCGCTTCCTCCTTGGAAACCGGCCGGACCCAGGGGGTCTTGATTCTCCTGCTCCCCTCGCCCATCATCAGGCATCCGAGCTCCTGGGGATACTCCCGGCACCGGTAAGAAGTCCGGCACCCGCAAAACTCCATGATGACCCGGTAGGAAGATTTCTCGATGAACTTTTCCACGATCTGGTAAGGGAGAACGACATCATTACCGCGCTCCAGCGACTTGTACACCGGGATGGCAAATATCCGGTTTTTCTCCGCTTTCGTCCAGGGATGAATCCGGCGGATGCCGGGGAGGGCGAAGACTTGATACAGCCGATCGATAAGCTCGAACGTGTACCTGGCCATCGGCGAGTGCTTCGCCTGCTCGAGCAGCTTCTTGTTGTTTTTCAGCAGCCTCGAAAATTCCAAAAGACCCGGCATCCATTTTACCGCCATGTTATTCTTCCTCCCTTTCACGCGTTCGTATTAGTCAGGGGAAACTCCATCTAAGGGTTTATCTGGTCTGTTTAGTCTTGGGTTACGGGTCATAGGTTATTGGTAATTGGGTAAAAGCCTCTCGCCTCTTGCCTCCTTGCCCGCTTGCCCGAGGCTCGCCCAGGGAATCCAGTCTTTTCCCCCTCCGGGCCGTAGGCCCTACTGGCCGGAGGCTTTGCGCTATCAGCTTTTTCTTTTTGGGGGGGTAGGTTTCGTTGAGTCTATCGTGTCTATAGTTCTTTGTGTCCATTGTGTCATTAGGATTCATTCTTGTTCTTCGACACTATGGACACTATGGACACTATGGACTCTATGGACTCTATGGACTCTATGGACTCTATGTGGAATTCCCCCGATTTGGTGGACACTTGAATTAGGGTGATAATGCCCAAGAAAGGAGTCCACAATGGCAAGGAAGCGGAGGACGTTTAATCGGGAGTTCAAGATAGAGGCGGTGCGGCTGGCGCGGGAAAGCGAAAAGAGTATTGGGGAGATTGCCGACGGTCTTGGGATTTGGGAGACGGTGTTGCGACGTTGGATTAAGAAAGCAGACATTGATGAGGGGCGAGGGCCGGAGGGGGCGTTGACGACGGGAGAGCGGGAGGAACTGAGCAGGCTCCGGCGCGAGAACAAGCAGCTTCTCATGGAGCGTGAAATCTTAAAAAAAGCGACGGCCTTCTTCGCAAAGCAAAGCCTATGAGATTTGAGTTTATCGAGGTGGAGAAGGCCCATTATCCGGTGAGGATGTTGTGCCGTGTATTGTCCGTTGCCCGTAGTGGTTATTACGCTTGGCAGAAGCGGCCGGAATCGCAGCATTCGCGAGAGGATAAGGCCTTGGTGGTGAAGCTCAAGGTGTTTTACCAGGTGAACCAGGAGGTATACGGGAGTCCGCGGATGCACTTGGAGATGACGGCCCAGGGTTTCGAGGTGGGTCGCAATCGGATTGCCCGTTTGATGCGTGAGCATGGGCTGGTGGCGACGAGGCCGAAGCGGTTTAGAAAGACGACGGATTCGTCCCACTCGCAGCCGGTGGCGGAGAATGTGCTCGATCGGAAGTTCGATGTTCCAGGGCCTAACCGGGCGTGGGTAACGGACATCACTTATATCTGGACCTGGGAAGGCTGGCTGTATTTGGCGGTGGTCATCGACCTGTTTTCTCGAAGAGTGGTGGGTTGGTCGATGGCGGAGCACATGCGTCTGGAATTGGTGCTGAATGCCTTGCAAATGGCCCTCGGCGAGCGTTTGACGGATGGGGGCCTCCTGATTCATCACTCGGATCGAGGCAGCCAGTATGCGAGCGAGACGTATCGAGATACCTTGGCGCAGCAAGGGATTGTATGCAGTATGAGCCGGAAGGGGAACTGCTGGGACAACGCCGTGGCAGAAAGCTTCTTTGCCACACTCAAAAAGGAGCTGATTGCCCGGGATTCGTGGCCCACACGCCGAAGCGCCAGGTCTGCAATCCATGAGTACATCACTTTGTTCTACAACGCGCGGAGAAGGCATTCTTATCTTGGTTTTGTTAGCCCAATGGAATATGAGCGCTCATTTAACCGGCAGGCCGATGAAAACGCGGCCTAAATAACCTGTCCACTAAACTGGGGGAACTCCAATGGACTCT
>Ga0315297_10000501_pt1 | contig 22891 bp, 24 predicted proteins | sample YL17G15_0_MG_FD_203628 | JGI IMG/M metagenome (GOLD analysis project Ga0315297, IMG submission 203628) | Sediment microbial communities from Yellowstone Lake, YNP, Wyoming, USA - YL17G15_0 | ecosystem: Environmental > Aquatic > Freshwater > Lake > Sediment | place: USA: Wyoming | collected... | reverse complement strand
GCAGCGGGACGAGCGAGGTCGTCACTTCTGCAACGTGGTCGGAGGCGACGCGCTGGACGGCATCCGTGATCAGCTTGCGGGCGCGGCGCTCGCCTTCCTCGCGTGCCTCGGCTTCGATCTGGCGGATTATGCGCGCCATGTCGTTGCGCGATTCTTTCTCGACCTCGCTGAGCAGTATGGTGCGCGCCTCGTCCGTGCTCATCTGGGCGATTTTTTGGAGTTCGTCCATTTGCTGGTTGTGCAAATTTTCGATCTCGTTGAAACGGCGGTCAACGGTGCTCTGGCGTTTGTTCACCGCTTGGTCGCGCTGCTCGAGGCGTTCCACGCGCAGGTCCAGCTCGGAGCGGCGCTTCTGCAAACGCTCCTCCTCGCGGTTGAGTTCCGAGCGCAGGTGGCCGATCTCGACCTCGGCGGCTTGCGCAGCCTTGAGGGCTCGGTCACGCGCCTGGATTTCGATGATCCGCGCCTGCTCTTTGGCTTCCTGGAGGATCTTTTCGGCTTTATCGTGCTGCTTCCGCTGTGCCTTCTCGGATAGATAGCGGTTGAAGAAGAAGCCAACCATCAAGCCCACAACCAGGGCCAAGCCCATGATCAAATAATCTATCGGATTCATAGATTTTCCTCGTTGTCAATTTTCTCCCTGCCGTCCGCCGTCTGGCGCATCTCTTGCCAGACTTGAGAGACGACCGGGGCAATCGTGGAATAGGAGAAGCCGCGCCGGGCTAAAAACCCGCTCAGTTTGACGCGGAACCCGGAGCGTTCCAGACCCGCGAGCCTGCGGACGTATTTCCGAGCCGCTTGCAAGGCCAGGCTCTCTTCGTCCACACCTTCAACTAGCACCGACTGGATGATCTCGTCGTCGAGGCCTTTGCGCCGCAGCTCCATCTTGAGCGCCGATTTGCTGCGCGGCCGGAACTCGCTGCGGTTCTCGACCCAGGCGCGGGCGAAAGCTTCATCGTTCACCAGTCCGCTGCGCTGGAGGCGTTCTAGGGTCGTTTCGATCAGCGCCTCCGGCACGTTATGCTTTTTCAGGTTTTGTCGCACCTCAGCTGTGGAGCGCGGCCGGTAGCTCAGGAAGTGCAGCGCCTTCTGGTAGACGGCTTCATGCTCATCCTCGTCTTGCAGCGAAGCGATCTTCTCCTCGGTCAACGTCTGCCCGACTTTCAGCCAGGCAACCACCAGCTTGGACAACCCGAAGGCAAATTCTCCGTCCAGGTAGACATTCACCCGCCGGGGGTTCTTCTTCTGAGGCTCGATCGCTGAAATTTTTCGATCCATCTTTTCTCCCCTCTCCCGCTTGCCCTGAGCGAAGTCGAAGGGTCGGGAGAAGGGCCAGGGGTGAGGGTTAAACGCACACAGCCGCAGGCCGCCTGTGTGGGCCACGGCTGTGGAAGTGTTCCTGGATATACCTACACCCACATCTTGCCAGAGGCAAAACGTGGGGAAGATCGAATCCGGTAACGGGTTACATCACCAGGATTGGGGGGTTATCGCGAAGTCGTCGGTTCGTAAGGATATGCCTGTCCTGATCAACGTAGAGTACAACAAGCTCGAAAGGACCTGACTTCTCAATTCATTCTGCCCGATTATTCCAGGGCAAGGGGCGTACCCCAGGATTTTCCAAGAGTTCCGTTTATAAGCTGTGACCGCACTTTGTAAAGAAGCGGCGATATGGTAAACCAACTGTTACGCATATTATACTTGAAAATGGCTGATGTTGTTATGAGAGAGGTTCCTTATTTCGTGCTAAAATAAACCCATGCATGATTCACCCAATTTTGAATCACCCACGTTGCGGGAGCACAAGCGCCAACATTTCTGGCAGATACTAATGCCAATCTTCTTAGTTATTGTGCTGATCCTTGTGGCAGGCGGCTTGGTCATTGGCGCGGAAGCGGGCCAAACCAGACTTTGGGCGGACGTTGCCACCATCTGGCTGGTCGCGCCGTTGATGCTTTTCGCCCTGCTCTGTATGGCTGTGCTTGGGGGGATGATCTATGCCGTTGCCCGACTGACGCAGATCACGCCGCGCTACACCCTCCAGGCTCAAAACTTGGTTTTACGGTTCACGGCCGGAGTGAAGCGCGGGGCTGATGTGGCGGTCAAGCCGGTTGTATGGCTGGAACAGGCGCGGGCAGCGTTGAAATCGCTGTTCAAATAGAAGTAGGGTGGGATTCCAATCCCGCCGAAAAGTGGTGGCAGGATAGAATTCCGCCTAACTGATGAAAGGAATGCAATCATGGAAGAAAATGCCATTATCGAAACCCCAGAAACCGACAACACATGGAAAGTCAAGACCCTGCTCATCGGCGCGACCCTCGGCGCGTTGACCGGTCTCGGCGCGGCCTATCTGCTGACCAAGCGCGCCGAGCAGACCGGTCAGCAACTAGCGATCACACCTGGCAAGGGGGTGAAACTGGGGGTGCTCATTGCCGGTCTGCTGCGCTCGATTTTGTCGCTAGGAGAAGATTAATCAGACTCAAGGCAAGTTGTATTTTGTTGGAAACCTTTGTAAGAATATTGAGGAAGGTGCACATATGGGAACCACTAAAATACACTGCGATATCCTTGATATTTTTGGCATGGATTGGTCGCAAGTCACTCTCGAACAGAGAGAGTGCATAATTCACGGCGTTCATAATCTTGAACTACAAGGGGATGAAAATGATCTATATGGATTTGTTGGTACTGTAGATTTAGATGGTGTTGTAGGTGGTTTCTTTATGGTTCAGTTTCCTACATAGCTATTAAGCTATGATTTGAATAAAACAGCGAATAGAGAAACTACAAAGCCCGCCGAGAGAGTCTTTTTTGTTTTATTGCCAAGATATGGAAAAATACTTCTCCAAATCCGGCATTTTGAAATACTTCCTATCGACATGGATGCAGTCTGTTCCCGTCTCCAGTCTACTATTGCAAAAGTTTTAAAACAGTGTAAAGTTGGTCCTGTCGTTTCCCTTTCTCCTACAACGTCGTTGGTTGGAAGAGCGGAAGTAATAGAATATTATAAGTCGAGCAGAAAAGTTAATCGTCTGCGAGTGCAAAATCCGAATCCTCAGCAGATTCCTGAAGGATTTACATATTACAATCCTCAACGAGACCGAAACGAGATCATTCGTGATAGCCGATTACATGACTATCCTAAATTGAAATCTGTAGATATTGCTGCTAAAGAGGGTAATGATTTACGCAAAACTCATTTAGGGAAGGATTTGGTTTATGCTGTAACCGAAACAGACCCCTTCATTATGGAGTTTGAAGATAAAGAACAGCGACGTAGAATTCTTAGGAGAAATCTAAAAAAGACGCCTTTGGAGTTTCGTGTTGATGTTGACAGTGATCAATTGAGCTGTGATACTCTACGCCAAGTACTGGAGATTTTGGATAAAGAAGTATCGTTAGATATTACAATAGGTGAGAGAAGTTCAACTCAACAGTTGGGGCTTTTTACTGATTCGGACGAATTAGATGACGATGAATGAAAATGATCTAAGTAAATTCGCTCAAGGAGTTGTCGATGGGGTTCTCTTGGATTCCTCAATCGTTCTAAAGCTTAATGAGTTTAGGCGATTGTATGAAATTGTTCTTGAGAAGACAAGGAGGAGAGTTCCTTATATTCTTGCTATACATTTAGGCGATCAAGTACACCTTATATTGCCTGAGTATTCTCGCCAAGAAATAGTAATTGAGCCTGAAAAAAGAAAAAAGATAAGGCGTGAAGATTTTTCCTTCCTAAGTTTAGTTGATTGTAGAGGCGCGACTAGTCCTTCGAGGAACTTTCTGTTATTCCTAATTGGAGAAATCAAAATCAACAAGATCAGACTCGGACTGATATTTCTGATTTCGCTTGCTTTACTGATTTTTGTTGCCCCCAGTGTTAATAATCTGGATCTAGCAAATACTCTTCTCATACAAGCAAGCACGGTTTTTCTGAGCATTTATTTGATTTTTACTGTTTCTCAGAGCGAACGACTTAGCTCTGATAGAAAACTGTTTGAGAAGGGAATTCTCTATAGGTATTATAGTGACGATAGAAACATTACAATTTTTGCGATACTTACTATTGGTCTTACGTTTGCAAATACCCTCCTTGTTCACTTACCTTGGATAAGTAATGGGCTTGATGGTTTTAGTCTTATATCCTTCAGTAGATGGGTGATTTCGATTACTACATCCATTATTTTCACTATGTTATTTCATACTTTCTTCGTAGTAAGCGATTATTACTTGGAACGCACCCGTGACATTGCTGAACGAGAACATATTGGGAATATTTTTCACGAGGAATTTATTCGCAAGAATCGCCGCGAGCGATAATCCCTGTTTGAACATAATTTCAATTTCACACGAACCAATCCCTTGAGATACGCCCCCTCTGGAAAATTCAGCGCCTCGGGATGATCCGGCGCTTGCGCTAAATATTCCACAATCTGTGCCTCCACACCGGAGTCCAGAGCAGCCCCGGCCACAATCTTCTGGAACAACTCGGCGCTGACGCCGCCGGAGCAGGAGAATGTGACCAGAATCCCGCCGGTGCGCGGCAGCTTGAAGGCGAGCAGGTTGATGTCCTTGTAGCCGCGCGCCGCTTTTTCGGCCTGGGCCGCAGTCGGGGCGAACTTGGGCGGGGCGATCGGCGCGTTGACTGGTCTCGGCGCGGCCTACCTGCTGACCAAGCGCGCCGAGCAGACTGGCCAGTCGCTGGCGATCACACCCAGCAAGGGCGTGAAACTGGGGGTGCTCATTGCCGGTCTGCTGCGCTCGATTTTGTCGCTAGGAGAAGATTAACCAAGATCCCCAGCCAATGCCAGAGTGGGGAAAAAACGACCGGAGAATATTCTTCGGTCGTTTATGATTCTCTATTGTTAGATCGCATCATGAGCAGCAAATAGCTATGGACCCATCCTTTTTTATCCAGATACCAAGTCGACAGCCTTGGAAGAGATTGCCGACCATCGTGACGCCCCATACTATAAGCGAGCCGCCAGCGGCATCGTAGAGTTCAGGTTGTGGCGCATCAGTGCACTTCACGAAGTAGCCGTCCGGTGCATACAACTCTGCTCGCGTCTTGAGCGCCGCAGCCGCCTCCCGCACAATCTCGAATAGAACTTGATCACCAAGCTTGCACACCGTTATTTTATTAGGTTATGTGAGAGAAAGGCCCACCTTTTCGCCATCCCGGGTCATAAATGGACGTGAACCCACAACTTTTCCAAGGTACGTGCCGTCTGGATGATAGATTGGTATCTGCATAGTGAATCCAGCTGGTTGAACTTTCACTACTTGAATGAGAGGCGTGTCTTCGTATTGAAGAATCGTCGGTACGTTAACGAATGTATTCGTCGCAATTGTAACAGCTGGCGAACGTGTAAAGGTGAGTTTATCCATAGCATCTCCAAATGGCACAATCTGAAAATTAGATTGCTAAAAACCTGGAATGTTGTTGTTCTTAAACGAAATTAGCACGTTTTGCAATCGTAAGAACGGCTTGATCAAACCTTCCTACAGACCAGCCCCTTCAAATACGCCCCCTCGGGGAAATTCAGGGCGACGGGGTGATCCGGCGCTTGCGAGAGATATTCCACTATTTGCGCGTCCACGCCCGCATCCAGCGCGGCGGAGGCGACAATCTTCTGGAACAATGCCGCGTCCACGCCGCCGGAGCAGGAGAAGGTGACCAGGATCCCGCCTGGGCGCAGCAGCTTGAAAGCCAGCAGGTTGATGTCCTTGTAACCGCGTGCCGCCTTCTCAGCCTGGGCCGCTGTCGGGGCGAACTTGGGCGGGTCGAGGATGATCATATCGAACTGGCGGCTCTCGTTGCGAAATTTGCGTAGAACTTGAAAGATATCGCCTTCTAAAGTGGAGTGAAGCGTGGAGGGAGGAGCGTTGAGGGAGACGTTTTCGCGGCAGAGAGCCAGCGCATCGGCAGAGGAATCCACCGATAGCACCGATTTTGCTCCACCTGCCAGCGCGTGGACCGTGAATCCCCCAGTGTAGCAAAAACAATCCAGCACTTCGCGTTCTCTGGCTAAAGCACCAACACGATATCGGTTATCCCACTGATCGAGGTAAAAACCTGTCTTGTGCCCATGTGCAATGTCCACCCAAAAGTGCAATCTGCCATCTGCTATCTGCAACTTCTCGGACGGATTTCCGCGCAAAACACCATTACGCGGCGGCAGGCCTTCTAGTTCACGCACATCCGCGTCGGAACGCTCGTAGATGTTTTGCAGGCTGGTGAGTTCGAGGAGGAGATCGGCGATGGTTTTGCGCCAGTATTCCGCCCCGGCTGCCAGGAATTGGACGACGAGCGTATCAGCGTAGCGATCCACGATCAGGCCGGGCAGACCGTCAGATTCGGCGTGAACCAGACGCAATGCGTCCGTGTCACGGGAGACGTTCAACGTATGACGTGTGACGAGTGACGAGTGAAGCCGTCGGCGGAAAAAATCCGCGTCCACCGTCTCGGACGGGTCTAAGGTCCAGACTCGGGCGCGGATTTGCGAAAGGGGGCTATAGGCGGCGCGGGCCAGGAAATCGCCTTTCGAGGAGAGCAGGTCCACGGTCCCCCCTGCCGCGGGGTTTCCATCCGTACGATCCACCGCGCCGGAAAAAATCCACGGATGGCGGCGCAAGAGCGATTTCTCGCGTCCGGGTTTGAGCACCAGCGCAGGCATTACTTCTGCATGAAGCGCTCTACCTGGTCGCCGATGACGATGTAGCGGAAGTCTTTGCCCTGGAAGACCTGTATGGCGGCCACGATGCCGTAGATCAGGAAGAACAGCCAGCCCAAGCCGATCAATCCCAAGACGCAGAATGGGATGAACGTAGCGGCCAGCGCCGGCCACTCGGAGCTTGGCTGTATAAATACCATGGTGGGGATCAACAGGACGAATGAGAGGATGTAGCAGCCCCAGCCCAGGAGGGTGGCGACGAACAAGGCAAGCTGGTAGGCTGCAGCCTGCAAAGCCTGGAGGTAGACAAAACGGGATTTGTCTTTCTGCGTGACCCAGATCATGATGGGGACGATGACGCCGATGTAAGGGATAAGTACTGAAATGTGTGGCAGCGCGCCCATGATGCGCTCGTCTTGGGAGGGAAAGGTAGATTCGGGAACATCCATATTCTTCTCCTTGGGATCGTCAAATGATCCCGATTTCCTTTCCGGCCTTCTCCATCACGTCCATGGCGTATTCGATCTCCTGCGGCTCGTGCGCGGCCGTGACCGTGGCGCGCAGCCGCGAGAGACCCTCCGGCACGGCGGGGGAAACGACCGGCAGGACGAAAATGTCGTGATGCTGGGACTCGCGCGTCATGGCGAAGGCGCGCTCGTCGGTGCCGCACAGCACCGGCACGATGGCGGTGGAAGTCAGCAGGGTGTCGAAGCCGCGCTTCTTCAGGCCCTGGATGAACTGGTCGGCGTTGGCGCGGACTTTCTCGATGCGCCAGGGTTCGTCCAGGATGACTTTGAAGGCCTCTTTGGCAGCCCCGGCTTGAGCTGGGGGTAAGGCGGCGGAGAAGATGTAAGCGCGGCTGGTATGACGCAGGTACTGGATGAGTTCTTTCTTGCCGGCCACGTAACCGCCGACCGACGGGATGGTCTTGCTCAGTGTGCCCATCTTGATGTCAATGCTGTCCCACATGTCGAAGTGCTCCTCGATGCCGCGCCCGGTCTTGCCGAGCACGCCCAACGAGTGCGCTTCGTCAATCATCAGCCAGGCATTGTACTTCTTGCACAACTCGACCATGCGCGGGTAGTCAATCACGTCGCCGTCCATGCTGAAGACCGCGTCCGCAACGACCAGCTTGGCGACGCCGTTTGGCACCTGCTGAAGGCGGTGCTCCAGGTCGTCCATCTCGTTGTGGCGGAAGCGGCGGAATTCCGCGCCGGACATCAGGCAACCGTCCACGATGCTGGCGTGGTTGAGCTTGTCAGAGATGACGTAGTCGCCGCGCCCCATCAGGGTCGAGATGACAGCCAGGTTGGTGGCGTAGCCAGAGGAATAGGTGATGGCTGCTTCGGCGTGCTTGAACTCGGCAATCGTCTCTTCTAACTCGTAATGCAGCTCGAGCGTGCCAGCCAGGGTGCGGACGCCGTGTGTGCCGGTGCCATACCTATCCACAGCCGCCTTGGCAGCTGCGTTGATGCGCGGGTGCCCGATCAGGCCGAGGTAGCTGTACGAGGCGAACATGCCCATCTCGCGCCCGTTGACCAGTACGCGCGCCCCACCGCGCAGCTCGCTGATCGGCTGGTTGTAGAAATACAGGTCATTCTCGCGCAGCATCTTTACACGGTCGCCCATGGCGCGAATGCGCCGGCTGACGGCATCATCTGTATTGTAAAAATCCATGACGGGCTGCTCCTAAAGAAATTTTGCGTGAGGTAGCCTCTCAACAAAATGGGGAGAGGGGGTTTCGAACGGGTGAAGCCTGATCGCAACCCCCCACCCTCCCTGAATTATCGAGAAGGTAATGCGTAAGTTTAGCCCAGGGCGGAGTTTCTGTCAATCAGGCTTGCAAGTCCTGGTCTGCGGTGATATAAAGGGGCGCATTCTCAACCGTTACGTGGACAAGCAGGAGCAAACAGGCGTATGAAAATCAAATACATTCTACTCTCCGCAGCGGCGTTATGTATCCCGATCTTTGCCGCAAGCGGATGTAATCCAAGTTTCACACCCTTAGTGGAAACACAGACCCCGACGACCGAGACAGGCGCGGCGGGCCTGCCGCAGATGGGCAGTTACCAGCCGGAATCCGCATGTGACAACCCATACTACCCCCGCCGCGCCGGGACGAAAACTCAAACCGGGTCAGATGGCTCTGTCATAACCGCAACGACATCCATTAGCGGCGACGTGAACAACGCTACCGCCACGGTGACCACCACCTCTCCCGATGGTGTTGACGTAAGAATATATGAGTGCAGCTCAGACGGCATCCTCTGGACCGAGTGGAAGTTGTACGACGCGGACAAGCAGGTAATGTCTACGCTGTCCTATTACGGCGTATTTTTCCCTTCAGCCGAGCAGTTCAAAATCGGGGCGAAATGGGAATATTCTGTCGTTACCCACAAGGACCTGGATAGCGGCTGGGTTGAAAGTGAAACCAAGAGAAACTGTACGGTGGCTGGCACATCTTCCGTTCAATACTTGGGTCAATTCGTGGATGCGTTGCGAGTGGATTGCGTTAATGAGGTTAAAGACCTCAAGGCAAGTGATGAGGCAGCTTTGGAGAACTATTACGACTTGTACAGCTTTTTTTATGTTTATGGAGTAGGAATCGTAGGATATCGAGCCAGTGAATAAGCCCGAACATTCCTGGTTCAGAACATCACGCCGCAGTCGTAGGGGACGAGGGTCTCTTCTTTGACATCGAGGATCTTGTGCGGGAAATTCCGGTCAATGCTGAACGTCAAGCGCTGGAAGCCGCCCCATTTGGTGAAGACGACCACCCGGACTTCGGCGGTCTGCTCGCCAGTGCTGACGGTGGGCGCCACTTCCCACAGCAAGAGCGTACGCAGTCGTGTCAGGAGTGACATGGGCCAGCCAAAGTCTCCCAGGCTGGAAGCGATAGCCTGCACATCCGATGGGCTGCATATAATTTGATAATCATTGTAGTTGGCGTGCCAAAAGAGGTAGAACTGGGGGCCAAGGATGTCCAGGACGACATACTGGAAGTATCCCTCCACCGTGTCGTCTATCTGGACATAGTCGAGGTAATCCAAGCTGTCCCCGCTGGCAGCGTAGTCGGCTTCGGTGCGGAAAGGAACCTGCCCTGCCGGCCGGGGGTAGAGCAGGGGGTAGCCGCCCATCCCGTCGAAGTGGTAGACGTAATCCAGCGCGTAACCCGGCTGCATCGAGAGATGGGTAAGCGCCTGGAAGTAGGTGTTGGAGTCGAATTCGCCGCCCTGCTTGGTCGGATTTTCTGTCTGGAAATTCTCTGGAAAGGGCATGTCGCCTCGCACCTGATGTAGCGCCTCCAGCGTGCCGGCGCAGTCAATCTCGGATTTGGGTGCGGGTGACAAGTTACAGGCGAGTGAGGCGAGAAGTAGGGCAAGGGCGAAGAACAGGTGCAAGGGTTTCATGTGAACCTCTTGATTTCAAGTGGCCGGCGGCAGTTACTTTTCAAGAAATGCCTTCATCGGCTCCCAGTAATTGTCAATCCAGCCCTGCTCGAAGCTCGCTTCTTCCCCTTCCGGGATTCCGGTGTGGGTGAAATCGAGACGCGTGCCTTCTGGTACTGGGGTTGATTCAAACGTCACGCGCGAGAAATGGCCTTCGGGCCAATCCACGGCGCGCCAATCCTGGACGATCTTTTTATCAGGGACCAGTTCGATGTTTTTCCCAGTGATGTAGCCATCGTAGGCCATCATCTCACCGCCGACCGCGCGGCTGATCTTGGCCGCGCCGCCGCTGAAGGCGGCGTGTTTCTTTGAATCCATCAGTGCCTCGTAGACTTCGTGCGGAGTGGTTTTGAATGTAACAGTTTGGTTTATGTTCTTACTCATCACGGTCTCCTTTGTCGTTTATCAATCAAGTTATTTGCCACATAACTTCCTCAACTCATCTTCACCAATGATCTTTACCCCCAACGCCTTCGCTTTTTCCAATTTTGATCCCGGCGCTTCGCCCAGCAACAGGCAACTGGTGTTCTTGCTGACGCTGTCCGTGACCTTGCCGCCGTGGGATTCGATGAATTCCTTGACACCCTCGCGGCTGAACCCGGCCAGCGTGCCGGTGACGACGAAGGTCATCCCGACCAGCGGGCCGTCTGTGATTTTGAAAAGACAAGGGCTTCACCAAAAGCTTACCGTAACTCATCGGACATTGTTATCTTCGATAATTTTGAGGAAATCCATTTCCCCTAAAATTCTTATCTGTTGACCTCGTTCTATCAACTCTTCTGCCTTACGATGCTTAGAACTCTTTTCATACCCAACCAATCTATGTAAATCTTGATCTCCCACTACAAGGAGAGTTATTTCTTTCGTAACACCATCTCTGACATCACAACCGATGGATGCTGCCAGATCTGCGGCTTCTCGACGTGTTATGGAAAGCGCGCCAGTAAATACTACAACTTCCCCGGCGAGCGGCCCTTCTGGCGCGCCATCGCGTGTTATCTTGTAATCATTTGCTCCAAAGATTGGTTGGTTAACGCGAGCAAGCCATCCCTGTACGTTTATTCCCGTATCTCTAACCGCTCTCACAAGAATTTCGCCAGCCGTCTGTGCATCTTCGAGAGCATCATGATGCCTGAACTTAATTCCCAATTCTCCCGCGACATTTGCTAAACCATAACCCTGATATGCAAATTGTGTCCACGCTCTTCTTGAGACTCTTGCAGTATCAAGCCAGATACATTCTATCGGTTTCAAATCATAACGTTGATAAGCTTGATAAATTGCTACCCTATCAAATGGGGTATGGCAAACAACGATGATATCAGAAAGCATTCGACGAACATGACTCTCAATTTGCGTTAGTATAGGTGCACCTTTGACACTTTTTTCGTCGATACCATGGATGCTTATATTTATAGAATCAAATTCATCTTCTGGATCCACAAGCGTTGACCATTTATCAGCAATCGCACCATCTACAAACTTGACAATACCAATTTGGCAAATACTAGAAAGGTCCGCGTTGGCTGTTTCAACATCTATTGAAGTGAAATTCATTTCTGTCCCCTTTCGGTTAATTTCCTGAGTGCATATTCATCAATAATTTTGATACTAAGCGTCTTTGCTTTATCATACTTCGATCCCGGCGCTTCGCCCAGCACCAGGTAACTGGTGTTCTTGCTGACGCTGTCCGTGACCTTGCCGCCGTGCTGCTCGATGAATTCCTTGACACCCTCGCGGCTGAACCCGGCCAGCGTGCCGGTGACGACGAAGGTCATCCCCCCCAGCGGCCCGCCGGACGGCGTGACAGCCGTCCCCACAGAAGTGGGCCAAACGCCTGCGGCGCGCAACTTTTCCAGTACAGTACGGTTGCGTTCGCGGCTGAACCAATCTACAATGGCTTCGGCAATGTTGGGCCCAATGCCTTCGATCATCTGCAAATCCTCGGCAGAGGCGCGGGCGAGCAGATCGAGGGAGGGGAAGGCGCGCGCCAGGTCGCCGGCCACAATCTCACCGACACCGCGGATGCCCAAGGCGGTTATAAGCCGCGCGAGTGATTGTTTTTTGGATGCGGCGATTGCCGACAAGAGTTTACCTGGCCTTTTTTCAGGTTCTTTTCCCTTTTGCACTTTCTGCGGGTTCTTCGGCGGCTTTTTTAACCGCCTGCGTCGTGTAAGTTCCCGATTGATTACTAACAAGTCATCGCGGGTCAAAGCAAATAAATCAGCAACATCCTTCACTTTATCCGACTCGATAAGAATGCTTACCGATTCGGTTCCTAAACCTTCAATATCCATCCCGCCCTTCGAGACGAAATGCTCCACGTTGCGCACCAATTGCGCCGGGCAGGCCGCGTTGACGCAATACCGAGCCACCTCGCCCTCGAAATGTTCGACCGGCTGTTTACATGACGGGCATAGAGATGGAGGAATAAAAAAGTGTTCCTCTCCTGTGCGTGCATCCACGACTGGGCCAATAACATAAGGGATAACTTCTCCTGATCGTTTGACCAAGACGAGGTCACCAATGCGAATATCTTTTTCGGAAATGTAGTCGAAATTATGAAGTGTTGCTTTTTTCACCCACACTCCCCCCATTTCTTTTTTTTCAAGGTCAGCAATTGGTGTAAGCACTCCGGTTCGTCCTACTTCGACTTTGATATCTTTCAGTTTTGTGGTGACTTCACGCGCCGGGAATTTGAAGGCAATGGCCCCGCGCGGGTCTTTGCCCACGAAACCCAGGTCCGCGGCCAGGCGCAGTTCGTCAATTTTGATGACCATCCCGTCGGCCTCGTAGGGCAGCTCGTCGCGGCGTTTGTCCCAGGTTTGGGTATATTCGATCGCGGCTTCGATATCCTCAAACCGCCGCGCCGCATCCGTTACTGGAAAGCCCAGTAATTTCAGCCAATTCAAAAGTTCCCATTGGCTCGTGGGAATACCTGTTTCCCTGTTTCCCTGTGTACCTGCTTCCCAATACACCACCTGGTAGACGAGCAGCGTCAGCGGGCGGGAGGCGGTGATGGACGGGTCGAGCTGGCGCAGCGAACCGGCTGCCGTGTTGCGCGGATTGAGGTAGGTTTTCTCTCCGGCCTCCTCCAGCTTCTTGTTCAGTTTCTCGAAATCTTTGACGGTGATAAATGCCTCCCCTCGCACGACAAGGTACGGCGGGGGCTTCACATTTGCTATTGGCGGCTGCGTGATGCCGAAAAGCGGCAAGCTTTTCAAAGACTGTTCACTGAACATTGATGACTGTTCACTGCTCATTGGGACGCGCAGCGGGATCGCCTTGATGGTGCGCAGGTTGGCGGTGATATCCTCGCCAATTTCCCCATCCCCGCGCGTTGCGCCCTGGACAAAGACGCCGTCGCGGTAGTGCAGGACGACGCTCAAGCCGTCAATCTTCGGCTCGACGACGAACCCGGCTTTTGCCACCCGGTCATCCAGCTTGCGGATGCGCTCGAACCAGGCGCGCGCATCGCCTGCCCCGAAGGCATTCGCCAGGCTGAGGATGGGCGCGGGGTGGCGCACCTTCTCGAATTTCTTCGAAGGCACGCCGCCAGTCCGCTGGCTGGGCGAATCAAGCGTTACCCAGTCAGGATGTTCGGTCTCGATCTGGCGCAGTTCGGCTGCCAGCCGGTCGAACTCGAGGTCGCTGATGACCGGCGCGTCCAGCTCGTGGTAGAAGCGATTGTGGGAGTTGATTTCCTTGCAGAGCTGTTCGTAGCGTTCGTGTGTGGTCATGAGGTTATTATACAACGTAGGGGCAGGGTTTATCCCTACCCCTGGGCGGTGACAAGCCCCGCCCCTACAAAATCATATTCTTGGCGCGGGCCTCCGTTCGCGCCGACGCCGGTATTGCTCGTGGATCTCCAGCACATGATCCACCTTTTCCTCGATTGCCACCTTCAGCCAGTACTCACCCTTTTCCTTCGTCCCCAGGCTGCCCGCGCCGTAAGCGCCGGTCTTGGTGTCGTCGTCCCAGGGTGGGTTGGCGACCAGCGCGCCGCCCTCGATCCAGTCCATGTAGTACGAAGGCGTGGCGACGAAGTCCATCTCGTCCACGGCGCGCTCGAGGTGGATCAGCTCCGGGCGCAGGGCCAGGATGAGCGAGGTCTCCAGTTCGCAGGCATGGCCCATCCCGCCGATGGGCGATTCGCGTTTGGCCTCCAGCGCGGCGGCTCCCTTTGAGCCATTGAGGTATAGTCCGGTTGTGGCGCAGAAAATATACGGATAACGCTCCCCGGCGTACTTGACCACGTTGACCAGGAACGAGACACTCCCGCCGTGGCCGGAGAGCAGGTAGAAGCGGTTGAAGCCGCGCCCGACGAGCGTGTCCATGACTGCCAGCCAGAAATCCTCGAACGCCCTCCCGCCGATGTTGAACGTGCCCGGGAACGAGCACCGGTGCGTGCTGACCCCGTACGGTGCCACCGGTAAACAGGCCGCCTGCGCCGGGACGGCATCCGCTGTACCTTTGGCAATGGCTTCGATGATGAGCGTATCGGTCGAGAGCGGAGCGTGGTAGCCATGCTGCTCGGTGTGGCCGATGGGAATGAGAATGACTTTTTCGCGGTCTTTGTCGGAGGGCAAAGAAACGAGTAACGGGTGAGAAGGAAAGTTTAATGTGGGAATATCCTTAGCAAGAGAGAGATCGGATGGAGCAAGCGCAAAGACCTGCGCAAAGCCATCTTCGAGCAGGTTGCCCAGCAGATTGCGCAGTACAGCTTCGAACACAGGCTGCGGCACATCCAAACCGCTGCCTTGCCAACCAAAGGGCATGGCAGGCAGCAGACCGATCTGGGGCGGGCCGCCAAGGCGCGCTGCCAGAGCCGCATAGTCATATCCCAGGCCCAAGGGTAGGACGAGGGGCAGGTCGCGGGGCAGGGAGGCGACCTCGGGGTAGGTCAGTTCGTCGAAGGGGATAAGGTCGAAAGGCAAGACATCCTCCGTTTCAGACTTCCGAAGTCTCCAAGACTTCGGAAGTCTCCCCCAACTTTATCAAAGAAATTGGGTATTGACAAGTGAGAACAATTGTTCTATAATGATGGCATAATTTAGAACACATGTTCTGTTTTCGACAAAAGGAGGTCGAAATGAGCGCAACCACTTTTCGTTCGAACCGTGGGGTCGGTAACCTTCTCAGAGGCGTCACTTTGCGGCGCGGCCTGGCGTGGGGAGTTATCATTATCTTTGCACTGCTGGCCTTCGAGATTTTCAATTTCAGCACCACCCAGTTTGCCTTGCTGGACGTGCTCGGTAACCTGACCTTTGGTGGGTTACGCTGGGCGACGATCCTTGCGATTGCGTTTTGCGGGATTGACTTCGCCGGGATTGCCCGCCTGTTCACACCCGAACAGGGACGGGACGAACCTGCCGAGGTCTGGTATCTCTTCGGGGCCTGGCTGTTGGCGGCCGGGATGAACGCGATTTTGACATGGTGGGGCGTCTCGGTTGCCATCGTCAACCACAGCAGTCTGGCTACTGGCGTGGTCGTCAGCAGCAACACGTTGACCAAGGTGGTGCCGGTTTTCGTAGCGATCATGGTCTGGCTGATCCGCGTTTTGATCATCGGCACCTTCTCGATTGCTGGGGAACGGCTCTTTAGCTCGGCGGATGATCGTGTCCGCTCGCAGGTTCGCCCTGCTCCCCAACCAGCGACTTCAATGCTCCGCCCGCGCCCGAACGTCGTCAGCCCGATCACCTCGGCATACCGCCCGGCGCCAAAAGTGGCGCGAGCCGCAACGAATATCGCGACTCGCTCTGAGCCAACTTATCACCCTGTTTCTATGAATTCCCGTGCTATGCGCGAACCTGAGAACAGCGAATCCAATCGCTGCTCATAAACAACAATATCTGGAGCTATGCCTTACCGCCACTCCGTCCCTCCTTCCGCACGGACAGCCGTCTCGACAAGAGGCGGCTGTCTGTCTGGATTCGTCCTTCCACCCCTGGCGGTGCTAGTGGTCGGGTTTTTCCTGGTTCTCCTCTCCCTCGGTTCGCCGCAGACCTCCTCGGTCTCAGCCTCGATGAGCATGCCCAGCGAAATTGGGGCAGCACTTTCAGCATGGACAGAAGTTTCCCTTATTGAAATGGCTCCAATTGCGACAGCTCTTCAAAAAAATGATAAAGTCACAACATTGGCGCTCCTGTTCACCCCCGAGGTGCGCTTTTGGGCTGGAGCGATCCAATCCTGGGCGACCGAATCGGGCCTGAACGCGAACCTGCTCGCCACCGTGATGCAGATCGAATCCTGCGGCAACCCCCTGGCGCGTTCTCGCGCCGGCGCGATGGGACTGTTCCAGGTTATGCCTTATCACTTTTATGGGACGGATAACCCTTATGATCCGGATACAAACGCCCTGCGCGGTATGGCTTACCTCAAGCGCTCGCTGGAGGCCGCGCAAGGCAACATCCGCCTGGCATTGGCGGGATATAACGGCGGCATTGGTGTGATCTCGCGTGCTGAATCCACCTGGGCGGAAGAGACGCAGCGTTACGTTTTTTGGGGGAGCGGAATTTATCAAGATGCAGTGACAACGAATGATACCAGTGGTGCAAGCGAAAGTCTGCGTTTGCAGGAATGGCTGGCAGCGGGGGGAACCAGCTTGTGCAAGCAGGCGAGGCAGAGGTTGGGGATGGGGGATCAGTAGAGAGAGACCAGTTATCAGTAACCAATTATCAGTTATCAGTCATTATTCGTCGGTTGTCTTGAGCAGCGGCAGCCAGATGCAGAAGGTCGTTCCCTTGCCCTCTTGGGAATTGACTTCGATCCTGCCTTCGTGGTGCGTGACGATCCAATGGGCAATCGAAAGCCCCAGCCCAAACCCGCCGGCCTTCGAACGGGTGCGGGATTTTTCAGCGCGATAGAAGCGTTCGAAGATGTGGGGTAGGTCTTCGGCTGGGATACCCGGCCCAGTGTCACGCACGATCAACCGAGCCTGCTCCCCCACCTTGCCCAGGCTGATAATTATCTCCCCACCTTGTGGGGTGTAATTGATGGCATTAGAGACCAGATTGAGCAGCACCTGCTTCAGCCGGTCGCGGTCGCCGTTGACCTGGATCTGGTCTATCTCGGTGACTTTGATCTGCACCCGGTCATGCGCCAGAACGTGCATTTCTTTGGAAACGTCCAGCAGCAATGTGTCCAGTTCGACCGGCTTGAAGTCGAGGGGCAGCTTGCCGGATTCAGCCTGGGTCAGCAGAAGCAGGTCGCCAACCAGTCGCGTCAAGCGGTCAGCTTCGTCCTCGATACTGGTCAGGGATTCCTCGTCCACGCTTTTCATCCGGCGCATCAGGTCGGCGTTGCCCTTGATGGCGGTCAGGGGTGTGCGCAACTCGTGGCTGACATCCGCCAGGAAGCGTTGTTGAGCAACGAAGAGTTTTTCCAGGCGTTCGAGGGTTTCGTTGAAGGCGTAGATCAATTGCCCTACTTCGTCATTATCCTGACCGTGATAAGGGATGCGCCGCGAAAGGTCGTCGGCGCGGGTGATTTGCAGGGCGGTATCCGTGACGGTTTTCAGCGGGGCGAGGGTCTGGCCAACGACGAACCAGCTTGCCAGGCCGGCCAGGAGCGTGGCGAGGAGCGTCGTAATGACCAGGATATCCACTAGATTGCGGCGCAGCGCATCCAGCAACGCCAAGCTGGTCGCCGCCTGGACGACAACGAACGGATGGCCGCCGAGCGCGACCGGCATGCTCAAGGTGCGCAGATGGCTTTGTGAAACGTAGACATCCTGGTAAATCGCCTTGCCGGCCTGAAGCCCGGCAGGGTCGAGCGGCTCCTGGAGTCCACTCAGGCCCGGTGAAGCCGATACCAGCTTGCCCTGCGTATCCCAGATCTGGATGTACACATTCTCTGCGGGGTTCAGTTGTGGCAGAAATACCGTTGGCCCACCGCGTTGGTCAACGTGCATACTCGTCGTGATCTGGATAACGGTTTGTGCGAGGATCTCGTCCGTCTGGCCGATCAAGGCGATGCTGACCAGGGCGGTCGTGATCACCCCAAGCAGCAGCAGAATCCCCCCGGTCAATGCTGAGTAAATGATCGTTAGCCGTAGGCGCAGTGACATTTATGATAGCCTCTGCTACCATTATGGTAGCTCACAGAGCTACCACTATGGATTTTCGCGCAGCACGTATCCTACGCCGCGCACGGTGTGGATCAGGCGCTGTTCGTCCCCCGCTTCCAGTTTTTGCCGCAGGTAGCGGATGTAAACTTCCAACACGTTGCTCTCGCCGCCGAAATCGTAACCCCACACGCGATCGAAGATCACCTCGCGCCTCAGCACCTGGCGAGGGTGGCGCAGGAACAACTCCAGCAGTTCGTATTCCTTGGCGGTCAAATGGACCAGCCGCTCGCCGCGCGAGACCTGCCGCGAGCCGGTGTCCAGTGTCAGGTCTGCGAACTTATAGATTTGGATGCGCTCGGTTTGCGTGCGGCGCAGAAGGGCGCGGATACGCGCCAAAAGTTCGTCCAGGTTGAACGGCTTGACCAGGTAATCGTCCGCCCCGGCGTCCAATCCCTGCACGCGATCCTGGATGGTGTCCTTGGCAGTCAGCATCAGGATGGGCAGGCTGCCGCCCATCCGCAGCCGCCGGCAGACCTCCAGCCCATCCATGCCTGGCAGCATCCAGTCCAGGATGACCAGGTCGGGATGGTGGTCGCGCGACAGGTTCAGGCCGCTCCGCCCATCGGTAGCGATGTCTACCAGGTAGCCCTCGTAAGCCAGGCCGCGTTGCAGCAGCTTGAGGATGGCCGGGTCGTCTTCGATGATCAGGATTCGCTCGTTCATGTTGCGCCTCCGTTCAAAATATACCACAATGGTAGCCTTTAGGCTACCACATAGGCAAAGATTTGGTAGAATGATTGCATGTTTTCCGGCATCCCGCCTTCCAAGCGCATCTTCGACTTGCTGGCGACCGTCCTCGGCCTGCTCGTCATCTCGCCGGTTTTGCTGGTGATTGCGCTGCTCATCTGGATTGTTCATGGGATGCCAATCCTGTTCCGGCAGAAGCGTCCCGGTTACATGGGACAGCCCTTCTTTGTATACAAATTCCGCACGATGAACGACCGGTGCACCCCGGACGGCAGCCTGCTGCCGGATGCTGAGCGAATCACATCGCTGGGGCGTTTTCTCCGTACTCTCAGCCTGGACGAGCTGCCCGAACTCTTCAACGTGCTGCGTGGCGAGATGAGCCTGGTCGGGCCGCGCCCGCTGCTGATGCAATACCTGGAACGTTATTCACCGGAGCAGGCGCGCCGGCACGACGTACTGCCCGGCATCACCGGCTGGGCGCAGATCAACGGGCGCAACGCCCTGACTTGGGAGGACAAATTCCGCCTGGATGTATGGTACGTGGATCACTGGTCGTTTTGGCTAGACATCAAGATTTTGCTGCTTACTCTGTGGAAGGTGCTCAAAGCCGAAGGCATCAGCCAGCTGGGTCACGCCACGGCGGAAGAATTCATAGGTTCAAAAATTATTCACCACGAAGGCACAAAGGTCACAAAGACTCCTTTGTGACCTTTGTGCCTTCGTGGTGAAGTTTCTCTGGAGGTGCATCATGTTAGATATTAACCTGATCCGCGAGCAACCGGACCTTGTCCGCAAAGCTCTGCGAGACCGCCAATTGGACGCCTCGCCCGTTGATTCCATCCTGGAGTTGGATGAAAGGCGCCGGGCGATCCTGACCGAGGTCGAGGCGCTCAAGGCCGAGCGCAACGCGGTCTCGAAGGAGATCGGGCAGATGATAGACGCCACTCAGCGCCAGGTCAAGATCGAGGCCATGCGCGCCGTGGGCGATAAGATCGCGTCCCTCGACCAGGAAGTACGCAAGGTCGAAGAGGAACTGCAAGCCGTGACCGCCGCCATCCCCAACATCCCCGACCCGCGCGTGCCCCTTGGCAGGGATGAGAACGAAAACGTGGTGATCAAGACGGTCGGGCAGTTGCCGGAATACGATTTCGGGCCGAAAGCCCACTGGGACCTGGGGCCTGCGCTCGGCATTCTCGACTTCGAGCGCGGCGTCAAGATCACCGGTTCGCGCTTCTACGTGTTGAGCGGCGCGGGAGCGCGGTTGCAACGCGCTCTGATTTCCTGGATGCTCGATTTGCATACCCGTCAGGGCTACACTGAAAAATATCCGCCCTTCATGGTCAAGGCGGCCACGCTCTTCGGCGCGGGGCAGTTGCCTAAGTTCGCCGATAACCTGTACCACGATGTGGAAGAAGACCTGTGGATGGTGCCGACGGCCGAGGTGCCGCTTACCGGCTTGCACATGGATGAGATCCTGGACGAGGCGTCGCTTCCCTTCTTCTACACCGCTTACACGCCCTGCTTTCGCCGCGAGAAGATGAGCGCCGGCCGCGACGTGCGCGGCATCAAACGCGGCCACCAGTTCGATAAGGTCGAGATGTACATTTTCTGCAAGCCGGAAGAATCGGATAAGATGCTGGAGAAATTGCGCACAGATGCCGAACAGACATGCGCAGAACTTGGCCTGACCTACCGTGTTAAACGATTATGTACCGGTGACCTGGGCTTTGGCGCGCAGATGACTTACGACATCGAGGTTTGGTCGCCGGGCTGCAACGAGTGGCTGGAGGTCTCGTCGGTCTCGAACGACGGCGATTTCCAGGCGCGCCGCGCCAACATTAAGTACCGGCCCAGCGACGGCGGCAAGGTGCGATTCGTCCACACGCTGAACGGATCGGGGTTGGGCATGCCGCGCACGCTGATCGCCGTGCTCGAAAACGGTCAGCAGGCCGACGGGTCCGTGCGCGTACCGGAAGTCCTGCGTCCGTGGATGGGCGGCGTTTCAGTGATCAGTAACCAGTGAACAGTCACCAGTGCTGTGTTACTATCCAATGAACTGATCACAGATACCTGACAACTGGTAACTCTGGAGGAAAAATGCCTGCCTGGCTACAAATTTCCATTGAAATACTTACCCTGACATTCATGCTGTTCGGCCTGTTCGGGCTGGTCATCCCGGTCGTTCCTGGTCTGGTGATCATCTGGGTGGCCGCCTTGGGCTACGGCATCGCGGCCGGCTTCGGCACGCTGGGCTGGATCATGTTTGCCATTATCTCTTTTCTGATGGCGACCGGCTCGGTCATTGATAATTTTTTGATGGGCACCCAGGCCAGGCAGAGCGGCGCCTCATGGATCTCGATCGCGACCGCGCTGGTTTTCGGCATTGCCGGCAACTTCGTCCTGCCGGTTATCGGGGGCTTGATCGCCGCGCTGCTGGCCCTGTTCATTGCCGAATGGATCCGCCGCAAGAACTGGCGCGAATCGTTGAAATCCGTGGGCGGAATGGCCTGGGGCTGCGGCTGGGCGTTCGTGATTCGGTTTATAATGGGAGTTGTCATGATAGGCCTGTGGATGATCTGGGCCTGGGCGTAACCGATTATTCGATTTTAATGAAAGGAGACTGACATGCCACCGATCGTTTATGAAATTCTCGACCTCCTGGGCGCGCTAATCCGGCTGCTTGGCATGGCCGTGTTCGGGCTGGGTGCAGGCTGGTTCGTGCTGGAGGTCTTCCGTAAGGGCCAACAGGTGTGGCAGTTGCAGCTTGCCCTCTTCCTCGGCTTCTGCGGCCTTGCCATTGCGCTGGCCTACTTCACCACCGCTGGCGCACTGGGCGCTTTTGGCATCGGCATCGGTGTGGCGATGTTCGTCTGGGGGATGCCAAAGCCTAAAGGGAAGGAAAAAGAAGAAGATTAGTTGATCGAATGCGTAGGCTGGCGAGTGAAATATGACGGCGCACCAGATCACATCAGGTGCGCCGTTTGTTTTTCCAGCAGTGCGAAGTTAATCAAGCTCTACTGGCGCGCTGACCAGCGCGGTGAGCAGTTTGACCGCGTTCTGCAAATCCTTCTCGTCCACCATCTCAGAGGGGGAGTGAACGTAGCGGCACGGGATGGATAGGCAGCCGGCCGGCACGCCGGAGCGGGCAAGCTGCATGGCGCGGGCGTCGGTGGTGCCGACTTCCAGCACTTCACGCTGGTAAGGAAGCCTGGCTCTCTCCGCTGTCCGGATCATCCAATCCACGATGCGCGGGTCGGCGATCATGCCGCCATCCTTGACTTTGACCGCTGGCCCTTTGCCGAGGGCGACTTCCATTTTGCTGCCCTTGGGCGTGTCGCCCGTGCCGGTCACGTCTATGGCCAAGCCGATATCGGGATCGAGGCCGAAGGCCGCGCCCGTCACGCCCCGAATGCCGACTTCTTCTTGCGTGCTGAAGACGAAGTACAGCTCGTGAGGTGTGGTTAAGTGCTGTTCATTCAAGCCGCGCAGTACTTCGATCAGGACGGCACAGCCGATTCGGTCGTCCAAGGCTTTGGCGACCAGGCGCTTTCCCAGGTCGAGGAAGGGGCGCTCGAAGGCAGCCACATCACCGACCTTGACCGAGCAATCCTTACGGCTGTCCGCGCCAACGTCAATGAAAAGCTGCTCGAAAGTGTAGGCTTTGGTCGTGTCGGTGATGCGCTCTCCGCCGATGACGCCGGGCGTGCTGTCCGCAAAACGGACACGCCCACCCAGCAGCGTGTGCGGACGCACCCCGCCGAGGGTGGTAAAGCGGATGAAGCCGTTCTCGTCAATGTGGGTGGCGATCAGGCCGATCTCGTCCATGTGAGCGGCGAGCATGATTTTCTTGCCATTCTTGCTGGCTTGCCCTTTGCGGACGATCAGGTTACCCAGCGCGTCCACGCGGATTTCGTCGGCCAAGGGTTCGATCTCGGCGCGGATGACCGCCCGGATGG
>Ga0315297_10000499_pt1 | contig 22911 bp, 20 predicted proteins | sample YL17G15_0_MG_FD_203628 | JGI IMG/M metagenome (GOLD analysis project Ga0315297, IMG submission 203628) | Sediment microbial communities from Yellowstone Lake, YNP, Wyoming, USA - YL17G15_0 | ecosystem: Environmental > Aquatic > Freshwater > Lake > Sediment | place: USA: Wyoming | collected... | reverse complement strand
CGAGGAGCTCGACATCCTCCCTGCGGACGATGTCCACATCCTTGCCCTTCCTCGCCTTCACGAAGTCCTTGGTGATCTCAGAACATATGACCTTCGAGGACCTGAAGGACGACGGCAGGTGGTCGGAATGGGCATGGGATATCATGCACACATCGTCCTCGGTCACCCTCCTCGGGTCGAACCTGAACTTCACTTTGCCGGACTCGAACAGGATCCCGTTGGTCAGCCGTATCATCGAATAACTCCGGGTGGGCGCTCTGCCCTCCCGGAGAAAGATACGTTCGCGGGCGCTTTAATCATCTTATCCGCTCGAGCGAAAATGCTCCAATCATGATGGCCTTGTTCGTGTGGCGGTAATCGATCCAGTCCCTCGTCTGCGCGTCGCCGACGCCCTGCACGCTCAGCAGGGTCTTCTGCTTGTCAGTCTTGAAGAGGACCGCGCCCGTCATCTGGTGCTGGATCGACTCGAGCTGCTGCTCCGTGTGCATGCCCCGCTCGACGGCGTACACGGCTATGCCCCGGGACTGCCTGATCCTGCCGGCGACGCCCTGGACGAACTGGAACGAGCGCTTGTCATCGGCCCGGGTCACGCTCAACGACAGTGACATGTATGCGAGCCTGAAGTACGGTTGCTCCTGCTTCTCGAAGTCCTTGAGGCAACCGTCGAGCGCCTTCTGGATGCCTTCGAAATCGTCCGCGCCCTTGACCCTCTGCACGTTGCTGAACCCCTGGGACGCCCCGTTCGGGTCGGCCTGCGCTCCGGACGCGTCGATCCAGTGCACGAGCCCGAGCTGTTCGAACTCCATGAAGGTCGGCAGGATCGGTGCCATGTCGTGCGCGAGCTCCACCGGCGGATGCGAGGTCGTGACTATCACCACGGGTATGCCCTTCCTCAGGCCTTCGGCCAGGAACAGCAGCATCGCGACCTCCTTGCCTATGAACGGCGGGCCGACGTAGAGCAAGTTCGACGCGAAGGGTATCCCGCCCATGAGAAGGTCGTCCAGGCGTTCGATGCCCGTCTTCACCTTCTCCTCGGCGTACTCCTCCTCGACCTGCTCCTCCATCTCCTCGATGTCGTGCTTCAGCCTCGTCTGCAGGGCCTGCTCGCGCTTCTCGAGCTCCTTCTCGCGCAGGTAGAGCCGCGACTTCACTTCCTGCTCCTTCTCCCGGAGGTGCCTCTCCCGGACCTCCATCGTCCTCGCGTGCCCGTCGGAGTACGCCGGCACCTGGGCCCTGGCCTCGGCGACGCCCTCGACCTGCGACAGCATCTCGCGCTCCATCGCCTTGAGCTCCGCCTGCTTCAGGCCGACATCGGCCTCCTTCGCCTCGAGGTCCTTCTCCTTCTCGAGCAGCTCCCTCAGCTTCGAGTTCATGCGCTCCTGCTCGGCCCTCAGCCTCTTGTCCAGCTCCTTCACGTTCTCCTCGCGCCTGTCCAGCGCGGACATCCGCCTGGAGGTCTCCTCGTCCCTCGCGGACATATCGGTGATCCTCGACCTGGTGGTCTCGGACAGACTGTGATACTGCTTCTCGAGGTCGGAGAGCGCGACCTTCGAACGCTGCGCCTCCTCCAGCTGCGCGTTCAGGGTCTCGAAGGCGGTCCTGATGCTCGTCTCCTTATCCGAGAGGGACTTCTCCTTCACCAGGAGCGCGTGCTCCTTGTCGACGAGCTCGTTCATCTGCTTGTCCGCCCTCGATATGAGCCTCTGGGCCTTCTCGGCCTCCTTCCGGAGCTCCTCCTCCTTGGTGCGGACCGCGATCTCCTTCTCCGAGATCACTGCTTGTCTGGCCAGCAGCTGCTGTTCGAGGCTCTTCGCAGCGTTCTTCTCCGCGACGGCCTTCCCGAGCTGGGCCTTCGCCGACACGACCTCGAGGCTCTTCATGTCCAGGGCGCTCTCCCGGGCGCTGATCTGCCGCTCGCGCTCCACCAGGGACGCCTTGAGCGAGTCGAGCTGCTTCATCCTGTTGAGCTGCGTGTTCTCCTCGGCCTCCACCTCGGCCTGCCGGTTCTTGACCGCGCGGTCCCTCGACTGCGCGTCCAGGAGGAGCTTCTGGGCCTCGTTCTCCGCCGCTGCCGCCTTCTCCTCCCGTGCGGCGAGACCTTTCGCCCGCCTGTCGAGGTCGCGGACCTTGGTCTCGACCTCCGCATCCTTGAGGCGCAGGGTCTCCAGCTTGCTCTCGATCCCCACCTCGTTCTTCGTGAGCTCCTGCCTCGATGATCTGGCCAGCTCGACGCGCTGCTCGAGCTCGCTCTCGAGCGCGACGATCTGCTTCTTGCGCTCCTCGACCGATTCCAGCTCCTCGGACAGGCGCTTCTCGTACGCCTCGAGGTCCGACTCCTTGGACCTCAGGGCATCCTCCCTGTACTCGAGGGCCTTCTTCTTCTTGTCAAGGTCCTGCACCTGCTCCTTGAGCTTGCCGTCGCTTGCCTTGAGCACCTCCCTCTGGAGGACGGATGTGGAGCTCGCGATGATGTGCAGCATCGAGCCGCTGAGCTGTATGGCGACCGCGCTCCCGAGGTACGCCATCGGGAGTATGCTGGCCAGTTCGACGTCGGTGAACCTGAATATCATGGGGAATATGAGCAGCACCGGAGGGAACACGGCGGCAGATATGCAGATCATCTTGCGCCTGCCCGTGCCCTCCCAGGTCATGGCCAGGGAGATCATGGTGAGGCTGATGCCGAGCAGGGACGCTGGGTACAGCCAATCCGGCCTGCCGAGCGTGAACTTGTCCAGCTCGTCGAGTACGATGAGCCCGATGAGTATCGCGGGGACGGCGACCGCGACGAGGCTCATGATGAAGTGGGGTTCGACCCTGTCAGCGAAGTAGGGCTCCCACTTGATTATCAGCGCGATTATGGATATCGCGAGGCCCGCGCACAGAGGCACGAGCCAACTGAGAAGCGCGAAGTACTCCTGCTCGGAGAAGAAGGTCCAGTGTTCGATGAGGTACGCGAGGACGGCAGTCGCTGCGAGCGCCAGCCCGGAGGCGATGCCGAGGACGTGCGCGAGCCGGCCCATGCTGAGCTGCAGGATCGCAGACTTCCGGGACCTGTGCGTCTCGGCCTGCTCGATCTGCTCCGCGAGCGCCTCTCTCGATTGCGGTGTGCGCCGAGGAGAGGGCGGCGCGCTTGTCCTTTTGGACGTTTGTCTAGGCGCCATCGATTTCAAACCCTTCCCAACAAACCCTTTGGCGGTACCGCTGGGTCGTCTGGTTGAAGAGCATTCTATAGATACTTAAACATTGACACCGCATTTTCAGAGGACGGTGATTTTCGCCCGTGGGTACGGGCCTCAGGAAGCACGGTGACGGGGTTGCAGAACGATGATCCCTGGATCCGACCGAGGGACGATGGCCTCACGCCGGGAAGCCCAACCTCTCCATGTCTATGTTGCCACCGGAGATGACGATGGCGACCTTCTCTCCGTTCCTGAACTTGATCCTGTTCTGCAGGATCGCAGCCGGCCCGACAATAGCGGAGCCCTCGACCACCTGGCGTTCGTTCTTCAGCAGCCACAGGATGGTCTCCTTCAGCCTCTCCTCGTCCGCCAGCACGACCTCGTCAAACCACTTGAGCGCCAGGTCCAGGTTCAGCTGTGTGATCCCTCCAGCGAGCCCCTCGCATATCGTGGGGGGCACCGGGACTTCAACAAGCTTCCTGGCCCTGAAACACTCGTGCATCGTGTATGCGGCGGTCGACTGTGCTCCGACGATCCGTATCCTCGGGTTCACGGTCTTCGCCCACACGGCAATCCCTGTGAGCAGGCCCCCGCCCCCGACCGGACACACTATCGTCTCCACGCCCGGCATGGCCTCGAGTATCTCGTAGCCGACGGTCCCGTGCCCCGCAAAGACCTCGAAGTCATCCGTGCCGGAGATGTATGTCCTGCCGCTCTGCTTCACCAACTCCTGGCAGTGCGCGAAAGCTTCGTCGAAGTACCTGCCGTGGAGCACGACCTCCGCTCCCAGCGCCTTGCATCTCTCGACCTTCACCTTAGGCGTGTTGGCGGGGACGCATATGGTCGCCTTGACGCCCAGGCTCTGCGCGCCAAGCGCCACCCCGAGGGCCCAGTTGCCAGCGGATGCCGTCATCACTCCCTTCGCCCTCTCCTCGGGTGAGAGCAGGCTCATCCTGTACAACGCGCCGCGCGTCTTGTAGGAACCTGTCTTCTGGAGGTTCTCCCACTTCAGGTGCACCTCCGCCCCGGACGCCTCGCTCAGAGCCTTGGAGTACGTGAAGGGCGTCGCATTGACGACCCCCTGCAGAACCTTCCTTGCCTTCAGGACATCGACCGCCGTCGTGCTCATCCTTTCCTCAACCCCTGCCCCTGACGGGTTCCTGACCCAACCCAGATGATAGAACCCGTATTAGCCTTTTGACTCAGAGGGCGGCCGCCGCGCTGTCCTGGTTTTTATCTAGCATACTAGTTTCACCCGCCCCTCCCCCACACCGATTTAACTCCGGCGGTGGAGATGATGAGCCGCCGATGACGCCTGTGCAGACCAACAGGACCGATGCTCTCGAGCCGGTGCTCGTGCACGGCTACGAGGAGGAGCGGCTGCTCCGCGAGAGGACCCTCCACACCACGGTCACGCAGCTCGACGAGTTCATAGGGGGCTTCAGGTCGTCCAGCGTCACGCTGCTGGACAGCGACTGCGGCTACTCCTCGAGCCTCCTGCACCTGATGTGCGTCCGCGCCGTGAGCGAGTTCGACGAGGAGGTCGTGTGGATCGACGGCGGGAACGCGGTCGACCCTTACGCCATCAGCTCGCTCTGCAAGCGCCTCAGGCTGAACAAGCGCGAGGTGCTGTCGAGCGTGAACGTCTCAAGGGCGTTCACCGCGTACCAGCTCGTATCGCTCATAAACGAGAAGCTCGAGGAGCAGATTAGCAGGTGCAGCCCCGCGATGGTGATCGTGTCCTCGCTCACGGACCAGTTCCTGGACAAGGACATGAAGTGGATGGAGTCGTACCAGCTGCTCAGGCGGTGCGCGGAGGACATCTCCAGGGTCACTAAGGACCACGAGACCATCACGCTCGTCTCCGACCACACGCCGGGGTACGTCCAGCCGAACCAGAGGATGTCCGCGGTGCTGTACGAACGGTTCGACAGGATCGTCCAGATGCGCGAGAGGAGGGGTGGGGTGATGTTCAGGCTGCCGGCCGAGGGACGGTCCATGTTCTTCTCGCCCGCGCCCTGGAACCAAACCACTTTGGACGAGTACAGGGGGGATTGACACGGGAAGGACGGTGCCCACATACCGCTTGGCCCTCGAATCGATGGCGCAGCAGTGGAACGACTTCAGGAGGGCGCTCAGGAAGGAGGACAGGGAGGCCTTCGACTCGCTCGTGAACAAGGCGCGGATGCACGCCTCAGCGTCCACGTACGCCATCAGCCTCGACCCTTCCGAGTCCGCGGTCCTCTCGATGCTGCTCGAGCACGAGAAGGCGCTCCTGGAGCTGAGGAAGCGGCTCGGGGAGAACGGAGGACGGGACGGGGTGCTCGGGAGCGGTGAGCCTGAAGGATGAAAGGCTGGCTCCTGGACATATACCCGGACTACGCGAACGACTCGATCGTGTACTGGATCAAGACGAGGAGAGGCGCCCGGAGGATAGTCGACCGGGCGTTCGTGCCGAAGATATACGCGCACTCGACGCCCGAGAAACTAGACGAGCTGGAGCGCGACCTCCCGATACTCGACTCGGTCAAAGGCGTCGGCAGGGAGATGAAGAGCACATGGCTCGGGGAGGAGCCCAGGGAGGTGCTCGCGATCTCGATACGCAGGTACGCGAGGGTCGAGGACGTCGCGCACACGATAGACAACCGGGGGAGGTACAGGGACTTCTCGCTGTTCAATGTGGACCTCAGGTTCAGCCAGCGGTACCTCGCCGAAAAGGGCATGTTCCCGATGGGCCTGCTGGAACTGAAGCCGAAGCCCGTGATGAGGGACGACCCGTTCGCGATGGACTACGAGCAGCCGCCGCTCTCCAGCGCCGTCCTCGGGATATCCCTCGGGGGCAGGAAGGGGCTTCCGACGTTCAAGGACAGGCTCGTATCCGCGGCCGTGGACGGGGATGTCGTGGACGGCACCGAGGAGCGCGTGCTCGGTGGCATCCAGGAGCTGCTCGGGAGTAAGGATCCTGATGTGGTCTACACCGACGGCGGGGACATGTTCGCACTCCCGTACCTGTTCGGCAAGGCGAAGGAGCTCGGGGTGAAGGACTTCACCCTCGGCAGGGACCGGGACGACCTGAGCACAGACAAGAAGGGAAAGTCGTACTTCTCGTACGGGCAGATCAAATACAAGCCGCCCTCGTACTCGCTCAGAGGGAGGGTGCACATAGACCGCACCAGCTCGTTCATGTTCGCCGAGAGCGGGCTCCACGGACTCATCGACCTCTCGCGCATATCCAGGATACCGCTCCAGGAGATGGCGAGGCTGTCCCCCGGCACGGCCATCAGCACGATGCAGGTGAACCAGGCGCTCGAGGACGGGTGCGTCGTGCTCTGGAAGAAGAACGTCCCCGAGGGGTTCAAGACCGCGGAGGAGCTCGTGATCGCCGACCGGGGAGGATTCATCTACGAGCCCAAGGTCGGGATACACGACCGCGTGCTCGAGGTGGATTTCACATCCCTTTATCCTAACATCATGGCCAGGTTCAACATCTCCCCCGAGACCATCATGTGCTCGTGCTGTCCGGAGCCCTCGAGGAGGGTGCCAGTGCTCGGCTATGGCATATGCGACAAGAGGCTGGGGCTCATACCGCGCGTGCTCAAGCCGGTCGTGGACCGCAGGACCCGGCTCAAGAGGATGGTGCGCGCTGGCATCGGTGACACGAAGGTGTACGAGGAGCGCGTGAAGATACTGAAGTGGCTCCTGGTCACATGCCTGGACCAGGGGACGGAGGTGCCGCTGAGATCGGACGGCAGGTTCGACGTGCTGCCCGTGGAGGACATCGTCGACAGGTACGCAGGGGACGGGTGCGGCGAGTTCCCCGTGGACGACGGCCTGCAGCTCTTCGGCGTAGATGCAGACCTCGTGCCCTCTGTCAAAAAGGTGATCAAGGCGTTCAAGTTCCCCGCGCCCGGGAAGATGGTCGAGCTCGACCTCGGGCACGACAGGCTCAGGCTCACGCCAGACCACCCGTGCTTCGTCATCGGGGACGGGGGCTTCTCACTCGCGCACGCGGCCGACCTGAGGAAGGGGGATCGCCTGCCTGGCCTGCTGCCGCTGTACGACGGGCGGGCGAAGGGCGGGAGATATATCTCAGATATTATTATAAAATCGACTAGAAAAATAAAGCCGTCCGGGGGCCACGTGTACTGCTTCGCGGTCGACGGGGCGCTCCACGGCTTCGCGCTCGCGAACGGCGTGCTCACGCACAACTGCTTCGGGTACACGGGCTACAAGAACGCACGCTTCGGGAGGATCGAGTGCCACGAGGCAATCAACGCCTATGGCCGGGAGCTGATGCTCCAGGCGTCGGAGATAGCGGAGGCGCACGGGTTCGAGATACTCCACGGCATAGTCGACTCGCTCTGGCTCAGTGGGAGCGGGGACCCCGAGAGGTTCTGCGAGCATGTGTCCGGCCACACGGGCATACCCCTGGAGCCGGAAGGAGTCTACGACTGGATCGTGTTCCTCCCAGACAGGTCGCACGGCGTGGGCGTCCTGAACAGGTACTACGGGAAGTTCGAGGATGGGAAGCTCAAGGTGAGGGGGATCGAGCTGAGGCGGAGGGACGGCACGGGACTCGTGAAGGACATGCAGCAGGAGATGCTCGGGCACTTCTCCAAGGCCTCGGACGCGCAGCAGTTCATCCAGCTCATCCCGGGCGCGCTCGACATCGTGGACGAGCACGTGCGCGCGGTGAGGTCGCAGACCGTGCCCCTCGACAAGCTGCTGATCACCAAGAGGGTGACGAGGGCGCTCGGCGAGTACACGCAGTTCAACGACAACGTCGCGGCGCTCACGCAGCTCGAGGAGGAGGGGGCGTGCGTGAACCCGGGGGAGGCCGTGAGGTACGTCGTGCTCGACTCCTCGAGCAGGGACCCGGGCAGGAGGGTCGTCGTCGATCAGCTCATCGCAGGCAGGGAGGAGTACGATCCCGAGGCGTACGTGGACCTCGCACTGCGAGGCGCGGAGAGCATGCTCCTCCCGTTCGGCTACTCGTTCGAGAAGCTCTCCGGGATCTTCCGAAATAACGGCGTTACAAGGCATTCTTCGACGGTTGTTCTAGAAAACAAGTCAGTAAGCGACAAAGTTATATAGGATGCAACCAAAACGGGTACTGCGGGAAAAGGGGGAGGACGAACACATGTTCGGCTCAAAATTCGGAGTATCTGCGCTTGTTGTAGCCGCCCTAGCTTTCGCCGCGATTCCGATCGCAGTAGCGGTCGACAGTGTTACTAATAGCGACGACGGACTCGTCACGATCTCAGGCACCGTGAAGGCGTTCGTGTGCTGCGATGACGACGAGAACGAGACCTGCGACAACTGCACGAACGACAGAGCAGGCGCATTCATTCTTGAGAAGCTTGATGGCGAGGAGGTCCTCGTCGAGTTCGGCCCATGGTGGTACTGGGACTGGGTCGCTGACAACAACGGCACGACCGTGAGGGACGTAATAGCGGTCGGCGACAGGGCCAACGTGACCGGCGACCTCGAGACCGAGGACGACGGGACCGTCGTGCTCGGAGCTTGGAAGATCACAAACTCAGAGACTGGACAAGAGGTGACGATAAAGGAGGAGGCGTGTCCGCCTTGGGCAGGCGGGCCTAAAGAGCTCGGGATTAACCCGTGGCCACCGTCCCACGAGGACGAGTGACCAAGCCCGGGAGCTTGGGTGCCTGTTGTTTTATGGGGGGAGAGAGTAAGAGGCGGGCACCCTCCTATCCTTACATCTTTTTTTCATTTCGTTTCTGAACCATTCGTCGTTTGATCGTTCTCACCGCGGCCTCGCACCAGAACCCGTGGTCACGCGAGGAATGTGATCGCTATCGGCACAAGGAGGCAGCCCATCAGCATTATCCTCCTGACTCCGACCCTTGGCGGGAGCAGGCCCAGGCAGCACGCGGTGGCCATCAGTAGCGCGCCCCTGGTGCCCGTGAGCGCCACCGACAGGGAGCACACGAACGCGATTATGGCCAGTGTCGTGGTCTTGGAGCATATCACCCTCCTCGCCCTCTCGAACCGCGGGCCGATGTAAAGCGCGATCGAATGAGACAGGCAGGCGGAGAGCAGCATCGCCAACACCATGGAGATCACCGGTGACGTGCTATCGGATATCGCTCCCCCGGAGACCGCGTCGCCCAGGAAGTAGGCGGCAGCGTCCATCGCGCCGCTCCGCGCGCGCGTCAGGACGAAGAGGGCGCCCACGGCGAGCACGGCTCCGCAGGCCGAGATCGACGAGTAGAGCCATATGAACCTCCGCGAGGAGTCAATGTCGGACTCCTCCTCCGTGTCCTTCGCGCCCGGCATGCACAATGTGGCGGTGGAGCCTGCGGTCATGCCCGGCAGCCATCCGACCATCGCGCCTCCGATGACAGAGAGCATGACCTCCTTCATCCCCAGTGCGCTTCCGGCGAGCTTGACGCCCCGCGCCCCGAAGACGGGCACCGCCCTTGAGCCGAGGCTCAGGATCAGGCTAGGCAGGCCGAAGAGCCCGGCGAAGAGGGGCAGCAGCAAGGAGGACTTCTGGACGAAGCCCCGGTCCATCCAGGGCAGGTCTGGCAACCCGCACGCGAAGTAGTCGGTGTGGAGGACGATCGTCCCGAGGACGCCCGACGATAGCAGGATGATGGAGGCTCTGAGCAGCCTGCAGAGAGATCCTTGAGGGTCGGGGCCCGCGCGCAGCGACGGGAACCCTTCGAAGACCACCAGCAGGGCCGAGAACATCAGGATGACCGCTCCCATCGAGCCCCTCAGCCACGAGTACGCGCCCACGGGCGGGCCGAGCAGCAGGCATACAGGCGCCAGACACAGCGTCCCCACGATGACACCCACAAGACTGCCGTCGACCGACGTCCGGACGGCGAGGCCGCCCAGCCCCGCACGCGCGAGCCTGTGCGCAGGGAGCACGGACACCACATCCCCTGCGGGGATGCCCACGTAGGTCGAGGTGATCGACTCGGAGAACATGTGCCCGACGAGAGCTGCGGAGACGAAGCTTGCGACCAGGACCGCAGCGCGGTCCGGCCCCGCGAAGGCGTCGGCAGCGGAGAACAGGCCGAACACGGAGGCGCCGTAGGCGGTGAGAAGGGCGGCGATGTTGTTCATGTGCAGGCCCGGGACGAGGCCCGCGCCGAACCCGAGCAGCGCGCCCCCTGCCGATGATGCTGCGACAGCCGCCAAGTAGCCAAGCCCATCCATGGGCGCCGCAGGCCTCTCAGAAGAGTTGCCGGTTGGGGATACAGTTAGCATTCGCTGGGCGCGAAACAGCATGCATTTTTTGGAACAAATACAGGGCTATCCCTAGATTATTGAGCACATAAATGGGACAGACGACCGAATCAGACCACGACGACCCTGCCGTTGACGATCTCGACCTTGACGAGGGTCTTGATCGGCTCCCCAATCTTCCTCTCGATCTCGGCCTTCTTGTCGGTCTTCTCGATCACGACTATGATGTCGACTATCTTGACCTGCATCTTCTTGAGTGCCTCGACGAGCGCCCACAGGGTTCCGCCGGTGCTGACGACGTCGTCCACGATCGTCACCCGGTCCCCCGCGTTGATGCCGTCGATGAACAGGGCGGACTTCGAGTAGCCAGTGACCTGGGACAGGTTGACCTCGCCCGGGAGCCCGTACATCCTCTTCCTGACCACGTTGAACGGCTTGCCGGTCTTCAGCGAGAGGACCGCGGCCAGGGGTATGCCCAGGGCCTCTATGGTCATGATCACATCGCAGTCGAAGTTGCCAGCCTCGACCATGGCGTCCGTGACCTCCTTGAGGATCTGCGGTTCGACCCTCGGTATCCCGTCCGTGATCGGGTGGACCATGTAGTCGTAGTCCCCGCGCTTGACGATCGTGGACGCGACGAGCGACGCCTTCAACGCTTCGAGTGCCATGCTGTTTGAGAATGACTGACGAGTAATAAAACCTTCTTCCCGGGCATCGCCAAAACGACGGCTCGGGTCAAGCTCAGAACTTGTCGGTAGACTTGAGCTTGATCAGCGAGTAGATTTCGTACTTGTCGCCCAGGAACTTCCTCGGGTTCAGGTACTCCAGCTCCACCAGGAAGCCCATGCCCACGACCTTCCCGCCGAGCTTCTCCACCAGATCGGCGTTGGCCTTGATGGTGCCCCCGGTCGCGAGCAGGTCGTCGACCAGCAGCGCCTTGTCCCCGGGCTCGATGCCGTCGTCCCTGATCTCGATGGTGTCGCTCTCGTACTCCTTGTCGTAGCTCATGCTGTGGACCTTCGGGGGCAGCTTACCCTTCTTCCTGACGGGGACGAACCCGACGCCCAGCTCGTGCGCAACCGCCGCACCGATTATGAACCCTCTGGCCTCGTTGGAGACCACCACGGTGGTGTCCTCGTGCCTGAAGTGGTCCGCGAGGCTGTGGATGCACTGTCTGAACGAGTGCCTGTCCCTGAGCAGAGGCGTGATGTCCCAGAAGACGACCCCTTTGAACTCGGGGACCCGCTTGATCTTCGATTTCAAATCCATGTAATGGCCAACCTGCGATGTGGCGCCTGCCGATGCGATGACGCCAAAAGCGAGTACCGTGATTTTAATGTTCTCATCGCTCTTGGCGAGCTACTGGCAAATCGGAGGACACGGGGAAGATGCGCATCCGAGCAAACGAGGTCTGAACCCCAACGTCAACAAGTCTATGAACCCCCTCACGGTTCCGAAACCAAAGGGTGTGTGAAGAATGGCCGAGATGCCAATGGGGACCTTGTCAATCGCTCCGAACGTCTTCTGGGTCGGAGTGAAGCACTACAACAGAAGGCTCTTCGACGGACTGATACCGCTGCCTCACGGCACGAGCTACAACGCCTACCTCGTCGTCGGGAAGGACAAGACCGCGCTGATAGACACGGTCAACCCGGGGTTCGAAGACGTCCTGGTCGATAAGATCAAGATGCACGCCGACCCGGCGAAGATTGACTACGTAATCATGAACCACGCGGAGCCGGACCACGCGTTCGCTGGGAAGCACATGCTGTCCCTCGCGAAGAACGCGAAGCTCGTCACGGGCGCCAAGGGCAAGGAGGCCGCGATGATGTACTTCGACATCCCCGAGGACAGGATCATCGTCGTGGACGAGAGCTCGAAGCTCGAGCTCGGCGGGAAGACCCTGAGGTTCATCGACGCGCCCTGGCTGCACTGGCCAGAGACGATATTCACGTACCTCGAGGAGGACCGGATACTGTTCCCGTGCGACTTCTTCGGGTCGCATATCGCCTACGGCGAGTTCTACGCCGACGAGTACGGGAACGAGCTCTCCGTAGACCTCGCGAAGCTGTACTTCGCGGAGATCATGATGCCTTTCAGGAAGCCGGGCGCGAACGCGGTCGAGAAGGTCAAGAAGCTCGGCGTCAAGATGATCGCGCCCTCGCACGGGGTCATCTGGCGAGACCCGAACGTCATCCTGGAGCCCTACACCAGGTGGACCAACGAGAAGATGAAGAAGAAGGTCCTCATCGCGTACGTGTCCATGTGGGGCAGCACCGAGAAGATGGCCCACGCACTCTGGGAGGCGCTCGTTAAGAAGGGCATCGAGGTGCAGATCTACGACCTGACCAACTCGGACATCGGCCATGTCGCGAAGGAACTCGTGGACACTCCTGTGATAGTCGTCGGCGGGCCGACCGTGCTGAACGGGATACACCCGGTCGCGGCGTACCCCACCATGCTCGTGAAGCAGCTCAGGGCCCCGACCAAGTACGCCGCCCTGCTAACATCGCACGGGTGGTCCGGGGGCGCCATCAAGGCGGTCTCCGACCTGCTGGCCGGGACCAAGATCGAGATCATCGGCGTTGTGGACGTCAAGGGCCCGCCGAAGAAGCCCGAATTCGAAAAGGTCATGGCACTTGCCGACACAATCGAGGAGAAGCTCAAGGCATTCTGAGACACCAAACCATTTCCCACCCACTGTTTTCCGAAAACGACAAGCGGTACCGGGCCGATAGGCCTCCCGATGGTCTACCCGAGAGAGATACTGAACATGCTCCGATGGAAGGAGGGAGAGTCGCTCGCGGAGGCGACCATCTGGTACATCCACCGGGGAGAGCCGGGCGATGTGATGAGGGTCCGGGGGTCGACGATCACGGGGTTCAGGCCGGGATTCTTCGAGATGGAGGACACGACGATACCATTCCATCGCGTGCTGAGGATAGACTACCGCGGGGAGACTCTGTTCGAGAAGGACGCGAGGGCGAAAGGCCTGTCCTGACGACGAAGCCGCAGACGACTGGCAAACATATATCTAGCCAATGAGCATCCGAGCGAACCGATGGACCTGCTCTGGCTGCCGTTCTCGCTCGCGACGATATTCTTCTGCGGCTTCGCGCAGGTCTTCGCGAAGGAAACCAGGACGAACGTCTCGTCGGCCAACTACATGCTCATGCTTGGCGCGAGCATGTTCGTGTTCATGGTTGCCTACTGGTTCGTGTTCAGGGTCCCGGGCGAATATGAGTCCTGGATTTGGGTCCAGGCGACCATCGCCTCCGCCCTGTCCGGCTTCGCATACATCGTCTATTACGAGTCCCTCAAGCACGGCAAGGTCAGCATCGTGGGCACCATCTCTGGAGCCTACGCCCCCTGGGTCGTGTTCCTATCGCTCCTGTTCCTCGGGGAGAGCCTCAGCGTCGCGGAAGGAGCGGGCGTCGCGCTGGTGGTGACCAGCATGCTGGTGTTCACATACACTCCCAGCAACGGCAGCACCAGGAAGACCGAGCTGCTCGGGATTGCCTTCGCGGTCGCCGCGCTGTTCCTGTGGGGCACCTCCGCGGTGGTCGCGAAGGGCGCCATACGCGAGATGGGCGACGCCAACTTCATCGGAGTCTTCGCAGTCGTCTGTCCCGCGATCTGGACAGTCTACTGGCTGGCCTCGACCAAGGGCAGGTTCGAGGTGCCGAGGATCGGAAGGAACATGCTCCTGCTCTCGACGACCTTTCTCGCTGCGGGCGGGGTCACGTTGTACCTCGCGTACGCGAACGGCAACCTGTCCATAGTCTCGCCGATAACGAACCTGTACCCAGTCCTGACGATTGCGGTCGCGAAGGTCAAGCTCAAGGAGAGGCTGACTGCAAAGCAGTACGCTGCGCTCGCGATGCTCTTGGTCGCGATACCCCTGTTCTCGCTCTAGACGTTCCTGTACTTGCCGTTCGAGAATACTATCCTGTCCAGCACCCTCATCTCGGGGGGCACCTTCGAAGGGGTCAGGTCGGAGACGATTTCGACATATTCTCTCAGCGGGCTCTGGGCGACCTTCTTGGCCAGGGTCTCCTGGACCTGGTATATGCCCGCGGAGTTGGACATGTTGACGTGTATCTCTATCAGCTTCTCCTTGCCCTTGCGGATGTCCACGGACTCGATCGACAGGGCGGATATCGAGTGTATGTCGTGCTTGCCCAGGTCGAACGAGAGCCTACCCCTGCCCTTGGTGATGTCGCACCCGTCGGCTATGACCACGACCGCCGCCTCGATCGTGAGCGCGTTCGCGCCGTTGTCGTGGGCGTAGAGCGTGTGCAGTATCTGCTCCGTGACCGCGGTCCTCATCGACACATCTGGATATATCTCAGGGAGCATGCGGTCCAGGATGCCCTTCGCGTACATGACGCTGAAAATCTCGTGCTGCTCCCTGTGTACGGCGTTGCCGATGTCGTGGAGCATGCATCCGGTCACGATTATCAGGTGCGCGTCGTCCTCGGACATGCCCAGGTTGGCCATCGAGTCGAGCTTGACCTCGCCGCCCTCCAGGATTATCTTGAGTATCTTCACGCCGTTCGCGGCGACTATCCTCGCGTGGATCGGCCCGTGGTCGTTGTACCCCAGCTTCCGGACTGCGATGAAGTTCGCCATGCTCAGGAGCGTCTTGACCTCGGAGTCCGCCTGCAGCATCTGGAACATCCTGAGGGCCTTCGGATGCTTCTCCAGGCCCTCGTTCAGCGTCTTGACCGACTGCTCCTCCAAGGACGTGTACGAAGAAGGCATCTTGAGACCGTACAACAGGCCGTTCTCTAGCATTTGCTCGGACATCGTATTTCACCGCTACTATGCGCCCCCTGGAATCATCAGGTGGCTTATTGAACTTGGCCCTCTGCCTTCCACGGACGGCATTCGGCGGGCTCCGCGAACCTCCAGAAAGGGGGGCTCAATACTGTACGACAATCAGGCTGTCGAGGGTCTAAAACGCGCATCAATCAACCCGGCCAGTCCGCTGATTTTTCCCCGTCCCCCTAAACCCCTCTTCTTTCTCCGGTCCCCATCACCTCTTATCAGAAACAGTGGACCGAAGTGGATTTGAGCTCACTGAAATGACTGGCTCGACCGAAAGATGTACAACGCCCTTCCAGAATGGCATCCCGGGAAGGGTAACGAAAAGGAGGGGTTAATTACCCCTCGCCAAACCTCTTACTTCTTCCTTAGGGGGTCTCTGAATTGGCAGGCTCAATCCTCTTCTCTTTCCTGCTCCGACTCCACAAGATCAAGCCCAGACCCGTAACACACAACCCCACGACAAGGCCAAAAGCACCGGCAACAAAGCGAAGCACATCGTCTCTCTCGACGGCCCCTTCAATAAGCAAAATCCCATTCAGTAAGGCCACTAGTCCCAATGACATATAGAATCTGTACCAGCTATGCCATACTGAAAGAATCGGCCCACCACATGAAAGGCATTTGTCCGGAAAACCCGGAGTTCTTGTTCTGCACGATGGGCACTTCATCGCCTTCCCCTCTACCGCTCGCTGTATGCCCGTTCACCCCTAAATGCCTTTCAAGGAAGAGAATTGTCAATGGGCTAGGGTGCTTGATGTCAAGAACTTCCTTCAGTCGCTATCTGATAGGCGAGGGATGAAGAGGATGAATAGCGGATAGGAGCAGCGAAGGCTTCTCAAGCGTGTTTTTGTGTGGCTGTCATCCATAAATCCTTAGTTCCGATAACCAGAAGGACAATAATAATAATCGCATGCAAAACGCCACCCACTTCGGTATCATGAAAAACTGTTGCTTTGAGGAGTGAAGCGACGATGGCCCCCAGGAATACCAGTAACACCACTCTTATGATTATCTTCATGATTGTCTTCATGATTGTGATCTTCGGCATGTCCGTAGTATCTCCTCTGGCGATACATAAATGGTTGTAAGGGAAGCCAGTGTCGAGCTTGCATCCGATGTGATGCGTGTGAATCCAGATAAGGGGCGCTTTGGCATTCCGCCCCCATAGTCTTTCTCCGGCCGTGCGGCCGTCGGGCCATACACCCTGTTTGATGCACGATTTTGTGGCTCAATCAAGCTTTTGTAGCCGCATTCCGCTCATGCTGGTCGACATGTCATACATCGACGAACTGATGACCGCGCTGGGGAAGGAGAAGGTCCTCCTGGACCCTGCGGAGAGATTCGTCTACGGCGCGGACTGGAGCCCCAGGACCCCGGACGAGTTCTTCCCGCCAGACGTCGTCGTTCTCCCGAAGACCACACGCGACGTCCAGAGGACGGTCAAGATCGCCTACGAGCACGAGATGCCTGTCACCGCGGGTGGGGGCCTCACGGGCATGCTCGGAGGAGCGGTCCCCATATTCGGGGGCATCTACATCGACACGACATCCATGAACGGTGTCGTCGAGATAGACCAGAAGAATCAGACCATCAGGGTCCAGACGGGCGCTACCCTGCAGGAGGTCAACGACGCCGTCCTGCCGTACGATCTGTGGCTGCCGCACCAGCCGGAGTCCAAGTGGGTGAGCACGGTCGGGGCTGCGATCGCGTGCGACAACGACTCCACGTTCGGCGTGCGGTACGGAAAGATACTCAACTGCCTCCTGAGCGCGCAGATCGTCACGGGCACCGGGGAGATACTGGAACTCGGGCACCGGAAGGCGCACTTCACCTCCTCGGGGTACAAGCTCATGCACCTGCTCGCGGGGAGCGAGGGCACCCTGGGAGTCATCACAGAGGCGACCCTGAAGCTCGAGCCGATCCCGTCCATGAGGCGCGTCGACATGCTCGTCTTCCCGCGGCTGGGCGCGGCGGTGGACTACCTCAACAGGCTGCTCAAGGCGGGCCTGTGCATAGAGGCCGCCCACATCAACTGCAAGCGCAGGCTCAAGTTCTACACTCACACGTACAAGCAGAAGCACGGCAGGGACCCCGAGATCCCCGCATGGGCGGAGGCGCTGCTCGCGATATCCTTCGCCGGGGACCAGGATGTCGTCGACTTCCAGCGCGCGTACGCCGTGAAGCTCGCGAAGGAGTTCGAGGCGCAGCTGGTCGAGGAGCGGGAGCTCGTAGACAGCTGGTGGACTTCGAAGTACACGCTCGCGTTCGACCCGTTCAAGCAGAAGTGGCCCGACTCACAGACCAAGAAGAAGTTCGGCGCCGCCGACCCGGGCGTGCCCGTCGGCAGGCTCGAGGAGTTCTACCACAAGTTCGTCGAGGTTGCGGAGAAGCACCGGCTGGAGATCATCGGCATGAACGCGTACCTCGAGCATCCGAACAGCATCGGCTTCTCGCTCTCGTGCGCGGTGTTCGTAGACTACAGGAGCGAGGACGAGGTCAAACGCTTCAGGGAGTTCCACGACGAGCTCTGCAAGCTCGCGATCGCCTTCGAGGGCACCATGAGCACGTTCATGAGCGACACCTACCAGAAGGCGCCGTACCTCGAGCTCGAGCACGGACCGTCGCTCCAGTACATGCGCGAGGTCAAGAGAATGTTCGACCCGAAGGGCATCCTCAACCCGGGGAAGAAGTTCCCCAGGGAGGCCAAGAAGCCATGAACGGCCTCGAGGAGTTCAAGGACGAGATCGAGACCTGCTTCGGAACCTCGTGCGGGTTCTGTGAGCGCGGCTGTCCAATATATCAGGCCATGAAGGTCAAGACGCTCTGCATGAAGGGCAGGAACAGGACCATGCTCGGGCTCATGCAGGGGAAGTACGAGATATCGCCCGCGGTCGTGGAGGCCGCCTTCGAGTGCACGCTGTGCGGCAACTGCGACAGGTGGTGCTCGCTCAAGAACACGGAGCACACGAGGGCCTTCAGGGAGTACCTGCTCAAGCACGGCGTGGAGCCCTTCAAGGAGCACGCGTCCCTGGTCGCGAGCATCAAGAACTACGGGAACCCGTGGTTCCAGCCCAGGAGCGCCCGGAATCGCTGGGCCAAGGGCCTGAACATACCGAAAGCAGCCCCCGGGCAGCAGGATGTGCTGTTCTTCGCCGGGTGCACGTCCGCCGTGAACAAGGCGCTGGTGCCCGGCCTGGTCGCGAGCGCGAAGCTGCTCCAGAAGGCCGGGGTCAAGTTCGCTACCATGAACCAGGACGAGCCGTGCTGCGGCTCGACCCTACTGAGGGTGGGGCAGAGGGAGGCGTTCGAGGACCTCTCGAAGAAGAACGTGGAGAAGTTCGAATCGCTCGGGATCAAGAAGATCGTCACCGCCTGCCCGGGCTGCTACACGACGCTGAAGAAGGTCCTGGAGGAGCGCGGGTCGAAGATACAGGTCGTGCACATCGCCCAGGAGGTTGCGGGCCTGGTCAGGGACGGGAAGCTCGATCTGAGGAAATCCCCGGAGAGGATGACATATCACGACCCCTGCCACCTGGGTAGGCTCGGCGGGGTCTTCGACGAGCCCAGGGAGATCGTGAAGGCCGTCGCCAACCTGGTCGAGATGCCGAACAACAGGTACGAGTCGCGATGCTGCGGAGCCGGGGCGGGACTGCAGTCCGCCTTCCCGAAGCTCTCGAGGGACCTCGCGGCTAAGAGGATCGCAGAGGCGAAATCGACAGGGGCGACCACGCTGGTCACCTGTTGCCCGTTCTGCGAGACCCAGCTCAAGACGGTCCCGGGAATCAAGGTCGTCGACCTGATGGAGCTCCTGCTGGATTCTACGGCTGAGGAAAAGGAAAAGAGGAACGGCGCCAAGTGATTCTGAATCCGCTCAGAGCGGTTGCCTCTTCTTGAGCTCGCGCTCCTTCTCCCTGAGAGCGTCCCTCGCGAGCGTCCACATCACGAGGAACGTGATTGCGACCGCCAACGAGAGCGCGCTCGCCCACAGTATCTTGACCGGGGCCGACGCGTCCGTGACCCCGATGTAGACGTACATCAGCGCGACCCCCACCACCGCGAACAGCCCGCTCAGCCTTATCGACATGCTCGATATCTGGTATGCGGTTTCAGCCTCGACCATTTCTCGCTCCCTGAGCGGAAACATCCCCGCAGAGCCTACATAAACGTTTAGCTGGATTGCCACCCGTTGACTGGGAAGTCAACCGACGCTCAGGTGTTATATACCCACGAACCGCGTATTTCAACCCAACGACCTGGGTGGAAATCGATGAGATGGAACAGTGTTTGCGTCGCGGGGCTTATAATTTCCGGAGCGAGCGTGGCATTCCTGTGGGTCCCTCTGTCTCTGCTGACGCTAGGCGGGAACTCCAACGAGACTCAATCCGATGAGATCGTCAAGATGTATGTGAGGGCGGTCTGTCTCGTCTACATATTCGGCGTTCTCGTGTCGTTCCTCACCCCCCTCGGGAGTCTTCTCCATATACCTGGCCTGACCATCGCGGTGCTCTTCGATTGGTCGACCGGCGGAGGGATTGGGGTCTGGACCGTTCTCGTGGCAATCTCCGCGATGGGAACGGGTCTGATCCTCGCATCGATGTTCATCCAGCTCGCTCGATTCGAACCCTCCGGAGAGGTGAAGCCGCTCCCGAGGCTTCGCACGTGGGTTCTGGGTCCGAGGCCCGAGGGCGCACACATCCGTTTGGTCGTGCCCGGGATGCCCAAGGCAATGAAGGTCGTGTTGCTCGCCCTGCTGTCCGCGTGCATCGTGATTGTCGCCGCAGCCTTCCTATACCTAACCAACAACCCGGTGTCCAGCATCGATATCGAAGTGGTTGCTGACGTCTATACGTATGGCCAGGTGCATGTGGCGGTGTACATCGATGGGGTGGCGGTGATTGACAGGTATCTCGAACCCGATCCGTCGACGAATGAGAGCAATAGGCATGCATCTGTATACGAGAACTGGGACGTGACGGCAGGAGAGCACATCGTCACATACCGCTACACCAACAGCACGTCGGCGGACCTCGATGACGTCCCCGAGTATGTCACGGAATTGAGGATTCTCCCGTTCTGCGCGGGACGGGTGCAGATAGGGATAGGCGTTGGCTGGGTGTAAGGGAACTGCCTGAATGCGACCAGCCTCACAAGCTCACAAGAGAAGTTCGTAAGTGATCCGTTCCCTGTCCTTGCCCTTGTTCTCCCTCTTCACGACCTTGATCCTCCCAATCTCGGACAGGGAGCGCACATGGGTCCCCGCGCAGGGGCAGACATCGAAGTCCGGCACTCGGACGACCCTCAGCTCCTGGACCGACTTCGGGAGGAGGTCCAGGTTGGCCCTCTGGGCGTCCACGTCCTTCTCGAGCTCCGACCGGATGGCCGTGACTATCTCGACCTTCGCCCCGGTCGCGAGCACCTCGTTCGTCTTCTGCTCCAGTTCCGCGATCATCTCGTCCGTGAACTTGACCGGCGCGAAATCTATCCTGGACCTGTCGTGGTAGAGCTGGTTGCCGACGGTCCGGGCCTTCCAGAGGTCGTACACGATGCCCGACACGATGTGCTGGGCCGTGTGCATCCTCATGTGAGCGTACCTGCGGTCCCAGTCGAGCACACCGTGGACCTGGTCGGGCACGGTGTCCGGGTTCTGCACGAGGTGGTGTCTCACGCCCTCCTTCTTCGTTACCTCCCGGACCTCCGCCCTGCCCCCGGGCCACTCGAGGGATCCGATATCGGACGGCTGGCCCCCGCCGAGCGGGTAGAACGCGGTCCTGTCCAGGACGACACAGTCGAACCCGCGCTCGACAACCTTCGCGTCGAACTCGCGGATGTAGTTGGACTCGATGTCCTTCATGTAGAGCATCTCGGTCATAGTGTTCACTAGCCTGTCGATAATGAAAAAGGAAGATGATGGGAAGCGGTTTTATTCTTTCGGTGCGCCGCAGTTCGGACACGAGTGCATGAACACCGGGTACTGCACGCTGCAGTTCTTGCACTTGTGCATCGGTGTCTGGTGCGCGTGGTACTGCTGCGGGTGCTGCCCGGCGGTCGCCGCCGGCTGGACCGGAGCCGGAGGCACGGGCGGCGGTGCGTACACCGGCGCTGGCGCCTGGGCTACCACGGTGCCCGGGGCGTACGGCTGGTACCCGGCGGGCGTCTGGGCCATGAGCGCGTCCCCGATCTTCACATAGGTGAGTATGAGGAAGATCGTCGGGACCGCGAACCCGAAGAACCCGATGATTATCCAGATCACGCTGTCGTTCTTCGCGTCGTGGAACCTGCCCTGGTCGATCGCGTCCAGGACCGTCTTCTTAAGGAATATCGAGGACAGGAAGCAGATGACCATCGCGAACAGGCCGAATATGCCGATCGCGAGCCTTCCCGCACCCCCGTCGACCGCGTACAGCGTGAGGTCGATGATGGCGATCAAGAACCATACGAAAGCCATCACCAGGAACATCAGCTCGGCCCACCAGGCGAACTTGCGGCCTTCGGACACGTCCCTCGGCAACCATGGCGGGGAGTGTCCTGATGCTAAGAACGAGTTCATTGTGCTGCTCATTGCGAATGCCTCCTCTAATTCATCCCTTCTGCCGCCCTTGGCGGCTGCGCTTGAATATCGTGATGGCCATATATTATCCTTTCCTAAGCCTGAAGCTAGCCAGCATGCACGACTGACCTGCCGGAAAACGCCCTCCGGGTCACGAGAGCTCCCCGGCCAACCTGTCGACCTCGCGCATGGCCTCCAAGACCATAAGCGGGGTGACCTCGAAGGGCATGCTCGACATGGAATCGTTAGGGTCGCAAGCCTTCTCCGCGGCCTTTGGCAGATGGCCCAGGTCCAGCCGGCCCAGGTCAGCCAGCCTGATGGGCAGCCCGAGCTCTTTGCACCAGCGCATCACGCGCTCTACCTCCCCCATCGGGCGCTTCTCGAGCACCATCTGGACGAGGGTGCCGAAGGCGACTATCTCCCCGTGCTTCCTCGCGAGCCCGGGGACGACCGTGAGGCCGTTGTGGACCGCGTGCGCGGCGGCGCACCCGCCCCCTCCGAACCCGAACCCGCTCATGAGCTTGATCGCCTCGACCACGGCTTCGACCGCGTCGGTGGTCTTCCCCGCCTCCGAGTCCTTCTTTGCCTGGATGCCGTGGGCCATGAGGACCTCGAAGCACCTCATGTTGACCTCGAGGGCGGCGTCGGTCGCGAGGTCGCTCGCGCGCTTGGCCCTCTGGGCGGCCGCGTATGCTCCCTTCTCGAACTTGCACGCAAGAGCGTCGCCCATGCCCTGCACGAGGAACTGGGGCGGTGCCCTCGCGACCACATCGGTGTCGACCAGCACGAGCGCGGGCGCCTGGGAGAGGTAGAGGTCCTCGAGGAACCTGTGGTCCTCGGTGAATATCACGGCGTCGGCCATCTGGTCGGCGTTGGTCGCGCACTGCGTCGGGACGCAGACCACGGGGATGCAGAGCTTCTCGCCGACGGCCTTCGCGGTGTCGACCGACTTGCCCCCGCCGCAGCCGATAATGACATCGATGTCAAGGTCCTCCGCCTTCGCGGCGACCTCTTCGATCTTCCTCTTGGTGCACTCGGTCACGCTGTCGTCGAAGCCCACGAGGGGCACCCCGGCGGTCAGCAGGCTGGCCTGGACCCTGGCCTTGACCTTGGCGAACCCGGTCCTCCCGC
>Ga0315297_10000498_pt1 | contig 22925 bp, 5 predicted proteins | sample YL17G15_0_MG_FD_203628 | JGI IMG/M metagenome (GOLD analysis project Ga0315297, IMG submission 203628) | Sediment microbial communities from Yellowstone Lake, YNP, Wyoming, USA - YL17G15_0 | ecosystem: Environmental > Aquatic > Freshwater > Lake > Sediment | place: USA: Wyoming | collected... | reverse complement strand
AGCTGTTGACCAGAACTATACTAATTTGAATGCAACAACTACACTACAAATAGTAATACAAAACATTTCAACTACCCAGTCAGCGTATTCAAGCGGCGATACTGTTTCCATCACAGGAACTTATTGGGACAGAAACACTAATGTAACAGTTGACATAAGAAACTCAACAAGCTCGCTAACAGGATATCCAAAGAATGTCAGCACAAACTCTAATGGAGAACTGAGTGATTCATGGATAGCAGTAGCGCAGGGTTTGACAATCAGTTATTACAACCTGACAGGAACACAAGTAGGAAAGCCACAACAAAACTCAACATGGTCATTCACAGTGACAAGAAAAGCAACACTAACCACAAACAAAACATACTATGACCAAAACCAATCAGTAGGCATATCAGGAAACTATTACACAGCAAACAACAACGTAACATTATGGCTGGAAGAAGTAAGCACAGGAAAGGCAGATCCTAACTATCCAAAAACAGTGACTGCAGACTCAGCAGGAACAATAAATGATTCATGGTACACAGCTTCGTACTGTGAAAGTGTATACAGAGTAAGAAGCCAAGACAACACATACCCAACAATCCTTTACGCAAACGCCACATTCAACATAACATTCTACCAATACAACACAACACCGCAGAACTGCACTTCAATAACATGCTTGAAAAACTCCTTAACAGTTCCATGCACTTGCGCACAAGTCAACGCAAATGACTCAACATACGCAGCAGGAGGATTAAACACCAGCGACCAAAACGATGCTCAAGTATACTCTTACAACAACTACACAACCTTAACAAATGTCATATCAGTAGATTCCGCGACCTTATACCTAAATTGGTATGTAACAAACACCGCACAAACATGTAAGATAGAAGTCTGGCAGAAAAACTCTTCATCATGGAACACCATATCAACAACTTGCAGAGGAACACAAGGAACAGACACATTCAACGTATCCCAATACATGAGTTCCCAGGACAACGCCGAAAATACAAGAGTCAAAGTAACATACACAAACAACCAATCAACGACGCAAACACTATACATAGACAAGCTATATGTAGAAATAAATTACACACAACACTTGCTAAACAAGACATGCACCCAGTTTGATACAATCAATCCAAATGTTACAAACTTACAACCTACAGCTGGAACAAGTTATAATTTGACTAATGTTGTGAATATAACAGCAAAGATAGTTGATAATACGAATGTGAGCAGTGCAAAGGTAATGATTACGTATCCTAATGGAACAACAATAAACCTGACGATGACAGATAATGATCTGGACACTATTTACAATGTAACATTCGCAGATACTTCAATAATAGGAACGTACAATGTAACAATATGGACGAATGATACCTGGAGAAACATAAACAATAGTGTCAAAACAAACTTTACAGTGAAAGACTTGGTAGCTCCAACATGGACAAACAACAAAACCAACCCAACCTCAGGATTCAACTATACTTACGGACAAAACTATCAATTCAACACTAGCTGGACTGATAACTATAAGTTAGATACTGTAAAGATAGAACACAACTTCACAGGCACACTGCAAAATTATACTGTCACAACAAACAACAGCGCAGAATACTATTATAATTATTCAAACCTTGCAGCAGGAACTTACAAGTGGAAGATGTATGTTAATGATTCAAGCAACAACATGAATAGCACAGACCAATACCTTTACACAATAAATAAGGCAGCTTCAGCAATAAACCTCACGCTGAATGGAACAGAAAACAATCTGACAATAGAAGTTCACTCACAAGTCAACATAACAGGAGTCAGGTTAAGTGGAGAAGGAATAATTAACCTGTACCAGAACGGGACTTTAATAAATAGTGAAACTGCACTTGTTACAAACTTAACAGCTTATGAAACTGTTGGAGATTACAATATCACACTAAACTATGCAGAAACGCAAAACTACACTGCAAGCTCCAAAACATACTACATCTTTGTAAGAGATACTACGAAACCAAAAGTCACAGACATAACTCCAACAGTAGGAACAAAACAAAACACAAGCCAAAATGTCACAATAACAGCAAACGTAACAGATAACTATAATATAAGTACTGTCTTAGCAAACATAACTTGGAATGCAAACGGTCAATTAGTTACGATGACAAAAACAACAGGAGATATCTACCAAGGAAACTTCACAAACACAACGCAAGCAGGAAGATACAACCTAACAATAATAGTAAATGACACTTCTAATAATGTTAATAATACAGAAACAAGCTATTTCATACTGTTATCAACACCAACAGTGTTAACAAACCTACCAAACTATGTAAGAGAAGACACAGTTTACGTAAATGGTTCAGGATTCAACCTGAACACACCAGTAACAATAACAATATATGACCCAACCAATGATCCAATAACAGGCTATCCTAAAAATATAACCTCAGATAGTTATGGCAAAATAAATGGTTCATGGAGCATACCCATAACAGCAAACTTGGGCACATACAAAATAAACCTCACAGACACAAGTGATAATAGTAGGACAGCAATAACAACGTTTGATGTTGTTACTGCTATTGTTGAGGCGAATCAGTCAAGTTATGAGCAAGGACAGAATGTTTCAATAACAGGTTATAGTTGGGATAGTGGTGTGGATGTTACTGTAAACATCACAAACCCTGTCGGAACTTTAGTTTATGGTCCGACAAATGTGACATCTAACAGTTCTGGCTGGATATACACTAGTTATTTTGTAAGTTACAATGCAGTCTTAGGTAATTACACGATAAAAGCAATAGAACCATCAAACCAGAACAAGTATGATGATTTCGTTTTCGTTATAACAGCAAGACTTCCAACAATAACAACAGACTATCCTTGGTACAAGGTTGGAGAGACTGTGAACATGAATGGAACAAAGTACAGTCCTAACTCGAAAGTTCAGTTGGACATCTACAATTCTTCAGGTTCGATAAGTGGTTATCCAAAGAATGTGACGAGTGATAGTTTAGGAAAAATAAATGATTCTTATTTAGTAAATATTAGTGTAGGAAACTACACAATAAAAGCAGTAGACCAGAACTACACAAACCTTAATGCGACAGCAACACTACAAATAGTCAAGCAAACAATACAAACTGATAAGTCTGCTTACCAGAGCGGAGAGACAGCTTACATCACAGGAACTTACTGGGACAGAAACACTAATGTAACTATTGATTTGAGGAATTCTACTGATTCACTAAGTGGTTATCCTAAGAATTTGACAGCAAACTCTAATGGAGAACTGAATGATACTTGGTTAGCGGTTGCACAGAGCCTGACTATAAGCTATTACAACCTGACAGCGAAGCAAGCTTCAGACTTTTCAGAGAATGATACTGTAACATTACAAGTTACTAGAGTCGCAACCTTGAAAACTGACAAGCCAGAATATGACCAGAACCAGAAAGTGAACATCACTGGAAGCTATTACAATCCTAATGGTAATGTTACGTTGTGGATACAGAGCTTGAACAACAGTGGTTATGCAGTGGGTTATCCTAAAGAGGTCACAGCAAATAGTTTGGGAGACATCGCTGACTTGTGGAACACAACAAACACTTGCCAAGGCAGCTTCTTAGTCAAGTCAGAAGACAAAACATATCCATCACTATTATTTGCTAACACCACGTTCAACATCACTTACTTAGAACAAAACAGTACTTTGAGGAATGCTACTGGCGGCAATGTCACAAACGTCACCAACATAATGCCAACTATTGGTGGAAACTATTCTGAAACCACCATTAATGATAACAGTTCGTTCTATTATATTGGTCAGGATAATTTAGGAGTTTCAAAAGCGAGCGATACTTTTGTTGAGTTGGTGTATAATTTCTCAAATCTTAACATACTGGTTAACAGGATTGATAATGTAACAATAAACCTAGACTATTGTTACAGCGGAGGATTACTCGGTTGCGATGGTGGTGACCCTCCTGATGAAGCAAATTATTCAGCAACGCAACAAGTACAAGTTTATAATTTCACCAGCAGCAGTTGGGTTTATGTCGGAAACCTTACTATAGGAACAAACAACATAGAAAGGATAGACACTTGGATACTGGTCTCAGGGTTCAGTAATTATGTGAATAATGGAGTGATGAAAGTAAGGTATGAGCAGAATGTCACCAACTACACAAGCTCATCATCTGACGCATACTTCCTAATAGATTATTCATCACTAGACATAAAATTCAAATCACCAGCTTCAAGAGCATGCGAAGTATTTGATATAATAAAACCAAACGTAACTAATGTTACAGCAACACCAACAAACCAAACTGTGGGCAACTGGGTCAACATAACTGCTAGTGTAGCGGATAACACAAACATAAATGAAGTAAAAGTAGGGATATACTATCCGAACGGAACGCAATACAACCTAACAATGACTGATGATAATTATGATAAAATTTACAATGCAACATTTACTGAAACAAGCACAAAAGGCTTGTTCAATATCACAATATACGCGAAAGATATCTGGAACAATGTGAACAATTCTGAAAAGACAAACTTTACAATACTACTTAACCAATTAAACCTAACAACAAACCAAAACAATTACATCAGAAACGATACAGTTCACATAAACGCATCAGGATTTAATCCAAATATTAATGTGACAATAACAATATATGATCCGACAAAAGATTTAATCATAGGCTATCCTAAAAATGTCATTTCAGACAAGTTTGGCAGCGTCAATGATACTTGGTTGATACCTTTATCAGCTCCTTTAGGCACTTATACAATCAATGCGACAGACGTAACAGAAAGTAACAGAAGTATCGCAACAATTTTTGATGTTGTTACTGCTATTGTGCAGGCGAATCAGTCAAGTTATGAGCAAGGACAGAATGTTTCTGTGTCAGGTTATAGTTGGGATAGCAGTGTGGATGTTACAGTAAACATCACGAATCAGTTAGGAAGTTTGGTTTATGGTCCGACAAATGTGACATCTAACAGTTCTGGCTGGATAAACACGAGTTATTTTGCAGAGTACAATGCAGTCTTAGGCAATTACACGATAAAAGCAATAGAACCTTCAAACCAGAACAAGTATGATGATTTCGTTTTCGTTGTAACAGCAAGAGTTCCTACAATAACAACTGATTATCCTTGGTACAAGATTGGAGAGACTGTTAATATTAACGGAACAAAGTATAGTCCGGATTCCAAAGTTCAGTTGGATGTTTACAACAGTTCTGGTTCGATAAGTGGTTATCCAAAGAATCTAACTAGCGATAGTTTAGGAAAAATAAATGATTCTTACATTGTAAGCATCAGCGTCGGTAATTATACTATTAAAGCAATCGATCAAAACTTTACGAACTTGAATGCAACAACAACATTAACAATTGTTCAGCAAGCAATACAATCTGACAAGTCAGCGTATTCAAGTGGTGATAGTGTTTACATAACAGGATCTTATTGGGATAGAAACACTAATGTCACAGTTGATATAAGAAACTCCACAAGTTCATTGTCTGGGTATCCAAAGAATGTCACTACTAACTCTAACGGAGAGTTGAGTGATAATTGGTTGGCAGTAGCGCAATCTCTAACAATTAGTTATTACAATTTGACTGGAACACAAACAGGACAGCCAGCAGAAAACTCAACGTGGCAATTCAGTGTTACAAGAAAAGCAACTTTGACCACAGACAAAACAGAGTATGATCAGAACCAAGTTGTGAACATCACAGGAAGCTTCTACAGCCCAGCAGGCAATGTAACATTATGGATACAAAGCTTGAGCAATAATGGTTATGCACAAGGTTATCCGAAAGAAGTGAGTGCTGATAGTTTAGGAAACATTGCTGATTTGTGGAACACAACAAACACTTGTCAAGGAAGTTTCCTAGTAAAATCTGAAGATAGAACTTATCCTTCATTGTTGTATGCGAATACAACTTTCAACATTACTTATTTGGATCAGAATCAGACTTTGAAGACTGCTAATAATGCAAGTGCTACAAATATAACCAACATTATGCCTTCAATTGGTGGAAATTATCTTAACACTACAGTGGATGATAATAATTCATTCTATTATATTGGCTTGGATAATCTGGGTATTTCAAAGGTTAGTGATACATTTGTTGAGTTGTTATACAATTTCTCAAGTCTTGGAATATTAGTCAACAGGATAGATAATGTGACTGTTAATTTAGATTATTGTTATAGTGGAGGATTGATTGGCTGTAGTGGTGGTGATCCTCCTGATGAAGCTACTTATTCATCAACACAAAGGGTTGAGGTTTACAATTTCACTAGTGCTAGTTGGGTTTATGTTGGAAACTTGAGTGTTGGAACAACAAATACAGAGAAGAAGACAAGCTGGACGCTTTATTCAGGATTCAGTAATTATGTAAGTAATGGAATTATGAAAGTCAGGTATGAGCAGAACGTCACAAATTATACTACTGCAGATTCTGATTCATACTTCTTGATAGATTACTCTGTCTTGGATATGAAGTTTAAGTCTCCTGCAGCAAGAGCATGCGAAGTATTCGACATTATTCCTCCAAATGTTACGAATCTAAGTCCTGTTGCTGGAGCAAGTTATAATCTGACAAATGTTGTGAACATAACAGCAAAGATAGTTGACAATACAAATGTGAGCAGCGCGAAAGCGATGCTCACTTATCCAAATGGGACAACAGTAAACCTAACAATGACAGACAATGATTTAGACACTATTTACAACTTGACATTCACAGACACTTCAACAATAGGAACATACAATATAACAATATGGGCGAACGACACTTGGAGAAACGTAAACAACAGCGTCAAAACAAACTTTATAGTAAAAGACTTGATAGCTCCATCATGGACAAACAACAAAACTTACCCCATCTCCGGATCTAATTTTATTAACGGACAAAACTATCAATTTAACACTAGCTGGAATGATAATTATAAGTTAGACACTGTAAAAATAGAACACAACTTCACAGGACTACTGCAGAATTATAATGTTAACAACAACACTAATGAGTATTATTATAATTATTCGAATCTTGCAGCAGGAACTTACAAGTGGAGAATGTACGCGAACGACTCAAGTAACAACATAAATCTCACAGACCAATACATTTATGTCATAAACAAGGCTGCTTCGCAACTTAATCTTACGCTGAACGGGACAGAAAATAATCTGACTATAGAAGTCCACTCACAAGTTAACATGACAGGAGTCAGGTTAAGCGGAGAAGGAATAATTAACCTGTACCAGAACGGGACTTTAATAAATAGCGGAACTGCAACACTGACAAACACGACTACTTATGACCTTCTTGGAGATTATAATATCACACTGAATTATACAGAAACGCAAAACTACACTGCAAACTCCAAAACGTACTACATCTTTGTAAGGGATACTACAAAACCAAAAGTGATTGATATAACACCGCTAGCTGGAACAAAGTATAACACTACCAGTAATGTAACTGTTAGAGCTAATATCACAGATAATTATAATGTTAGCGATGTGCTGGCGAACGTCACATGGGATGGAAACAATAGATTGCTTACGATGACAAAGACAACAGGAGATTTGTATGAAGCAAACTTCACTAACACAACACAAGCAGGAAGATACAACATAACAATAATAGCAAATGACACTTCTAATAACATTAACAGTACAGAAACAAGCTATTTCCTAATATTATCATCACCAGCTATAACTACTAACGCGAAAAGCTATGTTGCAGGAGACACAGTATACATCAACGCATCAGGATTCAACTTAGAAACAAACGTGACAATAATACTTTACAATTCCAGCGGAGATTACATGACCGGTTATTCAAAGAACATAACAACAGACCAGTTCGGAAAAATAAATGATACATGGACAATACCAGCAAACCAATCATTAGGAATGTATTACATCAACGTAACAGACACTTCTAATTCCAGCAGAAAAGCAAACACAAGCTTCGAATTAGTGCGAGCAATAGTAGATACTAACCAAACAAGCTATGAGCAAGGACAAACAGTAGGAATAACAGGATACACTTGGGATCCAAACACCACAATACAACTAAACATAACAAACCATTACGGAGCACTAGTTTACGGACCAGTAAATGTTATGGCAAACGAGAGCGGATACATAAACAGTTCATGGTTCATCAATTATAATGCAACACTAGGAACTTACACAATAAATGCTTTAGAACTAAACAACACACTAAAATATGATGATTCAACATTTATTGTTACAGCAAGAGTTCCTACAATAACAACAGATTATCCATGGTATAAGACTGGAGAGACTGTTAATATTAACGGAACAAAATACAGCCCTGACTCCAAAGTTCAGTTAGATATCTATAACTCTTCTGGTTCGATAAGTGGTTATCCAAAGAATGTAACAAGTGATAGTTTAGGAAGAATCAATGATAGTTACACAATCAGCGTTGCTGAAGGTAATTATACTATTAAAGCAATAGATCAAAACTTCACAAACTTGAATACGACAACAGCATTGCGAATAGTGCAACAAACAATTTCCACAGACAAAACAGCATATTCAAGCGGACAAATGGTATACATAACAGGAACTTATTGGGACAGAAACACTAATGTAACACTAGACATAAGAAACTCAACAAGCTCGTTAACAGGATTCCCAATAAATGTTTCAGTAGAAACTAATGGACAATTTTCTTACAATTGGACAGCAACGCCGCAAGAACTGTTGACATCTTATTACAACATTACAGCAAAACAAGCAACAGATTATTCAGAAAACGCAACAACACCAATAACAGTATCAAGAGTAGCAACACTCTACACAAATAAAGTAGAATATGACCAGAACGAGAAAGTAAACATAACCGGAGCATATTATGCGCCGAACGGAAACGTAACATTATGGATACAAAGCTTGAGCAACAACGGAACAGCGTATGGTTATCCAAAAGAGGTCATAGCAACAAGTGAAAGCAATATCAATGACTTGTGGAACACAACAAACACGTGCCAAGGAAGCTTCTTAGTAAAATCAGAAGATAGGACTTATCCTTTATTGTTGTATGCTAACACAACATTTAACATAACATACTTAGACCAAAACAGCACGCTTGAGACCTCAGACGCTGGAAACGTGACAAATATAACATATTCGATGCCGATAATTGGTGGAAGTTACATCAACACGACAACAGATGATAACAAATCCATTTATTACATTGGATGGGACAATCCAGGAGTGTCGCAATCAACAGTTTCGTTCGTTGAGTTGTTATACAACTTCTCAAGCCTTGGAATATTAATCAACAGGATAGACAACATAACACTAAATATGGATTATTGTTATAGCGGAGGAGCACTGCTGTGTGATTCAACAGACCCACCAGATGAAGCAAACTATACAACACAAGACATTGAAATATATAACTACACAAGCTCGATGTGGGTAGATATTGGAAACTTGATTGTAAGCTCAACAAACAAAGAAACAAAAACCAATATCACATTGTATAATGGATTCACTGATTACATAAATAATGGAGTCATAAAAACAAGATTCGAGCACAACGTAACCAATTACACAGACCCAACATCAGACTCGTACTTCTTGATAGATTACTCATCACTAGATATAAAATTCAAAACACCAGCTTCAAGAGATTGCAAACCATTTGACATAATAAAACCTAATGTTACTAATGTTACAGTAACACCACAAAACCAGACATTAGGGTATGATGTTAATATAACAGCAAAGGTTGTTGATGATGTGCAAGTAAAAGAAGTCAAAGTAATAATAACGTATCCAGACAGCACAATATTCAACCTAACAATGACAGACAACAACAATGACACAATATACAATGCAACATTCACAAACACTTTCTTAGTGGGAACATATAATATCACGATATGGGCAGTAGATTACAGCACTAATGTGAACAATAGCGAGAAAACAAATTTCAACCTATCCTACAACAACTTATCATTAAAGACCAATAATCCAGATTATGTATGGAATGACATAGTATACATAACAGGAACAGGATATAGCGCAAACACTAAAGTAACAGTCAACATCTACAACTCAAGCAGTGCATCTGTCTCAGGATTCCCACTCAATGTCACATCAGACAGGTATGGAAACATCAGCACAAACTGGACAATACCACTAACTCAACCACTAGGATCTTATTTTGTAAACACAACAGACACTGTAAATTCTTCAAGAAGCGCTAACAAAACATTTGAATTAGTCACTGCAATAGTCAATACTAACCAGTCCTCGTACGAGCAAGGAGAAACTATTGGAATAGGAGGATACAATTGGGATCCAAATACAACAATAGAACTAAACATAACAAATCCATCAGGTACAAAAGTGTATGGTCCAGTAAACATAACAGCAAACTCTACAGGACAGATAAACTGGACCTGGTTCATAAATTATAATGCAACACTCGGATTGTACAGGATAAACACTTTAGAATTCAACAACACAATAAAGACGGATGATGTAACATTCACTGTTGTTGCAAGAGTTCCAACATTAATAACAGATTATTCTTGGTATAAAGATGGAATTGGAAGTGATACAGTCAATATTAATGGAACAAAGTACAGTCCGGATTCCAAAGTTCAATTAGACATTTACAATTCTTCTGGCTCGATAACTGGTTATCCAAAGAATGTAAGTTCTGACAGCATAGGAAAAGTTAGTGATAATTTTGTTGCAAGTCTTTCAAACGGAGACTACACAATAAAAGCAGTTGACCAGAATTACACAAACCTGAACACAACCACCACCATGTCTGTTGTTACACAGACAATAATAACTGACAAGTCTGCATATTCAAGCGGCGACACAGTGTATATCACAGGAACTTATTGGGACAGAAACACCAATGTCACAGTTGATATAAGGAATTCAACTGGTTCCTTAACAGGATTCCCGAAGAATGTCAGTGTTAATGCTAACGGAGAACTTAGCGACACGTGGATGGCAGTAGCACAAAGCCTCACGATAAGCTACTACAACCTTACTGGAACACAGATAGGACAACCAACAGAGAATTCAATATGGCCATTCACAGTAACAAGAAAAGCAACTTTGATCACAAACAAGCCAGAGTATGACCAGAACAAGACTGTGAACATCACAGGAATGTTCTACAACCCAACCGGAGATGTCATGTTATGGCTAAAGAGCTTGAACAATAATGGTTCTGCACCAGGATATCCAAAAATAGTGACAGCAGACAATGCAGGAAACATCAATAATCTATGGAACACAAACAGTTATTGTAATGGAATTTATATGGTGAAAAGCCAAGACCAAACATATCCATCATTGCTGTATGCTAATACAACATTCAACATAACTTATCTGGACCAGAATCAGACTTTGAGAACTGCGAGTAATGCAAGTGTTACTAACATATCTAATATCCTGCCTTCTATTGGTGGCACTTACTTGAACACTACTGTTGATGATAATAACTCGCTTTATTATATTGGTCTGGATAATCTGGGTATTTCAAAGGTGAGCGATACTTTTGTTGAGTTGTTGTATAATTTCTCAAGTCTTGGAATATTAGTTAACAGGATAGATAATGTTACTGTTAACTTAGATTATTGTTATAGTGGAGGAACGATAAGTTGTGGTGGTGGCGATCCTCCTGATGAAGTCACATATTCAGCTACACAAAGAGTTGAGGTTTACAACTTCACAAGCAATAGTTGGGTGTATGCTGGAAACATGAGCGTTGGGACAAATAATGTAGAACAGAAATCTAGTTGGACGCTACTTTCAGGATTTGGCAATTACGTAAACAATGGAGTTATAAAAGTCAGGTATGAGCAGAATGTCACGAATTATACAACAGCAGATTCTGATGCGTACTTCCTAATAGATTACACATCACTAAACATAAGCTTCAAATCAATAGTTAGCAGGAGCTGTAAAGAGTTTGATATAACTCCACCAAACATCGCATTAAATTATCCTGCAAAAGAACAAATCTTTGAAGTATCGGATGTCCAGTTCAACTTCACAGCAACAGATGACAGAGACCAAATCATGAACTGCTTGTTATATATTGATAATGTGTTAAGGCAGACGAATTCATCAACAAAAAACAACACTCCAACATACTTTAATATAACAAACTTGCCTGACGAAAAACACACATGGAAAGTAGCATGCACAGACAATTCAACCAACACAGGTAATAGCGAGACAAGAAATTTCACAGTCTCAACTGTGGATATGATGATACTAAAAATAATGGATCCAGATATCATAGTAGCAAACGAAGATACAACAATAAATGTCACGACAATAGTGAAGATGAACAAATCAAGAAGTGACTTAAAAACAATAAATATAACAGATGAAATACCTTACGACTTCACAGCGCCTAATACAAGTTCGGTGCAAGTCACATTCGTAAACTACAGTCCAACAGGATCAAACAGGATTGACATAACAAATAATGTTACATTAACTATAGTTGATTTACCTGGAAAAAACAACACACAATTAAAGATAAGTGCGACAGACCAAACATTAGGATATTACATGACAGAAAATGATTCTATAGAAATCAAATATTTAATGACAAGCTCTCAGATGAATTCAGGAGACAGCAGAATAACATACATAAATGTCACGGTCTTTAATATCAATGACGTAAGAAAAGATGTGATTTACAAAGCAAATATCACATCAGCACAGATATTTTTGAGAGGCTCCAAGACACTAGTAAGCAACCCATACAATCCATCAAATGTTACTGGAACAATAGTGATGACTGCAGTAGGAGGAGCACTAAACGGAATACTCTTAAGCGATTATTTACCTCAAGCAGTAAGCTCTGTATCAGATTTGCAAAACTTGCAAATACATTACTGCAACACAACAAACGCGAGCTGCAAACTATTACAACCAAGCCTGGATTATATGGTGTTCAACTCAATAAATGCAACACTACCAGACGGACAAGCAGCAACAATATTCTACTACAACTTAAGCTACAACTTCACAAACTGGGACGGCTACATATACAACAATGATACAATAATCGTGAACTACACAGTAAACTTCATAGGAGGAGGAGACTGGATACTGCCAGCAATAATAGGAGGATGGGACCCACAATACCAGAAAACAATCCAGACACAAATGATAACATCACATGCAGTACCATTATTTGATATAGAATTAGGAGTTGTAACAAAGAAAATAAAACCAGGACAAGATGTGACAGCAATACTGAAAATGAAAAACGTAGGAGGACCAGAAGCACAAGTAGATGTATTTGTAACAAACTCAATAAAAACAATGAGCGGAGAACTAGTAAACGAGAAATCAGAAACGTTTGCGGTCATAGCAGGAAAAGAAAAAGAGTTGACAATCCAGACACCAAGCAACCTAAAACCAGGAATGTACACATTTGAATCATTCGCGTCATACACTCAAAGAGAAGCAATGACAACAGACACATTTGAAGTAGTAGCAGAAGAAAAACCAGCAAACAATTACTTAATCTATCTAGTAGTCGCATCAGTAACAATACTTGGTGTAGTTTTCATGCTGACAAGGAGAAAGAAATGAAAAGAGCAATATACCTGATCATTTTTCTACTTTGCATACAATTCTCGCTAGCAGAAAGCCCAACAGCATACATAAACGAAACAGCAACCGTAGACTTCTCAAACGCAGGAAACATAATAAATTTAACAGGAACAGGGTATGTAGAAGTGGAAACACCAAACACACTAGATGTTTTGCAATTCCTAAGATTAAATCTTACTGATACAAATGCTACAAACCTGTTATCGTCAGAATCATACAGGAGCGTAGCAGTCTCACCTTTACCAGGATACAAGACAAGAATGTTCCTAAGAACACAAGACAGTGCAGAAGACCTAGAATATTCAATAATAAACTCAAACAACCTAAAACGAATCAACTTAAGACTAGATTACTTAAACGTGGAAGGAGGAACAGCATTATCATTCAACAAGACAAGTGTATACTTATTCAGAGTATTCCTGAACTCAGAAAGAAACTTAGGCTTTGTTAATATAACAATAAAAAGCAAAAAAGACACATACTATCTTAATGACTCAATAAATATAACACAAGCGTTCGCGTCAGAACCAGGATACACAACAAATGTAGTAGATACAGACTCAGATGGATGGAATGATGGGATAGATCTGATAGGATACATAAACGCAAACCAGAACGTGACAATAACTTTCACAGCAACAACAACACCAAACCTTAATTATAACGGATCAGAGATCTTCGTAGACCTAGACCAAGACTTCAGCGTCAACACACTAAATTCATATAATGACACGCTTACAGGAATAACATTCACAGACAAATTCTCAAGAGGACCAATAAGAGAAGGAATCACAATAATACCATTAGACTCGCCAGAAGGATCTAGGATAAGGGGATTCATAAAAAACATAGCATCAGGCCTCAACTACACAGTCAACAGCTGGGCACTCTACAGAATAGACAATCTAACAACAGCAGTCCTAAATTCAATAACACCAATACCATTACAACCAACAGAAACACTATTCACAGAATGGTACGCAGCGCAACCAGGAGAAAAACCATACTACACAACAGCATTTGATTGGAGAGTAGACTGGGACAAACAATTCTTTTCAGGAATAGTAAAAAGCAGGACAAAACTACCACAACTAACAGGCCTAGAAATATTCGGAGACAAGACAGTGACAGCATGCGAAACCTGCCAAGAAGTAGTAGTATATGTTCAAGACCTATTAAAACATATAGGTCACATAAAAGCAGAAATAGACAATGTACAGATAAACTCAACAGTACCGTCACGAACCACATCAAATAACACTTTCTTATTCACAATCAGCGAAGTAAAAGTGTTGTATGAAAATGCAACAGGAAGATATGATATAACTGGTACAGTAAATTACACAATAACAAATCCTAACTCAACAAATGATGGATACGTTTACCTAAACTTCAACGCGCTGACTTCAATTGGACATCCAATAAGACAAAACGAGAAAGTCTACCTAAACTACACACTAAAAGGTACACCAGTACAACAAAACCTGCAATTAAAGTTCGACTCTTCATTTGAAGCAAAAACAGCAACAGGATCAAGCTATAAAACAACAGCAACCAGAACAGTAATCATATTCCAATTCATAACGATACTACCACCAACACCGCCAGCAACAGGAGGCGGTGGCGGAGGAGGTGGCGGCGGTGGAGCAGCAGCAGCAACTAATAAGTATGATATCATAAAAGAATATTCTAACATAGAACCTGTAAAAGAAATGATTGCAGAAGTGGAAGTCATTGACGGATTTGTGGCAGGAACTGACGGAATAAAACAGTCAGGAGTGTCAATCTATATGCCTGAAGGCACAGAGCTAGACAAAGAATCAGTAAACATAATGGAATACTCAAGCTCCACAGACAAGTGGAATAGATTAGTCAACGGAGCAAGCTTTGGGATAACATACAAAGGAATAGAAAGAATAGGAGACCAACAATACAAATCTTACCTAATAACAAAGACAGGAGGAGACTGGACATTTTACACCAGAGACAAGATAAGAATACAATACTTAGTCAACCTTTCAGTAGGATCAAACTATATCCTGACAAGAGTATTCGGAACAATACCAAAAGGAGAAAAAATATTTGAGGATGCATACACACCAATGAGGATTGCTCCAGGCCTTGAAACAATAATAAAAGAGCAATTGCAAATAAAAGAAGGAGAATGGGAACAAGAAGAAAGAATAGATGTAGGAAGACCAGGAACATGGATGAAATCAATAGAGATATATAATCCAAACAAAGGAAGTGCAGAAGGAGACTTCAGCTTTCAAATATTCTCAGACGTACTCAACGCGTACATCATAGAAGGAGGAATAAGAAAAGATGTAAACATACAAAAAACAGGAGATAAAACAAAAGTTACATTCCATGACACTTTCCTAAGCAATGAAAGAAAAGTGTATTTCATAGAAGCAATCACCCCACCAATAATGGAATCGAAAAAAGAACTAAATGTGATAGAAACAAATGAGTCATTAGTCACTTTTGAACTGAACATAACAATAGAAAACACTGCAGAAGAAGACTACAAAAATATATTCTACAAACTACCAATAGATACTAATAAAATATTAAGCGTAAAAGACAATTCTGGAGAGCTAAACTATACAGACCATATAAGAATAGAAAGAATAGCTGCAGAAAAGACCAAAAACATAACAATAATCTACAAAGAAAAAGTGCCAGTGGTAGATTCACTGACAAAACTAGAATACCCATGCACTAGCCCAATAAACTACACCCTATTTGTTATCCCATCAGAGACAAGCAAAGAACTATATGTAGAAACAGAACTAACAGGACCAGAAAAAGAAAACAATCTGATATATGCAGACATAACAGACCTAGGAAAGATGGAAGTAGGAAAACAAGTAAGGATACCAAAAAACTTCGGAGCCCAATATATCCCAGCAGGAAAATACACAATAACATCAAAATTGAGAAAAGACTTCCTAACAATAACATCAAAAGAAAGAGAATTATTAATAACATGCCCTCCAAAAAAAGGAATCAACTGGCTACTATGGCTTTCACTTCTAATAATACTTTTAATTGTATACATGAACAAGTGTAGAATCAAGAAAACATTATTCACAACAAAATGCTACCGACTAGAATACTTACTGATAAGAATAAATAACTTGATAAAACAAGAAAGATACTTCCTAGAAAAAAACATAAACCTGGTAGATCCAGCAAAAATACACTTGATAATACAATCATTCAAGAAAGCAACAAATCAGTACAAAGAAATAATCACTATATATAGTAAGTGGGTCGGAGAAAAAGAAAAATGCAGGTTAAGCGAAGAAGAGAAGAAAAACTATTCTGAAAAGATAATGGAAGCATACAAAGAATTATCAGCAACAAGAGTGATGTTGGTACACTTGATAGAAGCAATAAAAAACAAGAACAAGAGCAAAGAAGAATACAAAGAAATAAAACAAGAAATAACACAACAAAAAACAGAGCTAAACATACCGCAGATTAAATAAGAAACAAGACAAGAAACAACACGGAAAAATCAAAAAAACACGCAAAAAACACGCAAAAAACACTAAAAACTGAGTTTAACCAACCGAAAGATTTTTAAATAACAATATTATTATAATAATTTGTGTATATTTATAGTAGTAAAAGGGGATAATTTGACAAATAATGCTGTGTTTAGAAAAATAGCCCAAATATTTCTATTCGTATTAATCCTATCATGTCTTATGTCTGTCACAATCGCAACTACAGGAACTGTAGACCTAAAAGTCACAGAAACAAACAAGCAAGACTTCTACAGAAACGGAACAATAATACCAGCATCAAACGTGAGCTTTGGGTATATACAAGTATTTGTTGAGAACATAAACGATGTATTACAATACACAAGATTAAACATATCAAACCTATTAAACACAAACGTAGGAACGCACACAGACACAGACGGAAGAGTATGGAACATGTATAGGGGAGCAGCAGCGAACGGAACAAGACTATTAAGAGAAGGAGACTATGACACTTATGATATAGCAGGAACAGCAGCAAAACTAAACCTTAACATGTCATTCTCAAACATCGCAGGAGGAATAGACATATACAATAATGACAATATATGGGACTTGAACAATGATCCATTAAATGCAAGCTACAACAAAGTAACATTTGTATACCAATTCTACAACCCAAGCAACACATCAAACCTGACTGATGTCACAATACTAATATGTTTCCAAAGGGATATGGTGAATGTAGCGCCAAACGATTTTTTTAACATAATAGAAACTCTTTCTGACACAGCACCAACATCACTAACGATATTAAACTCTGATGGTGGAGATACAACAAGCGAGTGCGCGACTTGGACAGGAAATGTCACAACAAAATCAAATGTCATAATCACACTAAACGCAACAACAATGAGCGGACTAAACTTTGACGATTCAGGAACAACAACATTAAACCTGAACGGACCAGCAGACTCAACTTTTGGAGTTGTGTCAACCACTGGAAGAACAGGAACAAGAACAAAAATATTAGAGACAGACCTATTATCTGAAATGAACATCACAGCAAAATATACTAGAGCATCAGTAAGACAAGGAGTGGATATGGCATTAGAGAACCAGCCATCACCAGCAACAAATACCTGGCAAGTAAGAGGATTCTTCAAAAACCCATCAAACGACCTAAACTACACAATGCACGAATGGAGAATATACGAAGTCAATCCAGCAACAGGACAACCAAAAACAAATTCTAACAAGTCAGCAGCACCTGCATGGGGATTACTAATACCAGGAATAACAAAATACACAGGATGGTTTGACACAGAAATCTCAACAGGAAAACCATACTTTGCATCATACTTTGACTGGGAAGTCAACTGGACAGGAACAGAAAGCTACGACGTAAGCATAAAATCAAGACTAGACATGGGAGTAATATACGAGATAGACACTTCAAGCACGAAAACATTAGCAGGAATACTATTACCAGAATCAGGAATGGAAAAAGGATACGACTATCAAAGAATATATGCAACAGACATAACAACACACATAGGAGACACTAACACTCCAGTAGTAAACTTCACCATGTACGCAATATACCCATACCAAGGAATGTACTCTAACGGAACAGCAACAGGATTCATCAACATGGACATAAACTGCAGCAGCGTAAAAGTATACGCAAACCAGACAAACATAACAAGCCAAGTAACAATAACATGCCTGAACACAACAGATTCTGCTGAAGGATATGTATTAATAACAAGCCCAGCAAACATCTCAACAACAGCATTCGGAGCAATGCTGAAACCAAACGATTTCATAAACGTAACATATATGGTACTAGCAAACGAGAGCATGTACACAGGAATACAATTCAACTTCACAGGAAACATAACATTCACAACAAACTCAGGAACACCACTAACAGAAGCACAACCACAAGCAGAGATAAGCGTAACAGACAAAAGATTGGTAGCATACAAAGACTTATGGATCCCCAATTATCTAACTCCAACATTAGTCAATGCATCAATAAGAGTGGATGCATTTGATAAGAGCGATGCACAAGACGGAATAGCAGCAATAAAAGTATTAGACTATGTAGTGAATGGAACAGACTTCAACATAAGCAAAGTAATAGTAAAGTTGAATGGTGTAACACTAGTCAATGGAACAAGCCTAACAATAACAGATAAAGGAATAATCACGCTAAGCGATGGAACAACACAAGTACACGCTTACGAATACGCCGCGAACACATCAGGATTCTGGAACGGAACAATGTATGACGGATATTACCTAACAATAGAATACCAATTCAACATAACAAACGAAGGAACATACAGCCTACCAACAGAAATAGTAGGTTTAGATCCAGCAACTGGCAAAGAGATATCAGCATCAGCTCTAGGAGTGATAAAGGTAGACCTGCCAGAAAAGGCAATACCATTTGAGATAACAGATGAACAATTAAAACTTGTAACACCAGTAATAACAGGAAACCCGGGAGTGTGGACAAAAACATTCAGCGTCTACAACCCAAATAAGAGACCAATGCAAGCAACATTCAAAACAACAATATTCGGAGATTCAGTACAATTCTACGCAACATATTATGATGCACTAGGCAATAAAGTAGAAGAAAAAATAGAGAAAGATGCAGAAGAAGCATTCTGGCAAACAGTCATGGCTCCATTAGAGACAAGAATGTACGAGATAAGAGTCATGACACCACCAATACTAGAAGCAGACAGGAAAGTAGAAGTATTAGAAAAACTAGAAGATAAGAAAGTCAAATTAAAGATGGACATCTACCTGAAGAGCTTTGCAAAAGAAACCTACACAGGAATAAAGATGAGAATGCCAATAAGCTATGAAAAAATAATGGAGATACAAGACGCATTCGGAAACAAACTAGCATACAACGGCGGAACAGACAGCATAACAATAGATGTCCCAGATATGGAACCAGAAAGCGTCAAAACAATCACAATCATATACAAAGAAAGCTATCCAGCAATAATAGTCACAACAGACAAAGACAGGTACAACGCAAACAACCCAGTAGGAATGTCAATACTAGTAATCAATGGAGGAGAAACATTAACACACTCATACCTAGAAGCAGAAGTCTATGACCCAAACATGGACACACTAGAAACGTCACTCATAGATATAGGATCACTAGAACCACTAGCAAAAACAGAGACAACACAACAATTCCTAATACCAATGAGTGCACCAACAGGAATGTACGTAGCAAACGTAAGATTCAGAGAAGACTTCGCAACAATAAGCCAAGGAGTAGCAAATTTCTATGTACTAGGAAGCAGGATGGCAAACTTGCGAACAATAGAAGTATTCCTGATAGTATTATTAGGAGCATTACTAGTCGGACTAACATTCAAAAGAGCAAGAGAAGTAAAGAAAAGTGAAGTAACAGCCAAAGATACAGAAGAGACAGAAGAAAAAGAAGAATAAAATTCATACATTCCTAAAAAAGAGGTGTTTATAATGTACTTATTCGGATTCAACGTGCCAATACTAGAACTACTAGTAGTATTCTCAATAGTAGTAGTAGCATACCTAATACTATTAGAGATAGAATTCAGACAACTAAGAAAGATAGCACACAAGTTCGAAGACGAAGAAAGCGAGCTAGCAAAAGAAATAAAACAATTAAGAGAAGAACTAAACGAGATGCACGGCGGCAAGAAAAAAGCCAAATAAAAAACTTTTTAATTTTTTTAACTAATTCTTCATTCTACAACATCACTACCAATAACGTCCCTAGCCAAGAAAGGAGGACCCTCATACATCACCCTATTAACCCTGCAAGGAACATGATCAGTAAGATAAAAACGATGAATCTTAACACCCCATTTCTCGGTAACAATAGTCCTAAGCTCAGTCACAACATCCTTCTCCACACTCTTAATAACCTCAGGATTCTTCCAATCTGAAAGTTTCTTACCCCTAGACTGCATAGCTAGGATAGACAAACAATGCTTTTTCAAAGAATTCTCATAATCATCAACCACAGTATAAGCCCTATACAAATCCATAACCTCATAATGAATATTACCACTCAAAACAATAGAAGAACCAGAATTATCAACAATAGGGACTTTGGGCTTAGTATGTGAAGCATCACTAGCCACCACTGAAGGAACAGAATCATCAATAAGAGGAACGTTGATATTAGCCAAATCCAAAACCTTCTCCTGCTTAGACTCAACAACAACCCTATCAATGATTGGAAGATTAAAATAAAAACCAGCCCTCAACTTCTTATCAAAACGCTTAGGACTCAAAGGATAACCCTTCCAGTCCTGTCTATAACCTTCAGGAAGCACAACATCACCTTTGAAAGGAAGCTTAAAATAATTACGAAACAAGAAATCATTACTACCAACACAATCAGTAATGTACTTGTCAACAACTGTCTTATCAACAGAATCATTCTTAGGCAAGCCAGACAAAAAACTTCTTTTGTAACCAGCAGGAAGATGATAATCCTTAAAAGGAACATGATAATGAAGCCACCTGCAAAAACTATCACTACCAACTATGTTCTTAGCAACATCCTTCTCAGAAGCAACAATCCTTTCCAAATCATCCTTATCAGCCTTAATACCAGGATTAAACTTAATCCTTCTCTCAATAACCTTACCCTTCCTAAAATGCAAGCCCTGCTCGTACTCATTAACAGTCTTGCAAAAACTCATCCCCTTCAAGACATCCAACAACTCAAGCACAAAACCCATTTTGCTATCCTAAAGTAGTCAAGAATTTAAAAATATTTGTGTACTAAAGAACAATTCTTAGAATAAAAACAAAAAAATAAATAAAAACTTACTTCTTTTTCTTAGCTTCAACCTTGCAATCCTTGCAGCAAGAACAACACATCTTCTTAACACCAAACATCAAGAAAGCTATAGTATACCAATTAAGGCCCCAAAAAGTCCACTTTCCCAAATCCTGCAACAAAAACAAAACACCGGCAAGCAACAAAAGCAAGCCAAACATCATCTTACATTTACACATAAAATCACCTCTAAAACAACCCAAGAATTACCACTATATAAAGGTTGTCTAAACATTTCATGGTCAAAACCAATAAACAAAAAGATTATTAATAAGTATATTTTTATATAAACATACGAGGTGTATAATATGAAATTTGTTGCTAAAGGAAAATTTATAGGCTATGAAGGTAATGCGTTAGAGCCGACCGCTCTTGTTTTAGAAATACATGATAATGAAGGTAAGTTATTTGAGAACGAAAAAATGATGATAGTTGGTAAGCGCTTCGCAACCCATCTAATGAAAGCGTTAACTTATACTTACGCATCTCGCTTAGTAAGTACTGGAGCTAAAGTAAAAATACTAATTGAGCTGCATAAATAAATTAATTATAAACAGGTCATACAAAAGACAAAACTATTTTTTTGTCAGTGGCTATTATAAATTCTAAACTTGTTCTTTCGTATTTTTAAATTCTTCCGTCTTCTCTTCCGAAACATTTAAATATAAGTTAATTAGATTATTGTACTTAAGTTATTGTTTTTTGTTATTTTAATAAGCTAAATAAGCTAAGTTATTAGTTTGTCGTCGAGGGGATTAATGGCTAGGGTTAATATTGAGGTTCCAGATGAGCTGCACAAGAAATCTAAGGTAGCATGTGCGATTAAAGGAATAACCCTTATCGAATTCATAAATCAAGCGATAGATGAGAAACT
>Ga0315297_10000497_pt1 | contig 22926 bp, 16 predicted proteins | sample YL17G15_0_MG_FD_203628 | JGI IMG/M metagenome (GOLD analysis project Ga0315297, IMG submission 203628) | Sediment microbial communities from Yellowstone Lake, YNP, Wyoming, USA - YL17G15_0 | ecosystem: Environmental > Aquatic > Freshwater > Lake > Sediment | place: USA: Wyoming | collected... | reverse complement strand
CCTTCGACCATGACTTGGACGCCCTGTTTCCAGGCGCGTTGGACCAGCTCTCCGAGCGTGAGAAGCTCCTCGATCTGGGGTCTGTCGGTGGCGTCGAGGATCGAGCCGGGCCGGAGCCCGTCGCCGAGGCTCAAAGTGATGTCATAGGCGCGGGCGATCTCCAGGAGCCGGTCATAATGCTCGTACAGCGGATTCTCTTTCTGGTGGTGGAGGATCCAGGCCGTGTGAAAGGCGCCGCCGCGCGAGACGATGTCGGCCACGCGGCCCTGGCCCTTTAATCGTTCGATGGCCCGGGCGGTCAGGCCGCAGTGCAGGGTCATGAAGTCGACCCCTTCGCGGGCTTGGGACTCGATCACGGCGAAAAGGTCGTCCACGGTCATAGCCAGGATGGAGCCCCGTCTTTCGATCGCTTCGATCGCCGCCTGGTAGACCGGGACGGTTCCGAGCGGAAGGGGAGCCTTGCCGAGGATCGTCTTTCGGATTTTTTTCAGGTCGCCCCCCGTGCTCAGGTCCATGATCGTGTCGGCCCCGTATTTCAGGGCGATCCCGACCTTCTCGAGTTCTGCGCCGAGGCTGGGAAAATCCTTGGATGTGCCGAGATTGACGTTGACCTTCGTCCGCAGTTTTCGACCGATGCCGACCGGCCTGAGCCTGGGGTGGCGGGGATTGAAGGGGATGACCACTTGGCCGTCGGCGACCAGTTTTAAGAGGTCGTCCGGATGAAGACCTTCCGCCCGCGCTGTCCGTTTCAGCGCCGCCGTGAGTGTTCCCTTCCGGGCCGATTCAAGCTGTGTCATTGTGGCCTAAAAAAAAGAAGTTTACATCTCTTGGCCGGAATATTCAACTGGTGGCCGGCCTTCGATCTCAAAAATGACTTGAAAAACATGAATTTATGCGCTTTATAAAGCCTCCCCTCTAAGGGTGAGAAAAGCCCAACTAAAATCACCCCTTGATTCATCCATCCGGACGATTGATACAGATATATTTATATAGGTATCATCAGGGCGAAATCGAGAAATTACAGAAAGTGACAACATTTCTCCGGCTATGTGACATTTATTGTCAAATCAAATAGAATAGTTTTTTTAAATGGAATCGAGCGGTTTCAAGTCCAACGGCGGTAGCTTGTTGAAAATGAAAGAATTTGAACAGGAATACAGGGACCAGGGAGCCTATCATCATCGCCTCGAAGGGTTCTCCCAATGGTGGATGTTCGACAACTACCGGATCCTGGCCTCCTGGGTGGAAAGTGAGGGCCGGACGCTGGACCTGGCCTGTGGGGACGGAATGATCTGGCGGTTCCTTAAAACGTCCGATATCATCGGCGTCGATCATGCTCCGACCGGATTGCGTCATTCCCGGCAATTCGCCAGGCTCCCTTTGGTCCAGGCCGATATGAAGGCTCTTCCCTTCAAGGCCGGATCGATCCGGAACACCGTCTGTTCGCTGTCTTTCCAGTATCTTCCGGGGCCCGATCTCGAGCGTTGTTTCCATGAGCTGTCAAGGATCATGATCAAAGACGGGCGGCTCGCCTTCTCTTATCCGAACATCCGGCCACCTGGGAAGGGCGTAAATCTTTCCCACGCCGCTCTGCCTTACGCCGAACTCAAGGCAAAACTCCGAAACTCGGGGTTTCGCCCCGCGGCGGTCCGGGGCATTTCGCTGCGCATGCCGCCCCGGTTCGTCCGATGGAGCGTCCATCCGTTCTTGAAGCCGCTCGCCGGCCTTTATTACCGGATGTCGAAGATCGCCCGGTTCTTTCCGCGGAGGTCTTATCATTACGCGCTCTGTTGCCTGAACACCGGAGAGGGGAGCGGATCATGAGCCGCAGCATTCCTTTCGGGGCGCCGTGGATGGGCGAGGCCGAGGAAAAGGCCGTCGCCGAGGTCCTCCGGAGCGGTTGGCTGGCCCACGGGCCCAAAGTCAAAGAATTCGAACAGGCTTTCGCCGCTTACCTGGGCGTGAAACATGCCGTGAGCGTCTCGTCCTGCACGGCGGCCCTCCATCTGTCCCTGCTGGCGCTGGGCATCGGGCCGGGCGACGAGGTGATCGTCCCTGCCCAGACCCACGTGGCGACGGCCCACGTCGTCATGTATGTCGGGGCCAAACCCGTCTTCGCCGATGTGGAGCCGGGAACGGGGACGATCAGCCCGGCGTCGATCCGCCGCGGCCTGACGCCGCGGACGAAAGCGATCATCGTCGTCCATTTCGCCGGGCTTCCCTGCGAGATGGACGACATTTCGAAGATCGCCGAGAACAACAACCTTTTCCTCGTCGAAGACTGCGCCCACGCCGTGGGCACGAAATATCGGGGCCGACCGGCGGGAACGATGGGCGCCGCCGGCTGCTTTTCCTTCTATCCCGTCAAACACATCACCACCGGGGAAGGCGGGATGCTGACGACCGATGACGACCGGATCGCCGAACAGGCTTATAAACAGCGGGCCTTCGGCATCGATGTCCCCGCTTTTTGCCGCCAGAAGCCGGGCGTCTATGATGCGCCGATCCTCGGTTTCAATTTCCGGATGACGGACATCGAAGCGGCCCTCGGGATCTGCCAGCTGGAAAAGGCCGACGGTTGGATCGAGGCGCGGATCGCCAACGCCGGGTTCCTGACGGACCACTTGAAAGGCATCGCCGGGCTAGAGCTGCCGGTCATCCCCTCCCACATGAGACACTCGTTCCTTTTTTACCAGCTGACGGTGACGGAGGGTTTTCCCCTGACCCGCGACGCCCTTCTGGCCGCACTCAAACAAAGCGGCATCGGAGCCAGCATCTATTACGCGACCCCCGTCCATTTGATGACGCTTTACCGGCGGACGTTCGGTTATGGGGAAGGCCTGCTGCCGCAGGCCGAACGCGTCGCCGCCGAGACCATCGCTCTCCCCGTGAATCCGCGGCTGACCGCCGAGGACATGGGCTATATCGGTGATGTCATCCGGGCGGCCTCGCGGAATGAGCTCCCGAGCGCGTAAAGGAGACAGGCCATGAGAACGAGTCCATCCATTCTGATCACGGGAGGCTGCGGTTTCATCGGCCATCATTTGGCCCTGGAGCTTCGCCGGCTAGGGAAGAACGTGACCGTCTTCGACGACTTCCGCTTCACGATGGGGAATCCCGCTTATCGGCATTTCATCGAAGGGCGGCTGAAGAGCCTGGCCGCCGCCCGCATTCCGATCATCCGCGGCGATGCGACCGATTCCTTCGCCCTGGCCGACGCCGTCGAGAGCGTCCGTCCGGCCAAGGTCGTCCACCTGGCGGCCATCGTTTCGGCGGCCGTCTGCGATCTGGAGCCCGAACAGGGATTCGAGATCAACGTTCACGCGACCCAGAAGGTCTTGGAGATCCTCCGCCAGTCCAAGGGGATCGAACAGCTCGTTTTTCCCTCTTCGAGCATGGTCTACGGCCATTTTCCGGCGGAGTCCGTCACGGAGGAAACGCCGGCCAACCCGATCGGCATCTACGGAGCGGGCAAGCTGGCCTGTGAGCTCATGATCAAGGCCTATCACAATATTTACGGTCTCCCGTATACGATCATGAGGCCTTCGGCGCTTTACGGCCCGACCTGCATCAATCGCCGGGTCAGCCAGCTTTTCATCGAGGCGGCCCTGGAAGGACGAAAGCTGTCGCTCGAGGGCGGCGGCGAAGACCGGCTGGATTTCACCTATATCGACGACCTCGTCCAAGGCCTGGTCCTTATCCTGACCAACAAGAGGGCGCTCAATGAGACCTTCAACCTGACCTACGGCGAATCGCGCCCCCTCAAAGCTCTCGTCGACCTGATCCAGCATCGTTTTGCCAAAGTCGAGGTCGAAACCAAGCCCTGGAACCACACCATGCCCCACCGCGGGACGCTGAATATCGACAAAGCGCGCCGGCTGCTCGGGTACGCGCCGCGATATCCCCTGGAACGGGGCTACCCTTTGTACATGAATTGGTATGAAACCAGCGGATTCCGCGAACTGGTGTCCCTAAAAAAGCCCGCTTATGCGGACGACCTGGTCAACCCGAAATTCGCCCCCCGGCATTGAAGTGCCCTGAGATGAAGTCGATCAGAGATGAGCTCTTAAACAAAGACGGTCTGTTGGAGGAGTGGATGTCGTGAGCAGCGAGAAGCCGGCCGAAACGTTGGCCCAGCGCGTCATCAAGAGCGGATTCTGGGTCTTCGCCCTGAAATTCGTCCAGGAGATCCTCTATTTCGTCCGGCTGATCATCCTTGCCCGGCTGCTGGCGCCCCGAGATTTCGGCGTCATCGGAATCGCCATGCTGACCCTGGCCATCCTCGACACCTTTTCCCAGACCGGGATCCAGGACGCCCTGATACAGAAAAAGGAGGACATCCGAGGCTATCTGGACGCGGCCTGGACCTGTCTCCTCCTGAGGGGTTTGGCCCTTTTCGCCCTGATGTTCCTCCTGGCTCCCGCGGCCGCTTCCTTTTTCAAAGCTCCCGAAGCCGCGGCCATCATCCGCGTCTTCGGGCTGTCGCAGCTGGTCGCGGCCTTCGCCAACATCGGCGTCGTCGAGTTCGAGAAGGACCTGAAGTTCCACAGGAAATTCGTCTATCATCTCGCCGGCAACGTCACGAACTTCGTCTTCGTCGTGGTCTGGGCGCTTCTTTTTCGCAACGTCTGGGCCTTCGTCCTGGCCGATCTGGCCGGCCGGATCATCCAAGTCGTGGTGAGCTACGCGATCCATCCGTACCGGCCCCGCTTCCGCTGGGACCTGCCGAGAATCAAGGAGCTCTTCAAGTTCGGCCGCTGGGTGATGGGGTCAAGCATCCTCATCTTTCTGGTGACTCAGGGGGACGATATCTTTGTCGGCAAGGTCCTCGGCCCGGCGATGCTCGGCTTCTATCAGATGGCCTTCAAGCTCTCCAACACGCCCACGACCGAGATCTCGCACGTCATTGGCCAGGTCATGTTTCCGACCTATGCCAAGCTCCAGGACAACCCGCTCCGCTTGAAAGAGGCCTTTATCAAGGTGTTCCAGATCATCATGTTCCTGTCGTTCGCTCTGACCGGCCTCATCCTCGTCTTCGGTCCGGGGTTCACCCGCATTTTCCTCGGCGAGAAGTGGCTGCCGATGGTCGCTTCGCTCCAGATCCTGGCCATCGCCGGCCTGGTCCGGTCCGTCATCGGGACGACCGGGCCGCTCTTTTACGGCGTGGGCCGGCCGCAGATCGAGACCCGCTGGGAATTCGTCCGGCTGGCGGTCCTGGCGGCGTTCCTCGTCCCGCTGACGCTGAAATGGGGACTGGCCGGCGCTTCGATGGCCGTCCTAATCAGCCTGTCCGCGTCCTTGATCGGGTTCATGGGGAACGCCCTGAAGATCACCTCCTGCCGGAGGATGGAATACGCCCGCTACTTTCTGCCTCCGACCGTCGGCGCCGCGGCGCTGGTCGCGATGGCCTGGGGGGTCATGAATCTTGCCGGACATGGTCCGGGCGGGATGGTCCTGGCCGGCCTGGCCGGGTTGATCGTCTATGTCGGCCTGGCCCTCCTCCTCGAACGCGGACTCGAGTACCGGATCCTGTTCTTCGTCAGGGAACGCGTCTGGCCGCTGGTGATGCGGCAGAAAAATAAAATAATGAGAATGGTCTTCGGATGCCAAGAGACAAAAATTACGTTGTGATCGGCGACCGCCGCTTCGGATTTCACACCGGCTCGTCCTATCACATCGCCCGGCGCTTCGCCGCCATGGACTATCACGTCGCCTGGATCTCGTATTTCCTCTCGCCCTTCCATTTCTTCGGGACCCAGGACCGGAAGGAGTTCAATCTGCGGCTGCGGCAATGGCGACAAGGAGGAACGCTGGTCAACGGGGGATATATCTGGTCGTACGTACCCTTCTCGCTCCTGCCGATCGTGGACCTCCCGTTGCTGAACTCCCGGTGGGTGATGAACCACAGCGACCGCTTGACCTGGCCGTCCTTCCAGCCGACGCTCGATAAACACGGCTTCAGCGAGACCGAAGTCCTCTGGATCGACAGCTCGCGCTATATGTTCGCCCTGGACCGCATCCCGCATCGCCGCAGCATCTTCCGTCCCTCGGAGGACATGACGATGATCCCGAACGTACCGCCGAGCTTCGTCAAACGGGAACGGGAACTTTTAGATCGGGCTGACGTCGTGATCGCCCACAGCCGGCTCATGATCGAGAATTACCGGAAACTGACGCGCCGGGAGATCCACTTTTTCCCCAACGCCGTCGATTTCGAATTCTTCCGTTCCGCGCCGGCCGACCCGCCGGAGGATTACGCGGGCATTCCGTCGCCGCGCGTCGTCTGCCTCGGCGGCATGGCCAATCCGCGCCTGTTCGACCAAAACCTGATCGCCCACATCGCCCGCCGCCTGCCGGATGTTTCGTTCGTCCTCTTGGGTCGGATTTACGCCGACGTGTCGCGGCTGAAGGACTTGAGGAACGTCTTCATCCTCGGTCAGCGCGATTACAAGAGGATCCCGGCTTATCTGAAAAACGCCGACGCCGGGATCGTGCCTTACAAGAAATCGCCCCATTCCGAGCGCGTCGGCGGCGACATGTTGAAACTGTTCGAATATATGGCCTGCGGCCTGCCCGTCGTCAGCTTGAACTTCCGGGAGTTCCAAACGTTCCATTGCCCGGTCCTCCTGGCCGCGGATTACGATGAATTCGCCGAGCGTCTCCGCGGCGCGCTGAACGAAACAGACCGCCGATGGTATGTCGAGTTCGCCCGGCTCAACTCCTGGGAGACGAGATTCGATGAGCTCTTGAAGCTCCTCGGAATCAAGGCCGGCCGGCCGGCCTCCGGTCCATCCGGTCTCCGTCTCGAGGCGCCGGCGGCTTCCTCCAGGCGGCCGAGGATCGCCCTCATCCATCCTCGGCTGCAGGTGGGCGGCGGCTCGGAGTCCTGCGTCCTGTGGATGCTCGAAGCGCTGAAGCAGCGCTATGAGGTGACCCTGATCACCTCGAACGCCGTCCGCTTCGACGATTACAACAGGTTCTATCATACCCACATCGGGAGCGATGAGGTCAAAACGATCCGCGTCCCGCCGCCGGCCCTTCTTCAATCCGGCCGGCACTTCGCCGCCCTCTGGGGTTTCCGTCTCAATCGCTATTGCCAGAAACATGCGCCGGAGTTCGACCTGATGTTCTCCGCGTTCAATCCGATGGATTACGGACGCGCCGGGATCCAGTATGTTTTGGACCCGCTCTTCAACAGCCAGATGCTGAAGATCCTGAATCCGACCCCGAAAAAATGGCGGAGCTGGTTCTACCAGGATTCCTTTTTCCGCCGGGCGTACTTGAGGTTGGGCGAGCGGCTGTCCGCTTTTTCCCCGGAAGGGGTCAAACGGAACATCACCCTCGTCGATTCAGATTGGATGGGCCGTTTGACGAAGATCGGTCTGGGCATCGAGACGCGCACCCTGTATCCTCCCGTTCCGGACGACTTTTCGCCCGAGCCGTGGGACCGCAAGGAGAACGGTTTTCTCTGCGTCGGCCGGATCGTTCCCGAAAAACAGGTCGGACGGGTCCTCCATGTCCTGCAGGCAGTGCGGGCGGCGGTCCCCGATGTCCATCTTCATATCATGGGCCGGATCGGCGATCAGGCCTATGCCAGGGGTCTCATGAGGGAGGCCCAAAAGCTCGGCGATTGGATCCAGTTCGAAACAGATGCCTCGGCCGCGCGCAAAGAGGAACTCCTGAACCGGCACCGGTACGGCATTCACGGCAAGGAGAACGAGCCGTTCGGCATAACCATCGCCGAGATGATCAAGGCCGGCTGCATCGTCTGGGCTCCCCGCGGCGGCGGCCAGGTGGAGATCGTCGATCATCCCGACCTGACCTACGAGAACATCCCGGACGGCGCGGCCAAGATCCTCCGCGTCCTCGGCGACGGGGCCAAGCAGGCCGAGCTCCGGGAGCACCTGGCCGCCCAGGCCAAGAAGTTCTCGGTGGAACGGTTTCAGCGGGACGTCCTCGATATCGTCGATCGGTTTTTGAACGACCATGCCCGGATCCATGAATAAACTGAAATTGACGTTCGTCGTCCCGACCAAGGACCGGCCGGACGAGCTTCGCCGGCTTCTGAAAAGCCTGGAAACTCAGACCCGGCCTCCCGACGAGGTCCTTGTTGTCGATGGCGGCGCCGCGCCGGTCCGGGAGGTCGTCGAGGAATGCCGCGGCCTCCAGGTCCGCTATCTGCGCAGCCTCCCCCCCTCGGCGACCCGCCAGCGCAACACCGGGATCCTGGCGGTCCGTCCGGACCATGATTTGATCGGCATCCTGGACGATGATTCCATCCTAGCCCCGGGGGCCTGCGAGGAAATGCTCCGCTTTTGGGAGACCGCTTCCGCCGACGTCGGCGGGACTTCCTTCAACCTGGTCAATCTTCCCCCGCTGTTCGCCTCCGGGCTCAAGCATCTGCGGCTGGCCGAGCGGATCGGCCTCTACAGCCGGACGCAGGGAACGGTGCTGCCCTCCGGCTTCCAGGTGATGCTCTCCGAACTTACCGAGAATCGGCCCGTCCAGTGGCTTCCTTCCGGCACGTCCGTCTGGCGCCGAACGGTCTTCCTGAAGTTCCGGTTCGACGAATGGTATTCCGGATACAGCTATCTCGAGGACCTCGATTTCAGTTATCAGGTCGGCAAAAGCTTCGCCCTGGTCATCGTCGCGGCCGCCCGGCAATATCATTATCCCTCGCCCCGCGGCCGGATGAACGGATTCCGATTCGGCCAAAAGGAAGTGGCCAATCGCCTCCATTTCGTCCGGAAACACAAGGAACTATCCGTGGCCAAATGTTACCTGGCCTTGACCATCCGGGCCTGTCTCAGCCTCGTCCTGGCGGTCCGGGAGCGGGATTGCGATTACATCCGCCGGACGGCCGGCAACGTCGTCGGGCTGGTGAAATCCCTGGTTTGAGATGAGGATCCTAACGGCGGAAAAGTACCACTTCGTGGCCGGAGGTGCGTCGCGCGTGTTCTTCGAGACAAACCGCCTTCTGGAGAAGCACGGCCACCAGGTCATCCCCTTTACGGGGGGGTACGCGAAGAATTCTCCGTCCCCCTATTCCCGCTATTTCGTCCCCCGTTTCACCATGTTCTCGGGCGAGGACGAAAGCCTGGCGACGGTTCCCCAGATGGCCAAGGCCTGCGCGGACGCCTTGTACGCTTTCGACGTGGCCCGGTCCATCGGCCGGCTCATCGCCGAGCAGAAGCCCGACGTGGCCCATCTCCACACGATCCTCTATCAATTATCGCCTTCGCTGATCACGCGTTTGAGCCGCTCCGGGATCCCGGTGGTCCAGACGCTTCATGATTTCAATCTGGTCTGCGCATCGAGGTATCTCTACACCGACGGCCGGATCTGCGAACGGTGCCGGGGCCGCCGATATCATCAGGCCTTAATCCGGAACTGCTGCAACGGCAATCTCCTGGTAAGCCTCATGTCGTTCAGCGCCATGACCTTCCACGCCCTCTTCCATCTGTATCCGGGGAGGGTCGATCTTTTCATTTCCCCGAGCCGGTTCCTGAGAAGGAAGATGATCGCCTGGGGACTGCCCCCAAAGAGGATCGTCCACATCAACCACTTCCTGCCCTCGGCCAGGTTTTCCGGGACCGGCGGCGGCTCCGGGGATTATTTCGTCTTCGCCGGATACCTCGTCCGGCAGAAAGGCATCTACACCTTGCTCAAGGCTATGACCAAGATCCGCGACGGTCGGCTCCTTATCGCCGGCCGCGGCCCCGAGCGGGCCGGCGTCGAAGCGTTCATCCGCGAGCACGGCCTGAAGAACGTCGAGCTCGTCGGGTTCTTGGGCCAAGACGTCTATGCCGACGTGCTGGGCAAAGCGAAGTTCGTCGTCTTTCCCTCGGAATGCTACGAGACGTTCGGCATGGGCATCCTCGAGGCTTATCTTCTGGGCAAGCCGGTCGTCGCGTCCGACCTCGGAGCCTATCCGGAGCTGGTCCGTCCGAACGAGACGGGCCTCCTCTTCGAACCGGGCAACCCCGACGATCTCGCCGGGAAAATCGAGGCTTTGCTTCGGGACGACGGCGCGACCGAAGCCATGGGCCGGGCGGCCCGGTCCGTCGCCATCCGGGATTATAACGAGGACCTTCATTATCGGCAATTGATGGAGGTCTATGAGCGACTGACGGGATAAGAGCGTTTGAGGCGATAAAGGCAAGGACCATGAAACGATCCAAGATCCTGATCTCAGCGTTTGCCTGCCATCCTTCGACGTCGAGCGGCTTCGAAGGAGAGGAAAAGGTCTTGGGGGCCGGGGAATCCATCCTTGGCTGGAACCTGGTCAAACAGATCAGCCGGCGGCACGATGTCTGGGTGATCACCCAGCGTCGGAACCGGAAAGGGATCGAGCGGGCCGTCCGCCAAGGCGAGATGCGCGGCGTCCGCTTCCATTACGCCGATTTTCCGATCTGGCACCGCTCGCTTTGGTATCACCAGGTCAGCCTTCATTTCTATTATTACTGCTGGCAGATCCGGGCCTATCTCCTCGCCCGCGAACTTCACCGGCGGCTCCGGTTCGACGCCGCCCACCACATCACCTTCGCCAACTACTGGATGCCGAGCTTCATCGGCGCTTTCCTGCCCGTCCCGTTCATCTGGGGCCCGATGGGGGGGGGGCAGAGGACGCCGAAAGGCTTCATGCGGGAGTATCCTCTGAGCGGGAAGCTCGAGGACCTCGAACGCGGCGTCAGCCAATGGATCGGCCGGAAGCTCTTGTGGTCCCGGCGGAGGTGCATGCGACGGGCCCGGGCGATCCTCGTCTGCAACCAGGACACTAAGGTCGAGTTTCCCTTGAGATACCAGGACAAGATCCGGTTCTTTCCCGTGACGGGCATCGGGATCGAGGACGTGGCGCCGGCCTCGGCGCTCCACGCCTCCTCGGGCGGGATCCAGGTGTTCACCACGGGGCGGCTCGTCTTCTGGAAGAATTTCGCGGAATCCATCAAGGCCTTCGCTCTCTTTTCTCGGGCTTTCCCCGACTCCCGGTTCACCATCGTCGGCGAAGGACCGGAAGGCCATAGGCTGCGGGACCTCGTCGCTTCGCTCGGGATCCAGGATAAGGTCCACTTCGTTCCTTGGCTTCCTCAGAAGGAGCTCTGGGCGAAAATGCGGGCCAGCGATGTCTTCCTCTACCCGAGCCTTCGCGAAGGGGGCGGGGCCGTCGTCATCGAGGCCATGGCTTCGGGGCTCCCCGTCATCTGCCTCGATTCGGCCGGGCCAGGCTTCCATATCCAGAGGGACTGGGGGATCAAGATCGCTCCCAAGAGCCCTGAATTCGCCATCGCCGGCATGGCCGACGCCCTCGAGACCTTGGCCCGAGATCCCGACCTTCGCCTCCGCTTGAGCCGGGCCTCACGCCAAAGGGCGGAGGAGTTCTATGTCTGGGACCGTTTGGGCGAACGGCTGGACGGCATTTATGCCAAAGCTTTGGATGAAGGTCACCAATAGGACATGAGGCTCATCTTTTCCTCCGCGCTCTGGATGGCCATCTGGGGCGGTATGTTCACGGGATATTACAACCTCCGGTTCCTCTCGTCGACCGATCCGTTCATGTTCTTTCAGGGATTTCGGGCTTTGCTCCCCCTCTTCTCTCTCTATGTCTGTCTCATCTGGCTGTTCAAGGAACGGACGAGGTTCCCGTTCTTCAAGGATCCCCTGGGATTCCTCTTCCTTTATTCTATCGTCGGGGTCACGACGTCGCTCCTTTTGTCTCCTCTCATGGGCCAGTCGATATATTGGGCCGGCGTCTATCTCGCCCCCTTGTTCATGATGTGGGTCGTGCTCCGCGATCGGGAAGCGAAACTGCTTCTCCGCTTCATTTGCTATATCAACTACGGTGTCTTCTTCATGCTGACTTTCCTGCTGCTTCCCGAGGCCGTCAAGATCTTCCGCGGCCAAGCCGGATTTTCTGCCTTTTACAATCTGCCCCTGGGATTCGGCGGCGTCACGAAGAACGGCGTGGGCCGCTACGCCATGATCGTCATCATCGTCGCGGCGATGAGGTTTCTGTCCGAAACGCGGCGGCGGCGCTATATTTGGCTGGCGATCGTCTTCCCGGCGATGTTCCTTCTGATGCAGACGCAGTCCCGGACCGCCCTTCTCGGTCTCGCCGTGTGCAGCGCCCTGTACGTGATCATGAAGGGGATCGACTGGCGATATCTTCTGGCCGGTCCTCTCGTCATCTTCATCCTGTGGTTCTCAGGATATCGGATGCGGGCCCAAGGCCGGCTGGACGCGCTGCTCAATCTCTCCGGTCGGGAAGCGACCTGGGGGAGGGCCTTTCAGCTCATCGGCCAGTCGCCCTTCCTGGGCTGGGGGTTCGACGCCGACCGGATCATGATTAACCAGGAACATATCCATAATTCCTATATCCATGCCTCGATCCAGGTCGGGATCGTCGGGGCGCTCCTGTTCTTCGCCGCGTTGGTCAGCATCTGGCTCCTCGTCCTCAAGACGCGGTTGCTGAAACATACGCGCGACATCAAAGGCGAAGACCAGACCGTCCTCCAGGAGTCGATCCTGATCGTGGCCTTCCTGACGGCCCGCTCCTTCTTCGAATCCACAGCGGCCTTTTATGGGGTCGATCTTCTTCTCATCGTTCCGGCCATGGCCTTCATTTCCCTCTACGCCTATGAAAGCCGCCCGGCCGAATCCGATCTGGCCGAGGTCACATGAGAATCTTCATCCACACCATGTATTATCTGCCGGAGTTCGGCAGCGCGCCGATCCTCATGAACGAGCTGGCGACGCAGCTCGCCCGCAACGGGCACGCCGTCGAGATCGTCACGACGCTGCCCCGCCCGCCGCACAACAAGGGCTACGAAGGGCGGTTCTATGTCCGCGAGACGAGGACCGGGTTCCGGGCGAAGAGGATCCTGACGAATTTCACCCGCCATCACTTCGGGCGGCTGATCGCCTGGTCGATCTATACCCTGTACACCATGGTCCATTTGGCCAAGGTCCGCCGCGGCGACGTCGTCTTCCTCCGCCTGCCGCCGCTCCAGCTCGGCGTGACGGGGATCCTGGCCCGCTTTCTCCGCGGGGCCCGGGTCATGCTCAACGTCCAGGACATCCATCCCGACCTGTCCATCGAATCGGGGCTGTTGAAGAACCCCCTGGCCATCAAGGCCGCCCTCGGCTTCGAAAAATGGATCTACGACGGACACCGGAATATCGTCGTGATCAGCGATGGATTCAAGAGAAACCTGACCGCCAAAGGCGTCCCCCCGGAAAAGATCTCCGTCATCCCCAATTGGGTGGACACGGAATTCCTGAAGCCGCTGTCCAAAGCCAACCCCGTTTCCGAAAAGTATGGACTGGCCGACAAGTTCGTTCTCCTGTATTCCGGGATCGTCAGCATCAGCAGCTACGCGACCCTGGTCAGGATCCTGGATACGGCCGCCCTGTTGAAGGACGACCCCGAGATCCTGTTCGTCATCGTGGGAGAGGGGTTCAAAGCGAACGACCTTCAGGCCAAAGCGGCCGAGCTCGACCTGCCGAACGTCCTCCGGCTGCCGTTCCAGCCCTACCGCGACGTGCCTCAGATGATGGCCTCGGCCGACGTGCTCCTCGTGCCGCTCGACAAGGAGAAGTCGTTGCTCTCGGTCCCCTCGAAATTCTATAACTATGTCGCCGCGGGGCGGCCCGTGCTCGGGCTGGCCCACGAGAACTCCGAGGTCTTCCAGATCATCCGAGAGACGCGGTGCGGGCTCTGCGCCCCTCCCGACGATCCGGCGATGATCGCCGCCGCGGTCCGCGCCCTCAAGAAGGACGCGGCCGGCCGGGCGGCCATGGGCGCCAACGGCCGGGCCTACGCCCTGAAAAATGTGGCCAAGGACCTCGTCCTGAAAATGGTCGAAGAGCTGATGGCGACGATCTCATGAGGCGCACCGAAAAGGCCTCACCGATGAAAGCCCTGTTTTTAAAAAGGCCCTTCGATATCGCCCTGTCGGGCGGCGGCATTCTTCTGTCCTCGCCGCTCTGGCTGCTGTTCGCCTGCCTCATCAAGCTCAGCGACCGCGGCCCCGTCTTTTACAAGCAGGACCGCGTCGGCCGGAACGGGCGGATTTTCAAAGCGTTGAAGTTCCGTTCGATGATCGTCGACGCGGAAAAGGACCACGGCCCCGTCCAAGCAGTCGAACACGATCCGCGGGTCACCAAGATCGGACGGATCCTTCGGGCCACGGCCATGGACGAGCTGCCGCAGCTGCTGAACATCTTCAAAGGCGACATGAGCTTCGTCGGCCCCAGGGCCTTGCGGCCCAAGGAGAAGGAGGTCCACGGCGACGCGGACACCCGGGAGATCGAGGACATCCCCGGCTATCGGGAGAGGCACGCGGTGAGACCCGGGCTGACGGGATTGACCCAGGTCTATCTGCCCGGAGACACGCCCCGGCGAAAGAAATTCCGATATGACCTGCTCTATGTCAGGAAGATGAGCTTTTGGCTGGACCTGAAGCTGATCGCCCTGTCCTTCTGGATCACCTTCCGCGGCAAATGGGAGTCCCGGCAGAAAAAAATATGAAAATACCAAACGGAACCGAAAGAAAGGTTGATACGTTCGACGGCGCAAACCCCGATTTTTAAATCGGGGTAAAAGCGCCGCTCAGTATTAACCCTGAGCATACCCCGGGTTTCAGCCCGGGGAGTCGAATGGGTTGATTTTCCAGGCGGCGAATACATATAATGAACTGGTCGAGCGGCGAAATTTTTTAGGCAAGAAGCGCTTGACAATGCTAACAACATGTCGTATTTATCTGGTGAAGGGCCCAATATCTAGTGTTGCCCATTTGCCTTGCCTGAATGAAGCGGGTTCAGGAGCATATTAAAGGGAAATCCGAGGACGATGGACAGATTTGACGTAGCCGTCATCGGCGGCGGGCCGAGTGGCCTGCACGCCGCCTTTCTCTTGGCCGAAAAGGGACTGAAGGTTCTCGTCGCCGAACAGAAGAGAGAGATCGGCTCCGATGTCATCTGCACGGGTATTGTCGGGAAGGAGATCTTTCAAGAGTTTTCGATCCCCTCCGATCCCGTGATCCGGGACATCCAGATCGTCAAGGTCGTTTCGTCGTCGGGCAACTCCCTCCATTATCAGCACCCGTCGTCGTTCGCCTGCATCGTCGACAGGAAGATGTTCGATCAGGCGCTGGCCGAGAAGGCGAGGGCCGCCGGTGCCGAGATCGCCCTCGGCACGTGCGTGAGGGATGTCACGCTCGGGCGGGACGGCGTCGAGATCGAAACGGGGGGGCTGGACGCTCCGGCCAGAACGTTCGCGGCGCGGATGGTCATTCTCGCCACGGGGATCGATCATCGTCTGAACAAGAAGCTGGGATTGGGCGTGCCCGATGACCATCTCCTTGGAGCCCAGGCCGAGATCGAGATCTCGAACGGAGCCGCGGCGACGATCTTCATCGGGAAGAGCGTGGCTCCCGGGGCCTTCGCCTGGGCCGTGCCCACGGTCGAAGGACGTCTCCGTCTCGGTCTGGTGACCTCCCGCGAGCCGCGGGCCTGGTTCTTAAACCTCATGAAAAAATTCTATCCGGATAAGATGGATGAATTCCGGCCCGAGTCGATCCAGATCAAGGCCATCGCCCAGGGTCTCGTCTCCCGGACCTACGGCGACCGGGTCATCACCCTGGGCGAGACGGCCGGGCAGGTCAAGACCACGACCGGCGGCGGCATCTACTTCGGCCTTCTGTGTTCGCGGATCGCCGCCGACGTCGTCCATCACTGCCATCAGGCCGGATCCTTCTCCGCCCAGGGCCTCTCCGCCTACGAAAAAGCCTGGCGGGAAGCCATCCAGAGGGAGATCGTCGTCGGGCACTACGCCCGCCGGATCTTCTCCTTGTTCTCGGACGCCCAGATCGAGAGGCTGTTCGATCTGGTCAAGACCGACGGCATCATCCCCCTCGTCCAGGCCAAGGGACAGTTCGATTGGCAGAGCGGCCTTCTTATCGAGCTGGCCAAAAAGGTGCCGCCGCTGAGCTACTTCAGCGATATCCGGAAGAAGCTCGACTTATTCGACCGTTTTCTGTCATAGTCTTCGCTTTTCCCCGACACGATGAAAAAAACGCACCTCCCGGTGTTCCTGGCCGTCTTCCTCGTCCTGGCCGCCACGAGCGCCTCGGCCCAGAACTACCAGAATTTCCAGGATGATTGGACGCGGATCAAGGCAGCGCCTCTGTCATTCGGACCGTTCCGCATCTTCCCCGGGTTCCAGCTGAAGAATTTCGGTTTCGACAACAACATCTATTTTGAGAACCAGCCTCTCCGTGATTTCACGGCGACGCTCTCGCCGGAAGCGACGGTGTATCTGCCGTTGCGGAACAACGCCATCCTCTATTTCCGGGACAATCCCGAGTATCACTATTACGTCAAAGAGAAGCGGCAGCGGGCTTTCACGAACAGCTATTTCACGGGAGCGAAACTGCGTTTTTTTCAAAGGATCGTTCTGTGGGGCGATTATTCGTACGGGGAATACAAACAGCCGGTGTCCGTCGAATTGGCCCGGCCGATCCGGGACGTCCAAGAGGCCGTGGCCCTCGGGCTTTTCTTCGAAACTGCTCGGAAAACGGCACTCGGCGTTTCCTGGAGGAATGTCCGCTATTCCTATCGGGATATCCAGCTCGCGGGGGACGTCATCGGGCTCTCCCATGTCCTGAACCGGCGGGAGCGGACGATCGCCATGGAATTCTATTATCAAGCCTGGCCCGGCACGTTCGTATTCACCAACGCCGGATATTCGGAATATCGGTTCGACCAGGCCGCTCTCGAGCGGGACTCGCAGGCCGCCCAGCTCGGCGTAGGCGTCCGTTTCCCCATTTTGGGCAAGATCCGCGGCACTTTCTTGTTGGGCTACCGAAAACTCATCCCGCGCGACCGGGGCAAGCCTGGCTTCGCCGGCCTGTACGGAGAATCGGAGCTCAGCTACAGGACCGGCAAGTTCGGTTTCCGGATCGGGTTCGGAAGAGGCGATAGTTTTTCCTATCTTGAGACCGCCTATCTGTTCTTGGGAACCCGGCTCTTGGCAGGTCTTTCCTATTATTTGACGAGGGTCCTGAGGGTGGATTACAGCGTCGAGTTTGGGACGGCCGATTATCCCGGGCGGACGAGTTTCACCGCCGAAGACGGGAACATCTTCGTGATCCAAAGACGGGATTTGCAGATCTGGCAGTCGGCTGGAGTCGTTCTCCGCGTGTTCAAAAACACGGGCCTCGGGATTTCGTTCAATTCATCCCGCTGGACATCCAATCTTCCAGGATGGGATCGACGGCGGGATTTCGTCGGCGCTTATTTGACGACCCAATTTTAGCGGGTCCCGGCCGTTCGCCTCGCTTCTCTTCGGAAGAGCGGTCCGGCGGACGGTTCCAGGGGCCGTGGTGTCGAAGGAGAAGACCATGAGAAAGATCGTGATGTCCGCCTTTCTAACGGCTTGTCTATGCGCCTCTGCGCTGTCCGTTCCCTCGCTTTCCGCGCGGGACCGTCAGGAAATCCTCGGGGGAGGCTATCGGATCGGAGCCAGGGACCTTCTCGAAATCCGGGTTTTCGGGCAGGACAAGCTGAACACGACGGTCCGGGTCTCCGAGCAGGGAAAGATCACCTTTCCCTATCTGGGCGAAGTTCCGGTCGAGGGGCTCACGGCCTCCGAACTGGAACGGCGATTGGTCCAGCTTCTTGAAAAGAACCTCTATCGCAATCCCGAGGTCAGTGTCCGGATCCTGGAATTCCAGAGCAAGCAGGCCTCGGTGCTGGGCGCGGTGGCGAAGCAGGGGTTCATCGAACTGATCGGCCGCCGGACGCTTCTCGAGGTCATCACGGCCGCCGGCGGCCTGATGCGGGACGCCGGAAAAGAGATCATCGTCTTTCGTCAACAGCCCGACGGGACGAGCTCCCCCCTGCATATCGTCGTGGATGACCTGATGCAGAAGGGCGATCCCCAGTCCAACATCGTCATCGAGCCCGGCGACACGGTCATGGTCCAAGTGGACAAGACCGTCCCGATCTACATTTCGGGAGAGGTCAAGAATCAGGGGGTGCTCCAGGTCTTGAAATCGCGCATCCCGACGCTGACCCAGGCCATCGCCCAGGCCGGCGGATTTACGGAACAGGCCCGGAAGGGGAAGGTCATCGTCACCCGCCGGGACAGCGGCGGCACCGAGAAGAAGTTCGAGATCGACGTGACCCGCATCCAGAGCGGGAAGGACAAGGATTTCCAGCTGGAGGAAAACGACGCGGTGTTCATTCCGAAAACCTGGTTTTAGGGCATCACCCCTAACGGTGAGGAACGACCGGCTAAAATCACCCTTCTTTTCCTCTCTTCAGACGATTGTCGCCCTCAAGGCTCGGGCGTACGATCACTCTGAATGAGAAGACCTATGGGATTAAGCGTGGGCGAAACGTAAGAGAAACAGCTATGGCCATGGTCAACAAACAGATTCGAAAACCGGAATTCGACATCCTCGAGTCCTGGCGCATTATCTGGAAGCGGAAATGGACCATCGTCTCCGCGGCGGCGGTCATGATCGCCGTCTTTGCCGTCTATTCCTTCACGACGACCCCCATTTATCAGGCGATGACGACACTCCTCTTGGAAGAACCGAGTTCGAACAGGCTGACCATCCAGGACGTCCTAAGCACCTCGTCCGGCGGCAACGTGGCCATCATCAGCTCCTACTTCAACACCCAGATAAAGATTCTGCAGAGCCGGCTTTTAGCCGAACGCGTGGCCAAGAAGATGAACCTCGGACGGCGGGTCGAGCTCCAGTCCGCCAAAAAATCCAAGGAAAGCCTCATCCAGATGATCAAGGGGGTCTTGAGGTTGCGCTGGCTCTTCCCGTCCAAGGCCGTTCCGCCGTCCGGTCCCGCGCCCGAGGTCCAGGCGGATCCCGATTCCGCGTATGCCGAGATCGTCCTGAGCGGATTGTCCGTCCGCCAGGTCCCGGACACGCATTTGGTGGACGTCAGTTTCAGATCGCCGTACCCCCGCCTGGCCGCCGACATCGTTAATGCGATGGCCGACGAGTTCATCGATTTCTCGAGGGAGACGCGGTACGAGGCGACCGAGCAGACGAAGCAGTTCCTCGACGATCAGATCGCCCGGCTGCGGGAGGATCTGGCGACCAAAGAGCGGGAGATGCAGAAATACAGCGAGGAGAAGAAGATCCTCCAGTTCAGCGGGAATCAAAACAGCGTCCTGTCGAAGTTCAGCGATCTGCAGCGCGCCGCAACCACGGCCCAGGTCGAGCGGCTCAATGTGGAAGCCAATTACCGGGAGCTCCGGAGCCTCAACATCGACTCCCTTCCCCAGGTCATCAACAACGGGATAATCCAGGGCTTGAAGACAGTCTATATGCAACTCAAGGCCGATTATGACGAAAAGACCCGGACGATGTACAAACCGGACCATCCCGACATGGTCCAGCTCAAGATCCGCTTCGAAAACACGAGGGCCCAGCTTGATACGGAGATCAAAAAGGCCGTCGACGCGGCCGAATCCGCGTACCGGACGGCCAAGGACAAAGAGGACCGTCTGAAGACCGAGCTCGAAACGCAGCGGGTGGAAGTGGCCAAGACGAACAACGACTCCATTCTCTATAAAAGCCTCGAGATGGAGGTCGAGAACATGCAGACGGTGCTCAATACGCTGGTCTCCGAGCAGAACAAGACCCAGGTTTCGGCCCGCCTGGGCGGCCTGAAGACGAGCAACATCAAGGTTCTCGACCGGGCCTTGATCCCCCAATCCCCGGTTTCTCCGAACAAAAAACGGAACCTGATCGTGGGATTCCTGTTGGGATTCTTTTTCGGCATCGGCCTCGCCTTCCTGACCGATTTTCTTGATAACACGGTCAAAGGGCCGGAAGACCTCGAGCGTCTGACCAACCTTCCCTCGCTAGGGATCATTCCCCACTTCTCGCCGAACGGGACGAAGGAGAAAGGCCGTTACTATTCCTCGTATTCCTACCGCTATCGGTCGTCCTATGGTCCGAAAGCGGCGGGGGAGTCGTCCGCCGAGCTCTCGAAGATTTCGGAGATCGAGCTCATCAATCACCTCTTCCCCAAGATTTCGATCGCCGAGGACTACCGGACGATCCGGACCGCGATCCTGTTCTCGCATGTGGAGCATCATCACCGCGTCCTCGCCTTCACCAGCACCTCGCCCCAGGAAGGGAAATCGGCCACGATCTCCAACCTCGCCATCTCCTTCGCCCAGCTGGGAGAGAGAGTTCTGCTCATCGACGCGGACCTGCGGAAGCCTCGACTGCACAAGATCTTCAAGGTCCGGAACAAAGCCGGTCTGGCCGATTATCTGACGGCCCGGGCCGGTTTGGACGACGCCATCCAAAAGACGGCCATCGATAACCTCTGGCTCATGTCCAGCGGTCCACATCCGCCGAACCCCGCCGAGCTCTTGAACTCCCGGAAGATGAAGGAGCTCGTCGGCCTCGTCCAGGACCGCTTCGCGACCGTGCTGATCGATACCCCGCCGGTCCTGGCCGTGATCGATCCGGTCATCGTCAGTTCCCTTTCGGACATGACCGTGCTGGTCATGAAGTTGGGCACCACGACGCGCAAGCCGCTCCTGCGGACCATCGAGGAGCTGCGGAAGGCCAAGGCCGAGATCGTCGGCGTCGTTCTCAACGACGCGAAGATGCGGCGGCACGCTTTCGGATATGCGAAGACCTATTTTCAGTATGAATATTACCAGGACAAGAACGTGGACGACGAATCGGGGAAAAAGGCGCCCCGCTAATATGACTAAGGCCGGGACGGGTGAATCATGACCGCGGCGCCCACGATCTTCGGCCGCGACCTAAGCCTGCCGGAGGAGCCTCTTTACGCGGCCCCGCCCTTTCCGAACGACGAGGGCGTCAGCGGCAAGGACAGGCTGGGCCGAAAGATCATCGAATATGGGCTTCTGGCCTTGATCGTTTTTACGCCCCTGCCGATCGCCTCCGTGGACGACTGGGCCATCCTCCTGATCGAGCTTGTCGCGGTCTTCCTGACGGCCGTTTATTTCCTGATGGGGAGCAAACCCCACATGAACGGACGCCTCCTTCAGCGCCTGCACTGGCCGCGCTATGCCTTCGCCGCCCTGTTTATCTTGTTTCTCCCGTTCCAGCTCATCCCCATCCCGAAATCGATCCTGCGGCTGTTCTCGCCGCACGCCTACGCCCTCCAGCAGCAGTATTCGCCGCGCTTCGCCGAGATGAAGTCGATCAGCCTGTCCCTGGTCCCATCTCAGACCCTCCGGGAAGGCCTGCTGCTCATAGCTTATGTCCTGATCGGATTTCTCGTGGTCCGCGTGATCACCCGTCGCGCCCAGATCCGGCGGATGATGATGGTCATGGTCGGCATGGGCGTCTTTGAAGCCTTCTTCGGGCTCTTCGAGCTGTATCAGAAGAGCCCGTCCCTGCTCTTCTATCAGAAGTCGCACAACCTCGATTCGGCGACGGGAACCTTCGTCAACCGCAACCACTTCTCGGGCTATCTGGAGCTCATCATCCCCATCGCCCTGGCCCTGGTCATCTCGCGCATCGATCTCTTCACCATGCCCGGCAAGAAATGGCGGCAGCGGCTGGCCGTCCTGACGGGGAAGGGAACGTCCATCAACATCCTCCTGGGGATCGGGATCACGGTGATGTCCTTGGGCATCCTTCTCTCCAACTCCCGCTCGGGCGGCGTGCTTCTTGTGGTGATCTTCATGCTCTTCTTCGAGCTGATCGTCTTCTATTTCAGCCGGTCGCGGTTCCAAAAGATCTGGATCAAGAATTTTCTCAAGATCATGTTCATCGTGGTCACCCTGATCGCGCTGTACGTCGGCATCGAATCCATGGTCGGGCGGTTCTCGCTGGACAATCTCCTCCAGGACGGACGCCCGCGGTATTGGACCACGGTGATGCGGATCGTCAAGGATTTTCCCCTCTTCGGGACGGGATTGGGAACGTTCGGACTGGTCTATGAGGCCTACGAAACGCTGGGCTTGAGCGGGATGCTCGTTCACGCCCACAACGATTATCTGGAATATCTGTCCGAGCTGGGCATCCTCGGGTTCGCCCTGCTGGCCGCCGGCGTCCTCTTCATCACCGTGGATTCCTTCCTGACGTGGGCGAAGCGGAGGAACCCCGAGGTCAAAAGTCTGGCCTTGGGCGGCCTTGTCTCCGTCTTCGTCATGCTGGTCCACAGCCTGACGGATTTCAACCTTCATATTCCGGCCAACGCCCTGCTCTTCACCATGATCCTGAGCTTGAACTGGTCGGCCATTTATTACCGGAAGTCCTGATATGATGAAACGATTGGGATGGCTCTTTCTCCTGGCCGTGATCGGCCTCGCGGACCTTCTCCTTTACCGGGGCTACCACCTGTATTACCAGGCCAAAGAGCGGATCGCGGACGTCGATAAGAAGACCGCCCTGTTCGACAGGGAGCGGACGTTCCTGCCCGTGAACGATCTCCTGTACCGTGAGATGGGAAAAGCCTATTTCGATGCGGGGGTCAGCCGACTCCAGGATGCCGGGCGGAGGGACGAGGATTTTTATAAATCCTACCGGAGCTTCGTCCGCTCCCTGACGCTGAATCCGTTGTCGGCATCTGCCCATTTCGATTTCGCCCAAGCCCTCCAATATCTGAATTTACTGAACCTGCCGTTCCAGGAGAATTATTTCGAGGAATATAAGAAGGCCGCTCTCCTTTCGGGTCAGGACCATCAGATCTATGCCGAGGTCGGACGGATCATGTTTTCTCGGTGGGCTTCCTTGACCCCGGAAGATAAAGAGTTCGCTCTGGAGATCGTCCGGAAGGTGCTCTCCCGGAAAGAGCCCGATAAGATCGCCGCCTTTCTGCAGATCTGGGATTTGAACGTGAAAGACTACGCCATCCTGGCCAAGATCCTGCCCGTCGACGCCGGCGTCTACCTTCAGACGGCCC
>Ga0315297_10000496_pt1 | contig 22935 bp, 16 predicted proteins | sample YL17G15_0_MG_FD_203628 | JGI IMG/M metagenome (GOLD analysis project Ga0315297, IMG submission 203628) | Sediment microbial communities from Yellowstone Lake, YNP, Wyoming, USA - YL17G15_0 | ecosystem: Environmental > Aquatic > Freshwater > Lake > Sediment | place: USA: Wyoming | collected... | reverse complement strand
CGTGTCGAACAGGTGCAGGGATCGTCCGGCGCTGTAGAGCGCTTGCAGGCACTCGGCCGTGAGGAGGATCGAGCGGATCTCGGCCAGGGAATGTTCCCATGTCAACAGAAAATCGCGGTTGTGGAGATTAGTCTGCAAGCTCTCCAATTCCCTCAGCTTCTCTACTAGAGCGAGGTCCTTCATGCGGTCACTCCTTCTTCCGGTAATGCGGGGCCGCGGCCAGGATGGCGTCGATGATCTGCTGGTAGCCGGTGCAGCGGCATAAATTAGCGGAGATGGCCCGGCGCGCCTCAGCCCGACTCGGTTCAGTGTGTTTCAGCAGAAAGGCGTGGGCCGTCAAGACCATGCCCGGCGTGCAATAACCGCATTGGATGGCGCCGGCGTCGATGAAGGCCTGCTGCAGCGGATGCAGGCCGCCGTCCGGCCCGGCCAGTCCTTCGATGGTCGTCAGGCTGCGGCCGAGGACGGCGGCGACGAAGGTGCGGCAGGCGCGCAGCGGCCGGTTGTCGGCTAGGACGGTGCAGGCTCCGCAGACGCCGATGCCGCAGCCGCGCTTGGCGCCGGTCAGATCCAGGTCTTCGCGCAGGAACGTCAACAGGTTTTTGTGCCGGTTGCGGGCGGTGATGCGCAAGCGGCGGCCGTTGACAATGAGGGTCAAGGGACGAGCCTTCGCGGCGGAAGTTGACCCCCGAGCAAAGCCCGGGGCCCCGGCCGCCGTTGAAGGCGCTGTCGTCTTCATTTTTCACCGCCGATGGGCAGTTGGCAGCGCCGCCTCCCGGTGGCGTGGAAGTAAGCGTTGGCGATCGCCGGAGCCATGAGCTCGTTGGCCGGCTCGCCGATGCTCTTCGCGCCCGAGGGCGATAGGGGATCGCGGTTTTCCAGGACGATGGCGGTCATTTCGGGCATATCGGTCGAGCGCGGGATACGGTAGGTGTCGAAGTTGAGGGAGCGCAGCCGGCCGCCGGTCATGGCCACCTCTTCGAAGAGGCCGTATCCGGCGCCCATGGCCATGCCGCCGTAGAATTGGCCGAGGAGCGCCGCCCAATTGACGGCCCGGCCGACGTCGTGCGCGGCCCAGGCGTTCAGCAGACGGATGCGGCCGGTGCGCTTGTTAACGGACAGCTCCACCGCCTGGCAACCGTAAACCCAAGTAAAATAGGCCCGGCCCTGGCCGCAGGACTCGTCCCAATCCACCCGGGGCGCGGGGAAGACGCCGAGCGCATAGGGATACTTCTGGTCGCGATAGAGGCGCTGGGCCGCTTCGGCGAAGCCGACGTCCCGCCCGCCGGGCGCCGTCAGGCGGCTGCCGGCGAAACGGACCTCTTCCGGCCGGCAGCCGAGGTCGGCGACGACGGCGCCGGCCATCTGCAGGCGGACCGCCGCCGCGGCCCGGCTGACGGCTCCGCCGCCCATGATCGTCGCCCGGGAGGCGACCGTGGTGCCGCTGTCGGGCACGGCCGAAGTCGAGGGCCGGCGATAAACGATGTGGTCGCGGTCGACACCGAGCTCTTCGGCTAGGAGCAGTATCATGGCGCTCTCGGCCCCTTGACCGTTCTCATGGATGCCCGCCTCGAGAATGACCGAGCCGTCGAATTGGACGCTGACCACGGCCGCGCAGAAATCGGTGCCCTCGGCCCCGAGGCTGACGCCGCGGTAGCTCATGGCCAGGCCGATGCCGTAGTAATCATCCTCTCCCTGACCGTGGGACGAGCGCCGCAGCTTGTCCTCGTAGCCGCTCTCGGCCAACACCCGTTCGAAGACCTCGGACAGGCTGACGGCGTGGCCTTCGAGAACCTGACCGGTGACGGTGGTACTTCCCTGGCGGACCATATTGCGCCGGCGGAATTCGACGCCGGAGAGGCCCGCCGCCGCGGCCGCCATCTCGACGAGCTGCTCGACGGCGAAGTTCACCTGCGGCGATCCGAAGCCGCGCATGGCGCCGGTGAAGACGTGGTTGGTATAGACGCTCAGCACCTCCCCTTCGACGTGGGGCACGACGTAAGGGCCGCAGCACTGCACGGTCGAGCGCCAGGTCACCCAAGGCGAGGTCGAGCAGTAGGCGCCGCCGTCGGCGACGATGCGGCACTCGACGGCGCGGATCAGCCCGTCGGCGCCGACGCCCATGCGGTAGCGCATGCGGTAGGGATGCCGTTTATAGCTCTCGCGCATCGACCACTCGCGCTCGTAGGTCATCTTGACCGGCCGCCCCGTAAGCCACGCGGCCAGCGCCGTGCGGGCGCAGACCAGCGCCGCCGTGTCGTCTTTGCCGCCGAAGCCGCCGCCCATGGGCGTGCCCACGATCTCGACGCGGGCCAGAGGCAGGCCGAGAAACTCGGCCACGAAGCGGCGGGTGGAATACGGGTGCTGCATGCTGCCGCGCACCTCCAAGACGCCGTCGTCGCGTACGCGGCAAATCGCGGCCTCCGGTTCGAGGTAGGCGTGCTCGACGAAGGGCGTCCGGAATTCCTGCTCCACGATGTGCGCCGATTCGGCGAAGCCGCGGGTCGTGTCTCCTTTGCGGATTACGTGGCGGTGGATGAGATTCGCGCCGCGCTCTTCGTGGACGAGCGGCGCGCCCGGGGCCAAGGCCGCTTCGGGGTCGAGGAGCTCCGGCAGGGGTTCAGCGCGGACACGCACTCGCCGTCCGGCGGCGATGGCTTGGGCCCGGGTTTCGGCCACGACCACGGCCGCCACGTCGCCGTGATAGCGGATCTTGTCGTCGGCCAGGACATGGAGATCCTTCAGGATCTGTCCGCAACGGTTGCTGCCGGGAACGTCCCTCGCGGTGATGACGCGGACGACGCCCCGGGATTTCGTCGCGGCCGCCGTGTCGACCGCGACGATCCGGGCATGGACGTAGTCGCCATAGACCGGCACGGCGTGAAGCAGTCCCGGCAGTTTGATGTCGTCGGTGAAGCGGACGCGTCCCGTCACTTTGGCCGCGGCGTCGTTTCTCCAGGCCTTTTCCTTCAGTTCGTCCATAAGCACCTGCCCTGGGCCCCGTCGGCCCCGCTCCATGCGCCGTCGGTTATCAACTGCCGGCCGCGCAGAAAAAGATGGCGCAGCCTCAGCCGGCTGTTGAAGCCGGGGTATGTCTCCGGACTGCCGGTGCTTGCCGAAACAATGGGCTCTTCCTGGTCGGCCATTTCGAACACGGCCGCGTCGGCGTCCAGGCCCGGGGCCAGCGCGCCTTTTCGTCCCTCGATGCCGGCCAGGCGCGCGGGATTTTCCGCCAGGCGCAGGCTCATCTCGGCGAAGGCCCGCTCCGGCCGCCCCTTTTCCAAAGCGAAGATGAGCCGTGGCAGCGCCCCGATCCCGGCGATGCCCATGGGCGCGGAAAGCATGTCTTCCCGGCCGCGATCCTTGTCTTCGATGCTGAAGGCGCAGTGGTCGGAGGCGTAGGTGTCGAAGGCGCCCGCGCCCGCCGTCTCGCGCAGGCGGCGGACCCGGGCCGCGTCGCGAAGCGGCGGCGTGCAGAGCCAGCGGTGGCCGTCCTCGCGCCGGAGCCAAGTATCGTTGAGGAATAGATACTGGGGGGCAGTCTCGCAAGAGACGCGCGCTCCCGCCCGCATCCGATCTCCGGCGCGCAGGATGGCCTCCGCGGCCTCCGGCGTCGAGACGTGAACGATATGGAACCACGCCCCGGTCTTTGCCGCCACTTCGGCCACGCGCTCGACCGCCCGCAACTCGGCTTCCGGCGGCCGCTGCCGGCCGTGGTCTGAGGCGCGAACCGGCATGGGGCTCCTAGCCTGCGCCAGAGTCAGGACGCCCTCGTCCTCGGCGTGGACGAGCAAGCGCGCGCCGCCCGGCGTGAGGCGCTCAGCGATCTCGGTCAGGCGATTGTAGGACGAGAAAAGGCCGCTTTCGCAGTAGGTCGTATAGAATTTGAAAGTGCGCCAGCCCGACTCCTGGAGCCGCAGGATGTCCGCCCAGTCGTCTTCGGCGAAGCGGGTCGGCGTCAGGTGCCAGAGGTAGTCGCAGAAGGAGTACCCGGCGGCGCGGCCGGCGGCGCGCTCGATGGCCGCGTCCAAGGACTCCTCCGGCCTCTGGGTGATGAAGCCGCCGAGGGTCGTGATTCCCGCGGCGGCCGCGGCACGGCTGGCGCTCTCCCACGTGTCCGCGAGGCGGAAGCGGCCGATGGAGTCATCGATGTGCACGTGCAAGTCGATAAGCCCCGGCAGGACGTGGCAGCCGCCCCCTTCGACGACGCGGGCGCCTCCGGTTAATCCGCGACAGTCGCCGACGGCGGCGATGATGCCGTCCTCGATTAGTACTTCCCCGGGCACTACCCGACCCTGCGAATAGACCGTGCCGCCGCGCACCAGGGTCTTCATCTAATTCTCCGTTGTCTCCACGGGTATGCTCTCGAAATCGGCCGGCACCGCTTCGGGTATGCGCAAGCGCGAAAGCGGGGTCTCGATGTCCTTCAGTCCGTGGCCGGTGATCAGAAGCACGATTTGCCAGCCGGGGTCGAGCCGCTGGCGGGCTTCGTCGGAAAGAAGGGCGGCCGCGGCCGCCGCAGCGGCCGGCTCGGCAAAGATGCCCGCCTCGCGCGCCAGGAGCGCCTGAGCTTCCATTATGCGCTCGTCGCTGACTGCGAGCGAAAATCCGCCGCTCTCCCGCACGGCGCGGCGGGCCAGGTCCGGATTGCTCGGCACAGAGACGGAAATCGAATCGGCGACGGTCATGGGGGAGGGCGCCGGCCGGAAATTCCCGTTCACAATGAAGTCGTGAATCGCGGCCGAGGAATCGGCCTGCACGGCGACGAGCCGCGGCAGGCGCTCCGAGAGCCCGGCGGCGCGCAGGTCGTGGAAGGCCTTGTAGACGCCGCTGATTATGACGCCGTCTCCGACCGGCACCAGAATGGCATCGGGAACGCGCAACCCGTTCTGGGCGAAGATCTCCAAGCCCGCGGTCTTTTTGCCCTCGATCGTCAACGGGTGGTAGGCGGTGTTGCGGTTCAAGCCGCCGCGCCGCCGGGTGTACTCCAGGGAAAGCCGGAAGGCGTCGTCGTAGCTGCCGCGCACCGGGACGACGCGGGCGCCGCAGACGAGCATCTGGACCAGCTTGGCCCGGGGCGTCGATTGGGGGACGAAGATGACGGCCCTGCGGCCGGCGGCGGCGCAGACCGCTGCCAGAGAACTGGCGGCGTTTCCGGTCGAGGCGGCGACGATCGTCTCTTCGTTCAATCGCGCGGCTTCGGCGACGACCAGAAACGAGGCCCGGTCCTTGAGCGAGCCGCTGGGATTGAGCCCGTCGTTTTTGATCCAGAGCCGGGGCCAGCCCAGGCGCTCGCCCAGCCGCGGCGCCGGGGAGAATGGCGTGCCGCCGGCCGGATAGTCCGGGTAATGCTCCCGCTCGACCGGAGAGAAGAGGTCCCAATCGGGCCGGGAGCGTCGGAAACGCCTGGCGATGCCGCGGTAGTCGAACTCCGCTTCGAGCACGCCGCGAAGCGGCATCCCGGGCGAATAGCTGCGTCCGCAGTCGGGGCACAGGTAGCGGACTTCGTCCCGTCCATAGGTCTTGCCGCAGAGGCTGCAGCGGTATTGAAACTCAGTCATGAGCCGGATCAGCCTTCGTCCGACAGGGTCGCCGCCAGGGCCGCGTAAAAGGCCGCGGCGCGGGAGAGATCCTCGACCGGGCAGTACTCGTCGACGGCGTGGGCCTGCGGCTCGTGGCCGGGTCCGAATCCCAGGCAGGGAATGCCGTAAAAAGGCATGATGCCGACGCCGTTGGTGCTGAAGGTCCATTTGTCGACTTTCGGCTCCCGTCCGAAAAGGCCGGCATAGGCGGAGACCGCTTTCTTCAGCCAGGGGGAGCTTTCCTCGAGCGTCCAGGTGGGAAAATATTTTTCGCAGGGATAGACTTCGCCGGTGTGGGAGGGCTCGCGGTACTCTGGGACAAAAACCCTGGCCTCGGGGATGCCGGCTCGGCCGGCCGCCTCGCGCGCCTCGGCGACGGCGCGCTCCTTGGTTTCGCCGGCGGTCAGGCGCCGGTCGAGATGCAGGCGGGCCGTATCGGGCACGGCGCAGAGCGAGGGCGAGCCGGAGGCGATTTCGGTCACGGCGACTGTGCCCTTGCCGAGGAAAGCATCGAACGCCAGTCTTTCATTCAGCCTTTCGATCTCCAAGGCGAAGCGGGCGGCCTTGTAGGCGGCGTTGTCACCGCGCTCCGGCGCCGAACCGTGGCAGCTCCGGCCGCGGACCTCGATCTCGATCTCCATCCGGCCGCGGTGGCCGCGATAGATGTTGAGGCTGGTCGGCTCGGTGAGAACGACCAGCTCCGGCCGGATCTTCTCCTCCTCGATCAGATACTTCCAGGCCATCCCCTCGCAATCTTCTTCCTGCACGCTGCCGACGAAGAGCAGGGTGAAATCGCGGCCCAGGCCCAGCTCGCGGATAATGCGTCCGGCGTGGACCATGCCGGCCAGCCCGCCCTTCTGGTCGGCGGCGCCTCGTCCCCAGACCTTGCCCTCGGTGACGCGCGGCTGGAACGGATCGAACGACCACTGCGCCCGGTCGCCGGCATCGACAGTGTCGACGTGGGCGTCGAAGGCGATGAGTCGCGGGCCGCGGCCGATGCGGCCGATGACGTTGCCCAGTCCGTCGATGCGCGCTTCGTCGAAGCCGAGCCGGCCCATTTCGCCGGCGATGCGCGCGGTGACCCGCCCTTCCTTCCCGGATGGGGAGGGGATGGCCAACAGGTCGACCAGAAACGCGACCAGCTCCTGCTCCCCTTTTTTGGCCCGTTCTAGAATTGCCGTGTAATCGCTCATTGCCTAGCCTCGCCTTTCAAAAACGCTTCCAAAGCGCGGCCGCCAGCTCGCGGCTGCGCGCGGCGACGCGCTCCTCGTCGATATCCAGCGTCAACGCCTTGTTCTCCATCAACACGCGTCCGGCGACGATCGTGGTATCCACCGCCGATTGCGACACGCCGAAGACGAGGTGGCCCAACACGGAGCCGGAGTCGAGCGGTGTCGGCGGATCGTAATCGATCAGGATCACGTCGGCCGGGCCTCCCTCGCGGAGGCGGCCCAAGGGCAGCCCCCAGATGCGCTCGGCGATGACGGGATTCCCCGAGAACAGAGCGCCGGTCGCTTCCATAAAACCTTGAGCCGGATCGCGGCGGCCGTAATGCTGGGCCCAGAGCGCGACCCTCAGCTCCTCAAGCATATTCACAGTCATGGCGTCCGTGCCCAGCCCGACCAGGACGCCGGCCGCTTTCATGGCCACGATATCGGCGATGCCCACGGCGTTGTTTAGATTGGATTGAGGGTTGTGGACGATCATGGTGCCGGAGGCCGCCAGCGTCTCGATCTCGCTCTGGTCGACATGCACGGCGTGGGCGGCGATCGTCTTCGGACCGAGGATGCCGCGGCGCCGCAGGCGCTCGACGACGCGGATGCCATGCCGGGCCAGGCAGTCATCCTGGTCGCTGGCGGCCTCGGCGCAGTGGATGTGGCAGCCCACGCCCAGGTCGGCGGCCAAAGCCGCGGCTCGACCGAGCGTCTCGTCCGAGAGGGTGAAGGAAGCGTGCAGGCCGACCAGTCCCCGCAGGTGCTCGCCGCCCTGCTCACGGCAGAAGCGCACGGCATCGGCGTTCTCAGCCAGTCCCGCGGCGGCGGCCTGCGGGCCGTCCCGGTCCGAGATCTCGTAGGCCAGGCCGATGCGCAAGCCCGTTTCCGTCCCCGCCCGGGCGATGCGCTCCAGGGATCCCGCGATCGCTCCGGGGCCGGCGTGGTGGTCCACCAGGGTCGTGGTGCCGCGGCGCACGGCGGCCAGCATCATCACCAGGGCGCTGTAATAGGTGTCTTCGAGCGTCAGCTTGCGGTCGAGCCGCCACCAAAGGTTGCGAAGCACGCCGTTGAAATCGTGGGCCGGAGCGGCTTTGCCCAGGCCGCGGACGAGCGTGCTGTAGAAATGCATGTGGGCGTTGATCAGGCCGGGCATGACCAGCTTGCCCCGGGCGTCGATTCGGCGCACGTCCTCTGCGGGCAGCTCCGCGAGCGGAGCGATTTTCGCAATCCGTCCATCCTCGATAAGCAGCCCGTGCCCGTCGAGAAGGGCGAAATCTTCGCCTCCTGTAAAGATGGGACCGTTCGTGATCAGCAACGGTTCGGCGGCAGCATTTTTTCTCGCCATTCAATCCTCCCGCAACACCGCGCGTTCCGCTTCGCTTCTCTCCCGCATCGAGAGCGCGCCGGCGAAGCAGCGTTGCGCGCAGAGCGAGCAGCCGATGCAGCGCGCCGGATCGGTGTGAGGTATTTTGCGTCGGTCGAGCTCGATCGCCTGATAGGGGCAGCGGCAGCAGTTGCCGCAATGGACGCAGAGGCGGCGCTCCACGGTCGAAATCCGCTTCTTCGCGCTCAGGTCGGGGAAATCGCGGATCGGCCGCGGCAAGGCCCGGCCGATCAGATCAGAGACGGAGCGCAATCCGAGCGCGTCCAGGAGTCCGCTCAGTCCGGCGTGCAGCTCCTCGACGATCTCGACCCCGAAGTGAAGGGCGAGCGAACAGAACTGCACCGATTCGGCCCCGAGGGCCAGGAAATCGGCGGCTTGGCGGTAATTCATCGGGCCGCCGTTGCCCGAGATGCGGCAGCCGAGGCCGGCTGCCTTGGCCAGGGTCAGATAACTGATGGGCAGGATGCCTTCGCCGGAGAGGCCGATGACGATCCCCTCGTCCCAGCCCGCTTTTTCTCCCGGCCGGAAGGCGAGGCCGGGAAAAGAATTGGCCAGCGTCACTCCGGCGCGATGTCGCGGGTGCCGGGCAAAAACGGCGCGGACGGCCTGCAGGATGGGGGCGATGGCCGTCACCGCTCCGGTCAGCTTGAAGAGCTTCGGCACGTCCGGCCGCGACGCGCCGGACAACACCCAGTCGACGATCTCCGCGGTCAGCTCGGCGTCCTGGGAAACGATGTCGCCGCGGGAGCCGTCTCCGCCCTGGGGGCAGGACAGACTGTATTCGATGGCCATGGCTCCCGCCGCCTCGAGCTTCCGCGTATTGGCCTGCCAGACCGCGCGGTCGGACTCGGCGGCTCCGGTGACCGGACCGCCGGTCGAGGCCACGGTCAGCCGCTCGGGAAACTCGCGGCCGAGCTCCTCGATTTCGCGGCAGACGCGGTCCAGGGCGTGTCCCGAAACGTTGTCGCAGTTGCCGTAGGTGCCGCGGCCGAAGTCGAACATGTACTCGGCGGGGATGTGGATCGGCCCGCCGTCGAAGGCCGTCTTCAGGACGCCGCCGGCCCAGCCGGCCCGGTAGGCTAAACGAAGTTGTTCGGCGCCGTCGGTGGCCGGCGAGGCCGAAAGCAGAAAGGGCGAGAGGATCGCCCGGCCGAAAAAGTCGGCCTGCAGCGGCACAGGCCGCAGGTTGAGACCGGGCATGATGATGCGGCTCTTGCCCGCGGTCTGTTTTGGGGTGCGCTTGTGGGCAAGCCAGTCGAGCGCGCGCTGAGCGGCGTTCTTTCCGGAGGCCACGGCGGAGACGACCGTTCCCGGCCCCTCAGCCATGTCACCCGCGTAGAAAAGCCCGGGGCTTTCTTGAACGGCGAGCCGGGATCGCCCGCCTATGGCGACGATGATTCCGTCATAGCTTCTGGAGAATGCCGGTTGGCGCGGATCGACGATCATCCGGGACGGCTTGAAGGTCTGACCTTTTGGCAATCTCATCGGCTGGATGCGGGCGATTTTTTTGCCCGCAGCTGAGCGGATCGCGGTCACGGCGGAACGTCCGGTGATCAGTACTCCGGCCTTGAACAACCCGGCTCGTTCCTCGGCTGTCAGAGGCATCTCCCCTAGGGTTTCTAAACAGATCATTTCGACCGTGGCGCCGAGGCGCGAGGCCGTCTCGGCGCAGTCGGCGGCGACGGCTCCCCCGCCGATCACGGCCACGCAGCGGCCGGCAAGAGATTTGCGGGTCGGCATGGATAAAAAACTGATCCAGTCCTGCGCCTGTTCCTCGCCGGGAATCCCCAGGCGCAACGGCACGTCCAACCCGGCGGCCACGACAACGGCGGCGAAGCCCTGCTCTAAAAGTGAGTGCGGATCATCTATGGGCCGGCGGAAGTTGATGCGGATGCGGCCCAGCCCGGAAAGAAAGCGGATGTCCGAGCGCAGCACTTCTTTATTAAAGCGGAAATCAGGAATGAGGTTGACCATGCCGCCGGCGCGGTCCTCGCGCTCGAAGATTGCCACAGCCAGCCCGTTCTGCGCCAGAAGCGCCGCAGCCGCGAGACCGGCTGGTCCGGCCCCGATCACAGCGGCGCGCCGGCCGGACTCCGGTGCGGCCGGGAAATGGGGCAGGACCTTTAGCCGCTTGGCGCGGCGGATGATCTCGGCCTGCACCGCCGGGATGCGGACGGGGCGGTCAATAGTTTCCTTGACGCAAGCCTGGACGCAGTACCGTTCGGGACAGAGGGCGCCGCACACGCCGCCGAGGGGATTGGCGCCCATGATCAGCGCCGCGGCGCGGCGATAGTCGGAGGGCGCGCCGACGCGCACGGCCATGATGAAGTCGGCCGGCGAGACGTCGGCCGGGCAGGCCTCGCGGCAGGGCTTCTCGCGGCAGTATTCGCACTTTTCGATCTCGGCCCTGAGTTGGGCCTCCGTCAGAAATTCGGGCCCGTGTTTCATTTGTTTCATATTTGTCGAGATCTCATTCCGCCACCTCAGACAAGCATAAATTTCGGGCCGGATGATGTCAAGGACGGTCAGGAGGTCGTTCTTGGAAATGACATAGCCGGACGGCGGAGATACATTGCCGCTGTGTTCGGGCGGGGAGATTCACCGTCCGGAGCGGAAAATCTCTATGCCAGATGCCTCTCCGCTTTCCGAAAGCAGGCCTCGTTCTCGACGGCGGCCGGGGCGGGCGCATTGGCCCGCACCCCCGCGACAGCCGGTGCCCCGGGCTTTGCAGTCCTCCTTCGCGAAGCGAATGAGGGCGGGCTTACCCGGGGGTCCTTTCCGCCGTACTCGCCCGTGGTTAGAAGTCACGGGCGAGTGGCGAGCCGAAGGCTCGTCCCTTGATGATCATTTTGTCCGGCCGGTTGAACGACTTGCCCGATATGAGTTCGGAACCAGTTTGACTTCCAGGCGACAGCCTACGGCCTGAGCATACTTCTTGAGGGTTCTCAGGGATGGAGCATGCTTGCCCCTAGATTCCAGGCGTGAAACGGCGCTTTTTGTCGTCCCCATCAATTCCGCAACCGCTTCTTGCGTCAGGCTCGATTTTAGACGTGCCGCAAGCATCTCGCGGACGAAAAAATATTCAGCCTCCGAGCTCTTATAGGCCTTCCGGAATCCAGCCCTTTTCTTAGCTTTTTTCAGAAAAGCCTCATGGTCGTGGGAAACAGGCCGATATTTCAACATGGCTCATCAAACGAAGGTTAGCAAATATGCTAACCTTTGTCAACTATGGGATCCGAACAAGGGCCGCCAAATTACACAAATCTAGAATCCACGTAACATTTCACTTGACAAACTATACTGGGTGTCGTATACTATATGATGCAATGTATAGAGCGAGGTGCCGGACATGACCCATGACCAGTTCGAAAACCTCCGCCTCGAGCTCCGCCGGGGCTGCGTGCCCCTGGCCGTGCTGGCGGAGCTCGGGAACGAGCGGTACGGATACACCCTCCGCAAGTCCTTGACAGACAAGGGGATATCCGTGGACGAGGGAACTCTCTACCCCTTGCTGCGCAGACTCGAGGCGCAGGGGCTGCTGACGAGCGAATGGAGGGATACGGAGAGCCGGCCGCGGCGCTTCTACCGGCTGTCCGCCGAAGGCCTCCGCGTCTTGGGGCGATTGACCGCGGAATGGCAGGCCTTGACGACCTCCCTAGCCGGAATCTTGAAGGAGACGAACGATGGATCTCATTGACCGTTACCTGAACGCCGTGAGTTTCTGGCTGCCCAAGGACAGAAAAGAAGATATCCTCAAGGAATTAGCCGAGGATCTCTTATCGGAGAAGGAGGAAAAGGAGGCCGGGTTGGACCGCGCGATGACCGGGCCCGAAGTCGAAGCGCTCCTGAAGACGCGGGGACGGCCCTTCCAGATGGCCGGGCGCTACCTGCCAAGCCGGCATCTCATCGGCCCGGCGCTCTTCCCAATGTATGTCTTCGCTCTCAAGCTGGCGGTCTGGATCGGGTTCGGTGTCGCCTTGGTTCTTCCCTTAGCCCTATCCTTTCTCCTACCCGGCCGCTCGGCGTCTCTCGCTAACGTCCTAGCCAGGTCATTCGATAGCTGCTGGACATTGGCCTTAACCTGGTTCGCGATGATCACCATCGGATTCGCCGTCGCTGAATCCGTCCAGGGCCGCTCCGGATTGGGCCGGGATTGGAATCCTTCCCGTCTTCCCGCCGTCAGAGACGGCCTGAAAGTCAAGCTGTCATCTTCCATTGCCGAAATACTTTTCGGAGCGCTTTTTCTTTTCGCCTGGCTCGGGGCTTTCCGCGTCCCCGTCCTCATCCTGCGCGGCGGCGAGCCGATTCAGCTAACAGCCTCTCCCCTCTGGCTCGATCTCCGCGGCCCGTACCTCGTCCCTATCGCTATGCTCACTCTAACCGACATCGTCATGTCCGCCATCAGCCTGGCCCGCCCGCACCTCACACGCTGGCGCGTCGCGGCCCGCGCCGCGGTCGACGCAATTTCGGCCGGCCTGATCGGTTCGCTCTTGCTCGCTCACCAAGAGGAAACGCGGGCCGCGTTGAAAGGTTTGAAAGGCTTGAAGGACATGGCGGCGGGCGCAGCCAAGCTCGAAACGCTCCGGGAATGGAGCCTAGCGACTGCCCTTTTAGCCATCGCCGGCGCGGAGGCTGTCTCCTGCGTGGTGGGACTCGTCCGGCTCGCCCGTTGGCGAACCCTCGAGTCCCGAGCAGTAGCGCGGGGCCAGTCGTCTAGGGCAAAACCCTGATTTCATCGTCCAGGCCGGTCATCTCCCAGCGTATGAGCGAAGCCAGGATGATGCCCCTGGAGAAATAGTCGTCCGTAAAGGCCTCAAATGACGGCCTAGGCCGCGGCCCGATTATGGTCCCGAATTTCCTTGTCTTCCGTCATTTCTGCTTGGCCCCGACAACATCGAGGTTGATTGATTCGCAGACCAGGCGAACCTTGGTGTATTCCCCCGCCCCATCCTTCTGGAAGGTGAGTTTGGACAGGCCGTCATCCGGATCGGTGAACGTAAATTGGTCGGCCACTCCTTCCGTCGGTTTCAACTCCCCTGGGGAAGTGAATCCGTATTCGATCCAGAACGCGCCGTCTTTCACATAAAACTCGAACACACGCGTCCCCCCGCCCATCGCGCTGAGATCGAACTCATATTTGCCCAAATATTTCTCATATTTCTTAGCCGGTTCCTGGCCGGCCGCCGAGTTGACCGAAAGCACGGGAAGCGCCAGCAGAATGACCGCCATGCCCCAGATCCATGCATTTCCCCGACACTTCGAAAATATCGCCTTCATATCGTCCTCCAGTTCATCAGGCCTCTTGCCGGAGACCGTCATGGAACTCTACGCCTTTACTTACGTTCGGCAACGGAAAAAAGTTGCCGCCGTCGATTCATTCGCCTGGTCCAGTGCCGAAACCCCGCAGCGCGGATCTCTTAGTCAGCTACTTTGCCGCCGTCCCGAACAAAGCCCGGATTTCATCGTCCTGGCCGGTCATCTCCCAGCGTATTAGCGAAGCCGGGATGATGCCCCTGGAGAAATAGTCGTCCATGAAGGCCTTGAGGCTGAACGCGCTTCCCGCCCGCCGCGCCGCGTCCGCCAGCAGCCTTTCGAACTGGTTCTTCCCGACGACATAGCTCGTCCCATAGCCGGGCTGGTTGAGATAGATAGTCATGTCTCCCCAGATCGTCGCTCCATCGGCTTTGGTCCAGCCGTAGGGCGTCGTCTCGACGGCGAACTTCACCGCATCCTCGACCGTCCATTCGCTGCTGTGAAGCCGCAGGTCGCAGAGGGCCCGGATGGCGCGGAAGGCGAGCATGACATAGACGAGCTCCCGTCCCCGCGGGTTCTTATCGAAAAGGCCGGCTCCCATCATGAATTCCTCGAAACCAGTGGCCAAACCCTCAGCCCGGCTGTCCCAAATATTATAAAGGAGAGGGACGCAGCGGAGGGGGTGCGTATTGTATTTCTCCCGCTGTTTTTCGAGCCAGTGGATCGAATGGCAGCGAAGCGGCAGGACGTCGCGGTAATCGACCTGACTGAAGAAATCGCGCTTGTCGGGCGGGACGAACGACCCGACCTCGATATTGAGGCGCATGTAGGCGGAGACGGTGAAGATGCCTCGCTCGCGGAGGAACTTGAAGAAATAGACGTTCCCCTCGGACAGCCGCAGCCGCTGTTCCTCCAGCGTTCGTGAAGGCTCGAGCGGAGGGAGCCGCCGGTTTCTTTGCTCCTCGAGCTTGAGATAGGCGAGAGAGCGCTCGAGCTCGCGCTCGACGAGATCCACTTGCCGGGCCCAGGTGTAGGGAACATAGTGGACGTTCTTCATCGTCCAGTCGTATTCGGCGACGCCTATGCCGGACGGCTTTTTCGGCAGGCTGGTCAGGCCCTCAAGCCACGCCCGGAATTCGTCCGTAGCCGTTTTGGCTTTGGCGATGAGGGGAAGGAGGTCAGGGTATTGGCTCTCCAGACGCTCCGCGAGCCGAATGAAATCGGCCGCCTCGTCGCGCTTTTGCCGGATCCCGAGCTGCCGCTGGTCGTTCGTGAGTTCCGTGAGATTCGACCTGGCCTGGACTAGGATGGCCGGGATGGCCTTCAGCTTCTCGGCGAAAACCTCGTGCTGGTCCTTGGTAAGAGGAAAGGAGAAGTCCGAGAGGCAAAGCGCCCCGAAAATCTGAGGGCCTTCGCGGGCGGGGACGTCGGGCTCGGACGTCTCCAGGACGGCGTAGAAGCAGGCGTCTTTCGACCAGGGTCGCAGGACGCGGTGGTCGAAGTCGAAGCCGTTCATTTCGGCGCGGACGATATGGTAATCGACCTGCCGGTCGACCGGCCAGCCCGAGGGGTCGATCGCGGCGAACCGGGCGAGGAATTCCCCCGTGCGGGGCCTCTGGGCGGACATCGATTGGTCGGTGTAATCGGGAACGCCGTCGATGACCTTCGGTTTCTGGGCGTCACGGAATTGCCGCCAGAGCGCGAGGAGGTCTTCGTAGGCGGCGCTTTTGCCCGCGACTTGCGTTCCGGCCGGCGGTTCCTTGGCGCCGCATCCGGCCAGGACGAGGGAAAGAACAAAAAGGATTCCGGCAAGCTTTCTCATAGGAGCCTCCTCCTCTCCATGTCGGGGGTAATACGAGGATAAGAATATTAGGGGGATGCGGCGCGGTCAAGCATAAATTTCGGGCCGGTGGTAATATATTCTGGACGCGCGCGTGGAGCACAGCATATATATTGTCGCCGACAGCTTTTTTTAAGGAGGATATCGTGAATCGTGCATCCTCGTCCTTCCCAAGGTCATCTTGGATGACGAGTCTCGTCGTCATCATCCTTTTAGTGGTCGCGGCGATCTTGGCCATCCGCGCTCTCGCGCCGCCAAAGCCCTTGCCGGCCGACGCCCCGGCCACCGAGTTCTCCGCCCTTCGGGCCGCCAACCTCCTGAAGACGATTGCCGCCGAGCCTCACCCCATGGGTGTGCCGGCCCATGACCGGGTGCGTGACGAGATCCTCGAGGCGTGGCGGGAGATGGGCCTTGAACCCGCCGTCCAGACGGCGGTTCGTTTCCGGCCCGCCCGATCGGCGGTCACGCGCGTCGAGAATATTCTCGTCCGGCTCCCGGGAAAGAATCCCTCGGCCGGCGGGAAGCTCATGCTGGCGACGCATTATGACACCGTCGAACCCGCGCCGGGCGCTGCTGACGACGGCGCCGGGGTTGTGACCTTGATTGAGACAGCCCGCGCTCTTCTCGCCGGCCCACGGCTCGCCCAGGACATCATTATTCTCATCACCGACGGCGAAGAAGACGGGCTCGTCGGCGCCGAGGTTTTTCGGGACCAGCATCCCTGGGCCAAAGAGGTCGGCCTCGCCCTCAACTTCGAGGCACGCGGGACGGCCGGCCCGTCCCTCATGTTCGAAACGAGCCGCGGCAACCGGAGGCTTATCGCAGCTCTCGCTGCCTCACCCCATCCGAGGGCTAATTCATTTTCCGGATCCATATACCGCAAAATGCCGAACAATACCGACCTGAGCGTTTTCATGCAGGCCGGCATGCAGGGGCTGAACTTCGCCTTCATCGACCGGCCTTACGACTACCATACGGCCAATGACAACCTGAAGTATTTCGATCTCCGGAGTCTCCAGCATCACGGTTCTCATGCCTTGGCCCTGGCGCGTTCATTCGGGAACGGTAGTGTTCCCGAGCCGGCCGGCGAGGATGCCGTCTATTTCAGCCTCTTCGGCGACGTGTTCGTTCATTATTCGGCTCGAGCGGCGCTCGTTCTGGCAGGGCTGATCGTCGCGCTCGCGGCGGCGGCCGGGTTCGTCGGCTTCTCCCGCAGAAAGATCCGGCTCGGGGGGGTACTGCGGGGAGCGTTGTTTTTCGTTGCGGTCATCGCCGCCTCAGCCGGCTTGGGCTATGGTTTCCTCGCGGCGGTCAAAGCCAGTCACGGCGCTTGGCTCCAGCCGGGGCCTTATCAATACAGCATTTTCTATTTGCTGGCCCTCATCTTTCTCGCCGCGGCTATTACAAGCGGGATTTATCACCTCCTTCGGCGCCGGGCGACGGCGCTCGAACTAGCCTTCGGCACCCTCATTTGCTGGGGTCTTCTGACCGTCATCGTGACCCTCAAGCTCCCCGACGCGAGTTACCTCGTAAGCTGGCCGGCCTTGGTTCTGGCGTTAGGGGTCTTGCATTGGAGCCTGCGCCGGAGAAGGACGCCCGAAAAAGACGCGGCGCCGGCCGCCTTAAGCGCCGTTCTGGCAGGCGGGCTGGTCGTGCTCATCTTCGCCCCTGTCATTTTCCTGATTTTCCTGGCGATGTTCCTCAGCCCGCTCTTCGCGGCCATTCTCGCGGCGGCTACGGCCGTCATGCTGACCGCCATCCTTACTGGCGTCGAGGTTCTCAGGCGAGGTTTCGGACGGGCGCTGCCGGCCGCGTGCGCCGTTCTTTTCCTCGCATTGGCCATCGCCGGTGCGCTGACGACTCGCTTCAGCGAGCGCATCCCGCGCCTGGCTTCTTTCAGTTACCTCATGGATGGCGATTCGGGCCGGGCGTACTGGATCTCCACAAGTCGTAATGTGGATCCCTGGACCGAGCAGGTCATGGGCGGTCCGCCCCAGACGGGACATCCGCTTCCAGAGTATGAGCCGGTCTCAAAAAGGTTCGCTTATCGCGAGGCGCCGGCCATTGACCAGGCGCCGCCCGAAATACGCGTCCTTGGAGATCAAACTGCCGCCGGTAGCCGGACACTTCGTTTCCGGATTTCTTTCCCGATGCGGTGCCGCGAGGTTTTCGTGCGCTTCGAAGCGGAAAAGATCTTGGGCGCGACCCTAGAGGGGCAATCCCTCATCCTCCGTCCGCAGGAAAGCAAAACGGGCGCGGTCCAGTTCCGGAATCCGCCGCCCGAGGGATTCGAGATGTCGCTCGAGGCGGCGGCCGGCTCGCCGGTCAGCATCGTCGTCCGCGGGGAGAATCCGGGCTTGCCTCGCTTTGAAGGCTTCACGCCGCCGCAGCCGCCGTCGAACATCAGGCCGCACCGGATCTCGACCAGTCTGCAGAGGACGTACCGCTTCCCGGCAAAACAGTGAGGCTGCGCTGCTCCCGCGCGATCTGGAAAAAGTCGAAAGGACAGGGAATTCCTTATTTATCGAGATTCATTTTCTTGAGTGTAGATATGTCAGATCCTCCCGGACACTTTATGTTATTGGTTAAGCTACATAAAGGAGGAACCTCAACCCTAAAAGACGATCCAGACATAATGTAAGTTTTCGATAATTCATAAGATGAATCCAGACAAGCTTAGGTATTTAAACAGGTTCATAAATTGTTTCTCCCAATTTGTTAAAATGGATCCGACATGTCCAAAGATAGGGCCCTTGCCATTACCTCCATAGTAGCTTTTCTCCTGATTGCTACCATGGCCGTTTCCCAATCTCCCAACCGTCCCTCAACCCTGTCGTTCTCCGATCCGGCGAATGTCCCACCGCCGCCCGCGCAGGCCATCGGCTTTCCCTCCCGCGATCCCGGATTCGACGCCTGGCCGGGCTTTCAGTCGCCCCCGCCGGGATACGGCGAAGTGGCCTTCTTCTGGTGGCTGGGCGATCCGCTGACCAAGGAACGCCTGACCTGGCACCTCGATAAATTGTCCGGTAAAGGTATCAGCGGCCTTCAGATCAACTACGCGCATACCGACCGCGGCGGCGTCTCCTACGGATTGTCCATGCCGAGCGATCCGCCGATCTTTTCCCCGGCCTGGTGGAAGCTCGTCCAATGGTTCGCCGGCGAGGCCGGCAAGCGCGGCATGTCGATCAGCCTGAGCGACTACACGCTCGGATTGGGACAAGGCCAGGCCATAGACGCGGCCATCGCCGAGATCCCCGACCTGGTCGGCTCGCAATTAGGGCAGGAAACAAAGGCCGCGGCGGCGGGAGAGGATATCGATTGGGCCCTGCCCGCGGATTGGCTTTCCGTCTGCGCCTGTCCCGCGGAAAGGCCGCAAAACGATAGCCGTGTCCCGATCGATCTTCGTGATCATGTCAGAGACGGCCGCTTGCGCTGGCGCGCGCCGGCCGGCAAATGGACCGTGATCGCCGTCTACAGCCGAAAAGTCCGCCCTTCACTCGATCCGACCCATCCCGAGGCGGGCCGCGCGTACATCAAGCATTTCTTTGGGCCGTTCGAAAAACACCTGCCCGGACAGGGCGGGAAAGCCCTGAATTTCTTTTTTTCGGACGAGCTCGAATTTCGACTCCCGGGTTTCATCTGGAGCGAGCGGCTGGCCGCGGAATTCGAGAAGCGCAAGGGCTATGATCCGCGGCCGCTCACGGCCGCGCTGTTCGTCGACATCGGGCCGCGCACGCCCAAGATCCGGATGGACTACAACGACGTCCGGGTCGCCTTGAGCGAGGAGAATTTCTTCCGCCCGGTCTTCGACTGGCACCAGGCCCGGGGGATGATTTATGGGTGCGACCACGGCGGCCGCGGCCTGGACGTCGCCGAGTTCGGAGACTATTTCCGGACCCAGCGCTGGAACCAGGGGCCGGGCTCCGACCAGCCGGCCCTGGAGAAGAACCTGATCAAGGCCAAGGTCGCGGCCTCCATCGCCCATCTCTACGAGCGGCCGCGCGTCTGGCTCGAAGGCTACCACAGCAGCGGCTGGGGCACGACCACGGCGGACGCGGCCGAGGCGACGTTCGCCGATTTCCTCATGGGCTACAACCTCCTCTCGTTCCACGGCCTCTATTATTCGACCCATGGCGGCTGGTGGGAATGGGCCCCGCCCGACAACCATTGGCGGATGCCTTACTGGGGGCATATGGACGGGTTCATGGGGGCCGTCAGGCGGCTGAGCTTTTTGCTGGCCCAGGGGCGGCATGTCTGCGACGTCGCCGTTTTTTATCCGGTCGCGCCTGTCGAAGCCGGTATGGACGGGCAGAAGGCCGTCGAGGCGGCGTTCGGAGCGGGGCGCGCGCTGTATGGGGCGGGGATCGATTTCGATTTTATGGATTTTGAATCCGTGCTCCGGGCCAAAATCGAGGGCGGGGCGCTGAACGTCGCCGGAGAGAAATATCGCGTCCTGATTCTTCCGGCGATGCGGGCCATTCGGTTCGAGGCTTTGAAGAAGGCGGCCGCTTTCGCGAAGGCGGGAGGAACAGTGATCGCCGTGGGCGCCCTGCCCGAGGCGAGTGAACGGGCGGGGAGAAACGATCAGGAGTTGGATAAGATTGTGAGGGCTACCTTCGGACTGACGGCCGGGCAAGCGGCTGTGATCGGCGAGCCGCATGCCCGGTTGGGAGAGATCGGAGGAGCAGCGGCCGTCGTGCCCAAAGCGGAAGACGTTGCGCGGATCATCGAAAAAATTATCGGCCGGGATATTAGTTTCGAGCGGGCGGGGGATGCGGAGAACGCGGCGGGTAAGGGGAACAAGTCGAGTGGACCGGCCTATTTTCAACACCGGCGGATCGGCCCGCGCGATGTATATGGATTCTATGGATTGCCCAAGGGGACGTCGGTCCGTCTCAGGGCGACGGGCGCGGTCGAACTGTGGAACCCCTGGACGGGCACGGCGAAGCCTTTGGCCGCCCAAGAGCAGGACGCCGCCGGAACACGCCTCCGCCTGCCGCTCGAGGCGACCGAGATCCAATTGATCGTTTTCAAGCCCGGCCGAGCCGAGATCGAAGCGAAGGCGGCGCAGGCGGCAGAACTGAAGCCCGAAGTCATTCAACTTGACGGGCCATGGTCGATCGAGCTGAGGCCGACATTAGATAATAAGTGGGGGGATTTCCGCTGGCCGCCCCGCCCCGGCTTTATCGGCGCCGAGGCGCGGCGCGTTCGATATCAGATGGAAGACGCGGCGCATCCGGAATGGCGGGATCCGGATTTCGACGATTCGTCCCGGCCGCGGCAAACGGTTTCGTTCGGGACGATGTTCTGGCGGCTGGGTCCCTTGAGCGCGGAGGCCGGAGGACGCGCGCTCGAAACGCGCCTGGCGAAGCTTTCCGAACTCGATCCCTCCGTCACGGTTCGGGTTGGAGACGTGCCATTGAGATGGAAACCTTGTGATTTTTCCTGGCGCTGGGGCGTCGAGGACGATCCAGGCCATCAGGGCTATCACGGTCTGAAGGAAGAAGTGTCCGACGAGTTCATCCGCCTGGGCAAGCCCAAGCGGGAGTCGACGACGATCAGCCGGGAAAAAGAGGACGACGGGTCGGCTTATTATCTCTGGACGACCGTCGCGGCGCCTGGAAAAACGATGGGCCGGATCATGGCGGGCGGAATGAAGCCCGCGGCCGTTTGGGTGAGGGGGCGGGCCGTCGCGGGATTGGATACGCCGGTCGAGCTGGAGAAGGGCGCGAATCCGATTTTATTGCGCTACGACCAGCCGGGAACCGGATGGTTGCTGCTCGTGGGGCCTGATTTTGCCGCCCCCGCCGCCCGACCCGGTTCATTGGCCATGCGCTGGCTCGACGCGCCCGGCATTTTTCCCTTCGACATTCATCCCGGCAACGACCGGCCCGCCGGCTGGTACCGGTTCCGGGCGGCGCCCGGATTGAAAGCTCTGACCGTGACGGCAATAGGCGAGGTTGAGGCTTGGGCCGACGGCCGGCCGCTCCCTGTCGCGTCTGAAGAGGCCGCGTTGCGGGGAGCAAAGCGCGTTCGGTTCACGCTGCCGGAGATTTGTAAGGGAGAGGCCCTCGTCGCGCTGCGCATCGTGCATGTCCGCGGTTTTTATGGGGGAGCGGCGCTGCCTGAGCCCGTCGAATTCGAATGCGGGGAGGGCTGTCTCGAAGCGGTGGATTGGTCGATGCGTGAAGGTCTGGAAAGCTACTCGGGCGGGATCCGCTACAAGCGGACGATCACGCTTCCGGAGAGCCGTGTAAAGGGCCGCTTGACGCTCGACCTGGGAAGCGTTTCCTCCTCGGCCGAAGTCTTCGTCAACGGACGTTCGGCGGGCGTTCGCGTCGCCCCGCCCTGGCGCTGGGACATCGGGCCGCTTGTGCGCGCGGGCGGGAATTCTTTGGAGGTTCTTGTATTCAATACATTATCGAATCATTATTCGACGATCCCAACGCGCTATCGGGGAAATCCCACCTCCGGCCTTTTAGGCCCCGCCCGTCTGATTCTTAATTAATTTCCTTCTCGATGGCCCTACACACAAGCTGATTCAGGGAGATTCCCTCGTTCACTGATTTCCGGACGGCCTTTTTGTGGAGATCGGAAGAGATCCGGATATTGAAATTCCCGGTATACGATTTTTGGGGGAGCTTTCCGGCGGCCCGGCAAAGCTCGATGTAATCCCCCACGGCTTCTTTGAAGCTTTTCTTGAGCTCATTCACGGATTTGCCCTCGAAAGTCACGAGATCGTCAACTCCTTCGATGCGGCCATGGAAACAATCGTCATCGGGGCTGAAGTAGACCGACCCGATAAAACCCTTAAAACGCATGATGTTTTTCATCTGATAAAGCCTTTGGATTTGAACTCTTTTTCCAATTCAAGGATTTGATAGCTTTTCAACGTATTTTGGGGATGTGGTCTGTGCAGGCGAATAATGCGCTTGGAATTCTGATTGAAGAAAGCGATCCGGGAGCCACGTGTTTTTCCGCTTTTCATTTGTTCGTATCCGAATCCTTTCAGCAACGTGATGAGCTCATCAAAAGTGAAATCTTTGGGCCGGCTGAGAAATCTTCTTAAGAGTTTTTCTTGACGGCTCATCGATATATTATCAACTTTAAAATTGAGATGCAACTAATATTTAGTTGCAAATGATCCCTCTACAGCTCTGCAATTTCTACTTAAGTTCCTGAACTACAGAGTTTGAAATCGCATATTTATCAGCGTTTATGGGATCAATCTAAAAGACGATCGAAACGCTTGATTTTCTCTTGAATTGCCAAATCGCTCGAAATCGGATAAGGTATTGGGCTTTATCGCCACTTATGGAGTTTGTCTTGTACGGCAGAATGAGATCGATCCTTCTTTTCGGAATCCTCGCCGCGGCCCTGGCCTCAGGAAGCTGCAAATCGCCGACGTCTCCTGACGCGCCGGAGGGCCACACCGTCAACAAGAACGGGGTATATCACAGGCCTGGTCTGGAAAATCCGACGGTCAATTGCACGAACTGCCACGGCACCGACCTGCGAGGCGGAAGCGCCGGAGTTTCCTGCTTCAAGTGCCACGGGCAGAAATGGTGAGGCTTTCCCTTAAATCACCAACACCTTTATATCAGGGTAGCCCATCAGCTTGAGGATAAAATAGTTGACTGCCGCTTCACCGGGATCATCGGA
>Ga0315297_10000495_pt1 | contig 22989 bp, 19 predicted proteins | sample YL17G15_0_MG_FD_203628 | JGI IMG/M metagenome (GOLD analysis project Ga0315297, IMG submission 203628) | Sediment microbial communities from Yellowstone Lake, YNP, Wyoming, USA - YL17G15_0 | ecosystem: Environmental > Aquatic > Freshwater > Lake > Sediment | place: USA: Wyoming | collected... | reverse complement strand
CCGGCGGGTCCGTCCTTGTCGGGGTCGGCCCCGCAAACCTCTACCTCCCCGACCCCGACGGTGGCCGATTGCGTTGGCGACGCGTGCGCCGCCTGCTGCACGCTTCCCTTATCTGCTTCGCCGCACGCCGATTGCACTGCCGCTTGCTACGGAGGGCCTCCGCGGGACGTGCGTTCCGAAGACGCTCGCGAAACCGTCCGCGGCATGGACGCCGCGGCCGGAGGCTCCAGGGACGGATTCACGCCGTTTTCGCGAGTGTCTGCGGAATGCGCGGCCCATCTGTAACGCGCAGCACGTGCAAAGCAAGGCCGAACAATCCGACAGGCGTTGGCGGAGGCACCCAAGCAAATCAGCCAGCGGCGAACGCATTGCGAATCCAGGTGACAACGGGCGGCGAGCCGGGTTGCTCGCCGGGATCGATCGCGACGACGTCGAACCGCGCGCGCAACTTACGCAACTCCGGCCGCGTCAGCAGCAGGTGGCGCGCGGCAAGGATGAAACGCCGCTGCTTGCGCGCACCGATGCTGGCCGCGGCGCTGCCGAAATCAGCGCGCGTGCGCGACCGCACTTCGACGAGCACCAGGACGGCGCCTTCGCGCATGACGAGGTCGATCTCGCCGGCACGACAGCGGTAGTTGCGTGCGACGAGTTCCAGTCCCTGCGACTGCAGGTGGGCCAGCGCGCGATCCTCGCCGCGCCGGCCCAGGTCCGTCGTCGTCGGGTCCTCAGGGCGCACCGTTGCCGGCGTCTGGCGCGGGCAGTGGTGGCACGCTCGTGCCGAGCGGCTGCGGCCGTCCGCCTTCGATGCGGGCGAACTGTATGTCCCGCTGTACCTTGCCGTCAGGGCCGATCTCGAGTGCGCCGGTCAGGCCGTCCAGCCCGATCGTGCGGACATTGCTGCGCAGTTCGCCGGCGATCCGATACGCATCGAAGCCGAACGCGTAGAGGCGCAAGCGGCCGCGTGCAGCGTGCGACCACGCCGAATTCACCACCTCCCACAGCTCCGGCGCCCCCTGGCCACCGAAGAGGATCCACGGCATTTCCGGGTAGACGAGACCGTCCATGTCCGTTGCCGCTTTTACGCTCGGGTCCCAGGCATCCGACGTGGAGTAGATCGGCAAGTCATACGTCATCTGGAATCGAAGTTGCGGTCGCAGGGCACGGGCCGCCTGCGGGGTGGCGGCGACAAAAGCGAACTGCGGCCCGGCCTGCGCTTCGGCGACCGCATCGCGGTGGGGAGCCGGGTGGCTCTTGTCGTCGCTGCGATCGCCGGCCCCGCCGAAACGGCCAAGCACGGCGCGCAACGAGTCCGAGAAATCCTTTGCGCCCGGCGCGTAATACTGCGACGACATCAGGGTGGCCGTTCCGGTTGCCTGCAGTTCGGCGATGAATGCCGCTTCGAGACGCTGGCCCCACGCCGACCGCGGCAACAGCGCGACGCCGCGCACCAGTCCGTCGGCGGCGATGCGCCTGGCGACGGCCCGCGCTTCCTGTTCCGGGTCGAGCGAAAACTGGAACAGGAAGGGTGGTGGCGCGTCCGTCGGGTACGCATTGAGGGCGAGTGTCGGCACCGGCAGCGGCTGCGCAGCCACCACCGCGGCAATGTCTTCCCGGGTGAGCGGGCCGATGATCAGCGATCCGCCCTCGGACACGGCGCGCTGATACGCCGCCGCGGCACCCCCGCTGGCGGTGTCGTAGACCCTGATGGTCGGCCTGCCCTCGGTCGCCGTGGCGAACCATGCAGCCATCACCCCGTCGCGAACGGCCAGACCGGCGGCTTGCTGGCGGCCCGACAGCGGCAGCAGCAGGGCGATCACCGCCGGCGGGCCGCCCGGCGCGACCGATGGGGCCGCGGAGCGAGCGTCACCGGCAGCGTGCGGCAGGTAGGCTGCGCCGGGGTGCCCCGGGTGCCGCGCTTGCCAGTCGGCCGACCTGCGCTCGATGGCGGCCGGATCCGATTCCGGTGCGGCGGCCAGTAGGCGCCCGAGCTCCAGCCAGGCGCGTTCACTGTCGGTCGCATCGGCGGGCACGGCAACGGCCGCTGGATATTGCGCAAGCGCATCGGCCAGCAGCCGGTCATTCGCTGCGCGAGCGTCCGCCGTCCCGACGACCCGGCCGCGTTCCTCCAGCGCGCGCACGCCCTCGAGCGGGTGACCGGCCGCAAATTCGGCCTGGGCTCGCAGGGCCAGCAGGTCGGCGGCCATGGGCGCGGGCAGCGGCTCCGGCAGCGTTCGTAGCGCTGCCAGCGCTCGTGCCGGATCGTTCCTCGCGAGAGCGATCTCGGCTTCGATGCGGGCGAGCAGTACGGCATCGTCTCCGCGCGCGCGTCCTGCGGCCTTCGTCAGCATGCGTTGCGCAGCGTCGTACTGCCGTGCGGCTGCATACTCGCGTGCGGCAAGCAGCGCGAGCCGGGCATCCCAGCTCATGAATCCGCGCTTGGCGGCCTGTTCGTAGAGTTGCGCAGCCTCGGCATGCTGCCCGGCGCGCGCGTAGGCTTCGGCTTGCGTCGCGTCCGCGGACCGATCCGCGTACACCGGATTGACTGGCACGGCGATGATGACCGTGGCCAGGCACAACGCTGCCAGGGATGAGCGAACTTGCCGGCCGCGAAGGGGAACGTGCAGCATGCAGTGGTCCTGAGGAGGCGTTCGTGACCCGTGATGCCGCAGATTCTATAGGCAGGCCGCAGGCCGGCACACTGTTCGTCGTCGCGACGCCGATCGGCAACCTGCGGGACCTCAGCCCACGCGCGGCCGAAGTGCTGCGCGATGCGCAGGTGCTGTTGGCGGAGGACACGCGACATACCCAGCAATTGCTCAACGGGTGCGGCGTCACGCGCCCGGGCGGCAGCATCGAGTCGCTGCACGAGCACAACGAGCGCGAACGCGTGGCCGGACTCGTGGAGCGGCTGCAACGGGGCGTCAGCATGGCGCTCGTGAGCGATGCCGGCACGCCGCTGATGAGCGATCCGGGCGCACTGCTGGTCGCACGGGCCGCAGCAGCAGGCATCAGCGTGGTAGCTGTCCCCGGCCCGTGTGCTGCGATTGCCGCGCTGTCGATTGCGGCGCTGCCCTCGCAGCGGTTCGCCTTCGAAGGCTTTCTTCCGGCGAAGCCGGCGGCGCGCAGGCGCGCGCTGGAGGCGCTCGCCGGCGAGACCCGCACGCTGGTGTTCTACGAGGCGCCGCACCGCGTAGCCGAAAGTCTTGCCGACATGGCTGCGGCGTTCGGCGCGGGCCGCGAGGCAGCCGTCGCACGGGAAATCACCAAGAAATTCGAGACCGTGCAGCGCGGCGCGCTCAGCATGCTGGCGCAACGCGCGACGGCCGAGCCCGACATGGCGCGAGGCGAGATCGTAATCGTCGTGAATGGCGCCGGGGAACGTGACGAAACGGCCACCGGCAGCGCCGCGGCGTCTGCGGTGTTGCGTGTATTGCTCGAGGAATTGCCGGTATCGCAGGCCGCGAAGCTGGCCGCGCGCATCACGGGACGCGGGCGCAACGAGCTCTACGAACTTGCGCTCGCGATCGCCAAACCGGCCCGGGACTGACAGGCGCGCGGTACAATGTGCGCGGGAGTCGGCCAGGCAACCGCTGCGCTCGTGGCAGAGGAAAGTCCGGGCTCCACAGGGCAAGGTGCCAGGTAACGCCTGGGGGGCGCGAGCCCACGGAAAGTGCAACAGAAAGCAAACCGCCGATGTCGGCTGCCCTTCACGGGGTGGTCGGCAGGTAAGGGTGAAAGGGTGCGGTAAGAGCGCACCGCGCCGGTGGCAACATTCGGCGGCACGGCAAACCCCACCTGGAGCAAGACCAAATAGGGAAGCGCGCGAGCCACGGGGCTCGTTCCTGCGGCCCGCAGGGGCTTCCGGGTAGGTCGCTCGAGGCGTACGGCGACGTACGTCCCAGATGGATGGTTGCTCTCGACAGAACCCGGCTTATCGGCCGACTCCCTCTCTTCTGTCGCGCCCTCCCCGCAAATCCCACCGTTTCGGCGCCCACCGCAGGCGGCCTGGCGGCCCGCGGCGCAAGCTCGTGTCCCACCGGGTTCACTGTCGAAACGCCGGCCTCCGGCGGGCTGGCCACTCCCGGAGTCCCTGGCGCAGCGATCGCGCGGCGAATTCCCACAACCGCCCACATCTAAGCCGAACTGAAGGAAATATCGCTAACCATATGATTAGGTTGGCAATGGACTGGTTCCGGCTGTTTCCAAGTCACCCCCAGGCCCCCTAAGTTCCTGTCGCCCCTAGGAAATTCTTATGTTCAACCGTTGACGCGCCCGCCAGCCGCCACCTATAGTGGCGGCGAGTGGGAAAAAGTGGGATGAAATGGGCCAGGTGCCCGTCAGCAAGCTGAAATGTTTCGCGGAGCCAACAAAGTCACCCTCGATGCCAAAGGCCGCATGGCCATGCCTGCGCGTTACCGGGACACCCTGGTGGAGCGCAGCGCAGGGCGTCTCGTGGCCACGGTGGACCGCAGCGACAAGTGCCTCCTGATCTACCCCCTCCCGGACTGGGAGGAGATCGAACGCAAGCTCATGCGGTTGCCGACCCTGAACCCTCAGGCGCGCCGGCTGCAGCGGTTGATGGTGGGGCATGCGACGGACCTCGAACTCGACGCTCACGGCCGGGTTCTCGTCCCGCCGAAGCTGCGCGAGTACGCGGGCCTTTCGCGCCAGGCGATGCTGATCGGGCAGGGCAGTCGCTTCGAGCTCTGGGACGAGCAGCACTGGAACGAGCGTCGCGAGGTGTGGTTGCAGGCGGGCGAGGAGACGGGCGATCTGCCCGCCGAGCTCGAGCAGTTGTCGCTGTAGGCGCGGACGTGGCGGAGCACACGCCGGTACTTCGCGACGAAGTGCTGGCCGGTCTCGACGTACGGCCCGCTGGCCGCTATTGCGACGCGACGTTCGGGCGCGGCGGTCATAGCGCGGCGATCCTCGCTGCGCTCGGGCCGGCCGGTCGCGTCTACGCGATCGATCGCGATCCGGAGGCCATTGCCGCCGGGCAGGCGCGTTGCGGAGCAGAACCACGTCTCACGCTGATTCGGGGGTCGTTCGGCCGGCTCGAGGAGCTGGTCCGCGCGGCGGGTCTGGAAGGGGAGCTACACGGCGTGCTGCTGGACCTGGGGGTCTCGTCGCCACAGCTCGACGAGGCCAGGCGGGGCTTCAGTTTCATGCAGGACGGGCCGCTCGACATGCGGATGGATAACGAGTCCGGACAGAGCGCAGCACAGTGGCTGGCGAGGGCGAGCGAACGCGAAATCGTCGATGTTCTGCGGACCCTGGGTGAAGAGCGCTTTGCGCGCCGCATCGCGCGTCGCCTGCTCGAGGCGCGCGCAATCGAGCCGATCACGCGCACCACGCAACTCGCCGCGCTGGTCGCCGCCGCAGTGCCGACACGCGAACCCGGCAAGCATCCCGCCACCCGCACGTTCCAGGCGATCCGCATCCACATCAACGCCGAGCTCGACCTGCTCGAGTCCGCGCTGCCCCAGGCCGTGCGACTGCTCGCGCCAGGCGGCCGTCTCTGCGTGATCAGCTTTCACTCCCTCGAGGACCGCATCGTCAAGCGTTACATCCAGCGCGAGATGCAGGGCGATCCGGTATACGCCGGCTTGCCGAATATCCCCGCGGCGGCGCGGCCGAAGCTGCGGCGCATCGGCACCAGGGTAGTGGCGTCGCCGGCCGAGGTCGAGCGCAATCCCCGTGCCCGCAGCGCAGTGCTGCGCATCGCCGAGAGGCTCGCCGCATGAGCACGCGCGCCTTGCGGCTGCTCGTCGCGGTGCTCTGGGTGGCGGTGCTGGCGTCCTCGCTCGGCGTGATCTACGCCAAGCAGGAGGCGCGCAACCGATTCAACGAGCTGCAGAAGCTCACCAAGGCCCGCGACGACCTCGACATCGAGTGGGGCCAGTTGCAGCTCGAGCAGAGCACGTGGGCCACGCACGGCCGCGTCGAGCAGGTTGCGCGCGACGACCTGCGCATGGTCATTCCGCAGGCGGGCGACCTGCGCATCGTCCAGCCATGATCCGCGCCAGGAACAAGCAGGAGACCGGCCTCGCGCACCAGCCGTGGCGTCACTGGTTCGTGCTCGGGATGCTGGCGGTGTGCGGCGTTGCGCTGCTCGCGCGCGCTGTCTACCTGCAGGTGATCGACCAGGATTTTCTCGCGAAGCAGGGCGACGCGCGCATCCTGCGGGTGACCAAGCTTTCCGCCAACCGCGGCATGATCCTCGACCGCAACGGCGAGCCGCTCGCGGTGAGCACGCCCGTGGACACGGTCTGGGCCGACCCGCGCAAGCTCGCGGAGGTGCCGCAGGATTTCCCGAAGCTGGCAAAGGCGCTCGATCGTGACACGCAGTCGCTCGCGCGGCGCGTCACGAGCAGCCTTGACCGGGAATTCGTCTACCTCGCGCGGCACATGCCCCCGGCCGAAGCGGCGCAGGTGCGGGCGCTCAGGATTCCGGGCGTCGACACGCTGCGCGAATACCGGCGCTATTACCCGGCCGGCGAAGTGACGGGGCACCTGCTCGGCTTCACCAACGTCGACGACGTCGGACAGGAAGGGCTCGAACTCGCCTACGACCAGTGGCTCGGCGGCGAGCCGGGCTCGAAGCGCGTGATGCGCGACAGCCTCGGCCGCACGATCGAGGACATCGAGCGCATCAAGGAGGCTCGCCCCGGCCAGGACCTGCGCACGAGCATTGACCTGCGCGTGCAGTACCTCGCCTATCGCGAGCTGAAGGCGGCGCTGCAGGCGAACCGCGCGCGTTCCGGCTCGGTCGTGGTCATCGACATCGCGACCGGCGAAGTGCTCGCCATGGTCAACCAGCCGGCGTTCAATCCGAACGACCGTGAGCAGTACCTGCCGTCGCGCTACCGCAATCGCGCGACCAACGACTTCTTCGAGCCCGGCTCGAGCATCAAGCCGTTCATCGTCGCGACCGCGATGGAGACGGGTCGCTACCACGGCGACACGCTCATCGACACCTCGCCCGGCATGATGCGGGTTGGCATCAAGACGGTGAAGGACCACAGCAACCTCGGCACCATCGACGTGGCCACGGTGCTCGCGAAATCGAGCAACGTCGGCGTGGTGAAGATCGCGCTCAGCCTGCGGCCCGAGCAGATGTGGCGCGAACTCGACCAGTTCGGATTCGGCCGCGTCACAGGGTCGGGCTTTCCGGGCGAGTCGGCCGGCATCCTCACCGGGTACGAGCACTGGCGCCCGATCGGCCAGGCCACGATGGCCTACGGCTACGGCTTGTCCGTCACGCCGCTGCAGCTCGCCCAGGCCTATGCGGTGCTCGGTGCGGGCGGCATCCGCCGGCCGGTGAGCCTGCGCCAGGTGGATGTCGCGCCGCAGGGCGAGCGCGTCATTGCCGAACCGGTCGCGCGCGAACTCATCCAGATGATGGAGCGAGTCGTGAGCGAGGAGGGCACGGCGCGACGTGCCGCCGTCATGGGTTATCGCGTCTCCGGCAAGACGGGCACGGCGTGGAAGGCCGCCGCATCCGGCGGCTATTCCACGAACAAGTACATGGCCGTTTTCGGCGGCGTGGTGCCCGCGAGCAATCCGCGGCTGGCGTGCGTCGTCGTCATCGACGAGCCGAGCAGCGGCGCGTACTACGGCGGCGAAGTGTCGGCGCCGGTGTTCTCCGCGGTGATGTCCGGCGCGTTGCGCCTGCTCGCCATTCCTCCCGACGACCTGAGCAGCGTGCCGGCCACGACGCTGGTTCGCGCGCAGGACCCATGGTGAAGCGGGCATGAATGCGATGATGCAGGACACACGGGCGATGACTTACCGCATGACCCTGAGCAAGCTGCTCGAGGGCTTTGACGTCGCGGCGCCCGACCTGCAGGTGACCGAGCTCACGCAGGACAGCCGCACCGTGACCCCCGGCGCTGCGTTCATCGCGTGCAGCGGCCGTACCACGCACGGACTCGCTCACCTCGAGGGCGCGCTCGAGCGCGGCGCCGTCGCCGTGCTGTGGGAGCCTGCGCCCGGCGTGCCGCCGCCGGTCGTGCCCGCAGGCATCGCCTCGATCGAGATTCCGCACCTCGGGCGCCGGGCGGGCGACATTGCGGATCGCTTCTTTCGCCGTCCGTCGGCCGACCTGAGGGTGGCGGGCATCACCGGCACGAACGGCAAGACGACCAGCGCGTATCTGCTCGCCCAGGCCAGCGACCTGGTCGGCCGTCGCGGCTCGTACCTCGGCACGCTCGGCTTCGGGCGCGCCGGGTCGCTGACCGACCCGGGGCTCACGACGCCGGACGCCGTGAACGTGCATCGTCGTCTCGCGCAGGCGCGTGACGCAGGCGCGGCCACGCTCAGCATGGAGGTCTCCTCGCACGCGCTCGACCAGGAGCGGGTCGGTGGCGTGCGGTTCGACACGGCGGTCTTCACGAACCTGACTCACGATCACCTGGACTATCACGGCACGCTCGAGGCTTACGGCGCGGCGAAGGCGCGACTGTTCCACAGTCCGGACCTGCGCTGTGCCGTGATCAACGTGCGCGATCCCTTCGGTCGCAGCCTCGTCGAGCGGCTGAACCCGTCGATCGAGAAGATCGTGTTCTCGACGGCGAGCGAGATCTGGGCGGAGCGCGGCGACGGCTGGATCCGCGTGTCGGAACTGCGCGCAACCGCGGCCGGCCTGACGCTGCAGGTCGAAAGCCGCTGGGGCGCGGGCACGCTGCGGTCGCGCCTCGCCGGCGAATTCAATGCGGAGAACCTGCTCGCCGTGCTGGGCGTACTGCTCGGCTGGAACGTGCCGCTGCAGCAGGCGCTCGTCGCGCTGGCGGCGTGCGCGGCGCCTCCGGGCCGCATGGAGTCGTTCGGCGGAGGCACGCAACCGCTCGCGCTCGTGGACTACGCGCATTCGCCGGACGCGCTCGCGAAGGTGCTCGAGGCCGCCCGGGCGCATACGCGCGGCCGCCTGTTCTGTGTCTTCGGCTGCGGGGGCGACCGCGATCCGGGCAAGCGCCCGCTGATGGGTGCGATTGCCGAGAGCCTGGCCGACGTGGCGATCGTCACGGACGACAATCCGCGCACCGAAGTCTCCGCGAGCATCATCGCGCAGATCGTCGGCGGAATGACTTACGCCGAGACCGTGCGCGTCATTGCTGATCGCGCCGAGGCGATTCAATACGCGATCGCAGAAGCCGACGCTGGCGACGTGGTCGTGATCGCCGGGAAGGGCCACGAGGAATATCAGATCGTCGGCAGTGAGGTGCTCCCGTTCAGCGACCGCGATGTGGTGAGGCGCGCACTCGGGGAGCCCGCCTGATGCAGCGCGATCTTGCCAGCCTCGCGCGCGTTGCCGCCGGCGTCCTGCAGGGCGACAACGCCTCGTTTGGCGCCGTGATGACCGATACGCGGGCAATCGAGCCCGGCGCGCTGTTCGTCGCGCTGCGTGGTGAGCGCTTTGACGGGCATGATTTCGTGGCGGATGCCGCTGCGTGCGGCGCCGCGGCTGCCCTCGTCAGCCGGCGGGTAAGCGTGCCGCTCCCGCAGGTCGTCGTGTCCGACACGCTCGTTGCACTGTCGGCATTCGCCAATGCCTGGCGGCGCAGGAGCGCCGCCAACGTCGTCGGCGTAACCGGCAGCAACGGCAAGACGACGGTGAAGGAAATGCTCGGCGCAATCCTCTTGCGCCTCGGTCCGTGCCTGGTGACCCAGGGTAACCTGAACAATCACATCGGCGTGCCACTTACGCTTTGCCGCCTCGACGAGGCGCACCGTCACGCAGTGATCGAGATGGGGGCGAACCACCAGGGCGAGATCGCGCACCTGGCTGCGATCGCCGAGCCGAACGTCGGCCTGGTCATCAACGCGGGGCCCGCACACCTCGAGGGATTCGGCGGTATCGAGGGCGTGGCGCGCGGCAAAGGCGAAATGTTCGAAGCGCTGGGCGCCGACGACGCAGCCGTGATCAACGCCGACGACCGCTTCGCAATGCTCTGGCGCGGGCTGGCTGGCGCGGCCGGCCGTTGCACGACGTTCGGCATGCGCGAGCGGGCCGACGTGAGCGCATCGCGCGTGACCGCGCGCCTGACCGACGCCGGCTTTGTCACCGCGTTCGATCTCGATACGCCCCAGGGCCAGCGGCACGTCACGCTGCAGCTGGCGGGCGAGCACAACGTCATGAACGCGCTCGCCGCCGCGGCTGCTGCGCTTGCGGCCGGCGCCGGCCTCGATGTCGTGCGGCAGGGGCTCGAGTCGGTGCGTCCCGTCGCCGGCCGGCTCGAGGTCAAGGCAGCGCTGCACGGCGCCCGCCTGATCGACGATTCCTACAACGCGAATCCGGGCTCGCTGCGTGCAGGCCTGCGTGCGCTGGCCGGGATTCCGGGCGAGCGCTGGCTGGTGCTGGGCGAAATGGCGGAGCTCGGACCGGACGCTGCGCAACTGCATGCGGAACTCGGGGGGTTCGCGCGCGAGTGCGGCGTCTCGCAACTGTTCGCGATCGGCGGCGAGGCGCGGCACGCCGTCGAGGCGTTCGGGCCGGGCGCAAGCTGGTTCGCGAACGCCGATGAACTCGTGGCCGCGGTGAAGCCCGGTCTCAGGCCGGGGTTGACGGTGCTGGTCAAGGGATCTCGCCTCAACCGGCTGGAGCGCGTCACGGGTGCGCTCGTGCCGGCGGGCCAGGCGGCGCCGGCCGGGGGCCACTGACATGCTGCGCCACGTCGCCGAATGGCTCGCCCAGTACTACTCCGGCTTCCGCGTCTTCAACTACCTGACGCTGCGCTCGATCCTGGCCGCACTCACGGCACTGTCGATCTCACTGCTGGTCGGGCCGACGATGATCCGCAAGCTCGCCGAGCACCAGGTCGGCCAGCGCGTGCGCTCCGACGGCCCGCAGTCGCACCTGACCAAGGCCGGCACGCCGACGATGGGCGGCCTGCTGATCCTGGTGGCGATCGTTGCGGCGGCGTTGCTGTGGGCCGATCTCGCCAACCGCTTCGTCTGGGTGGTGCTCGGTGTCATGGTCGCTTTCGGGCTCATCGGCTTCCGGGACGACTACCTCAAGCTGGTGGTCGGCAATTCGCGCGGCCTGATCGCGCGCTACAAGTACTTCTGGCAGTCGGTCGCGGGTCTCGGCGCGGCCGTTGCGCTCTACGTCACCGCCCACTCTGCGGCGGAGACCACGCTCTACGTGCCGCTGTTCAAGCACGTGCTGATTCCGCTCGGCGTGCTGTTCATCCCGCTCACCTACCTCGTGATCGTCGGGTCGAGCAACGCGGTGAATCTCACCGACGGGCTCGACGGCCTGGCGATCATGCCGTCCGTGCTCGTGGCCGGCGCACTCGGTGTGTTCGCCTATGCATCCGGCAACATCGTCTTCTCGAGCTACCTCAGCATCCCCTACATCGCCGGCGCGGGCGAAGTGCTCGTCATCTGCTCCGCGATCTTTGGCGCGGGACTCGGCTTTCTCTGGTTCAACACGTATCCCGCGCAGGTGTTCATGGGTGATATCGGCGCGCTCGCGCTCGGCGCGGCGCTCGGCGTCATCGCGGTGATCGTCCGCCAGGAAATCGTGCTGTTCGTCATGGGCGGCGTCTTCGTGATGGAGACGGTGTCGGTGATCCTGCAGGTGGCGTCCTTCAAGCTGCGCGGCAAGCGGATCTTCAGGATGGCGCCGATCCACCATCACTTCGAACTGAAGGGTTGGGCCGAGCCGAAGGTGATCGTCCGCTTCTGGATCATCACCGTCATCCTCGTGTTGCTCGGCCTCGCGACGCTCAAGCTGCGATGACCCCGGCCACATCCCATCCTGCCCCGCTCGAAGCCGGTACCCGCGCGCTGGTGCTCGGCCTCGGACGCACGGGTCTCTCGTGCGCCCGTTACCTGCGCCGCAAGGGGCTCGCCGTGCGCGTCGCCGACACTCGCGGCCAGCCGCCGGGCCTCGACGCCCTGCGCGCGCACGTGCCGGATGCCGAGCTGCACACGGGCCCGTTCGACATGAGTCTGCTCGAGCAGATCGCGCAGATCGTGATTTCGCCAGGACTGTCGCTGCGCGAGCCGGTGGCGGCAGAAGCGTTGCGGCGCGGGCTGCCCGTCGTCGGCGACATCGAGCTGTTTGCGCGCGAGGCGCAGGCGCCGATCGCCGCCGTGACCGGCACCAACGGCAAGAGCACGGTGACGACGCTGGTCGCCGCCCTCGCCAACGCGGCGGGCCGCACCGCCGTGGCCGGCGGCAATCTCGGTGAGCCGGCGCTCGAACTGCTCGAGCGGGCGGTGCCGGACCTGTACGTGCTCGAGCTGTCGAGCTTTCAACTGGAGACCACCCATTCATTGCGCACGGCCACCGCGACCGTGCTGAACGTTACGCCGGATCACATGGATCGTTACGACACGCTGGCTGATTACGCCGCCGCCAAGGCACGCATCTTCGACGGTTGCGACGTAGCCGTGATCAATGCGGACGACGCCGCGGTGCGCGACATGCCGCGCGCTGGCCAGGGCGTGATCTCCTTCAGCCTGGTTTCCGGCGCCACCGACTACTCGCTCGAGCGCGATCCTGAGCCGATGATCGTGCGCCGCGGCGAGCCGCTGCTGCCGCTCGCCGCCCTGCGCATCCAGGGCCTGCACAATGCGGCGAACGCGATGGCTGCGCTGGCGATGTGCGAAGCGCTCGATATCCCGCGCGGCCCCGCGATCGACGCTCTGACGGCATTCCCGGGCCTGCCGCATCGCTCGCAGTGGGTGGCGGACGTCGGTGGCGTGCACTTCGTGAACGACTCCAAGGGCACGAACGTGGGTGCGACGCTGGCGGCCGTGTCCGGCATGAGCGGGCCGCTGGTGGTCATCGCCGGCGGCGACGCCAAGCAGCAGGATTTCAGCGAACTGCGCAACGCCTTCCGCGGCAAGGTGACTCATGTCGTCCTGATCGGCCGCGATGCGCCGCGCCTCGAGGGGGCGCTGGCTGGAATCTGCACGACGGAGCGCGCTGCCGACATGCCTGCGGCCGTGCGGGCGGCGCGGCTGGCCGCTCAACCCGGCTACACCGTGCTGCTCTCGCCCGCCTGCGCGAGCCTCGACATGTTCCGCGACTACACGCACCGCGGCAACGAGTTCGCCGCGGCCGTGAGGAGTCTCGCGGCATGAGCGCGACCACCACCGTCATGTCCTACGCGCGCTCCACGGGTCAGCCGCGCCGCCTCACGCTCGACCCGTGGGTGATCGGCACGGTCGCCGCGCTGCTGCTGATCGGGCTGGTGATGGTGGCCTCGGCGTCGATCGGAATCGCGGAAAAGGAGACCGGCCAGGCCTTCTATTACTTCAAGCACCAGGTCTTCTACGTGCTGGCCGGGCTCGTCGCGGCGCTGCTTGGCCTCGGCGTGCCGACGCGCTACTGGGAGAAGTACTCGATCTACCTGCTCATCGGCGCTTTCCTGATGCTCGTGCTCGTGCTGATTCCGGGCATAGGCGCTGCCGTGAACGGCGCGCGCCGCTGGGTGCGGCTCGGCGTCATGAACTTCCAGGTTTCCGAGGCCGCGCGCGTCATGCTGCTCACCTACATCGCCAGCTTTGCGGTGCGCAGGGCGGACGAGTTGCGCGCGGACTTCAGGGGCTTCATGAAGCCGGTGGCCGTGCTCGCCGCTGCCGCGGCCCTGCTGCTGCTCGAGCCCGATTTCGGCGCGGCGACCGTGCTGCTGGCGACGGGCTTTGCGCTGCTGTTTCTCGCCGGCGTGCGCCTGCACTACCTGCTGGTGCCGGTGGTGCTCGGCGCGGGCGCGATGGGCGCACTCGCAGTCTCATCGCCGTACAGGCTGCGCCGCCTGATCGCGTTCCTCAATCCCTGGAACGACCCTTTCAACAGCGGATTCCAGCTGGTGCAGTCGCTGATCGCCATCGGTCGCGGCGAGTGGCTCGGCGTCGGCCTCGGCGCCAGCGTGCAGAAGCTCTTCTACCTGCCGGAGTCGCACACGGACTTCGTCTTCGCGGTGCTCGCGGAGGAATTCGGCTTCCTCGGCGTGGCCGTGGTGATCGGCCTGTTCGCGATGCTGGTCGGCCGCGCGCTCAAGATCTCGCGCGACGCCGGGGCCGCCGGCATGCCGTTCCAGTCGTATCTCGCCGCTGCGATCGGCATCTGGCTGGGCCTGCAGTCGTTCGTGAACATCGGCGTGAACATGGGGCTGCTCCCGACCAAGGGGCTGACCCTGCCGCTGCTCAGCTACGGCGGCAGCAGCATGCTGGTCACCCTTGGCTGGCTCGGCGTCCTGCTGCGCATCAATCACGAGACGCAGACGGCGGGTCGCCCCGCCGGGGGTGCGCGCGAGGGCCGGCGCACATGAGCGGCAAGGTCGCACTCATCATGGCCGGCGGCACCGGGGGGCACGTCTTCCCGGCGCTCGCCACAGCGCGAGTGCTGCGCAGCCGCGGGTTCGACATCGTCTGGCTCGGCACCCAGCGCGGCATCGAAGCGCGGCTCGTGCCGGCCGAAGGCATCCCCGTCGAATGGCTGAGCGTGAGCGGACTGCGGGGCAAGGGCATCCTCGCGCTTGCGGCGGCACCCTTCCGCCTGGGCGTTGCGCTGGTGCAGGCGATCCGCGCGATTCGTAAGCATGCCCCGCAGGTCGTGCTCGGCGCCGGCGGCTTTGCCTCGGGACCGGGCGGCGTCGCCGCGTGGTTGCTGCGCCGTCCACTCGTCGTGCACGAGCAGAACGCGGTGGCCGGTCTCACCAACCGTGTCCTGGCGCGTCTTGCCAGCCGCGTTCTCGAGGGATTCCCGGGCAGCTTCGGCCCCGGCGTAAAGGCCGAGCGGGTCGGCAATCCCGTCCGTCCGGAGATTACGGCGATTGCGCCGCCTGAGCGCCGCTACGCGGGCCGCGCAGGCCGCGCGCGGCTGCTCGTGTTCGGAGGCAGCCAGGGCGCCCAGCGCCTGAATGCAGTCGTGCCTGCTGCCATCGGGGAATTGCCGGCGGAGCTGCGCCCGGAGGTCCTGCATCAGACTGGCAGCCGCGGGCTCGACGACACCGTCAATGCCTACCGGTCGCGCGGCATCGAGGCGGACGTGCGCCCCTTCATCGACGACATGGCCGGCGCCTACGGTTGGGCCGATCTCGCGGTGTGTCGCTCAGGCGCGCTGACGATCGCGGAACTGGCTGCGGCGGGCGTGCCCGCGATCCTGGTGCCGTTCCCGGCGGCGGTGGACGACCACCAGACCCGCAACGCCCAGTTCGTCGTGACAAGGGGTGCGGCCGTGCTGCTCCCCGAGAACGAACTGACGCCATTGTCACTGGCCGCCGCCTTGCGCCGGATGTTCGAGGCGGGGCGCCCGCAGCTGATGCGCATGGCGCAGGCAGCCCGCGACACGGCGATCACGGACGCCGACCAGAGACTTGCGGATGCCTGCGTGGCAGCCGCGGGAGGCGCGGCATGAAAGACCGCATGCGCCGGATTCACACGATCCACTTCGTCGGCATCGGCGGCAGCGGCATGAGCGGCATTGCCGAAGTGCTGCTGAATCTCGGCTACGCGGTGCAGGGTTCCGATCTCAAGCTGGGTGACGCCGCGGGCCGCCTGCAGAAACTCGGCGCCCGAGTGCTGATCGGGCACTGTGCCGCAAACGTCACGGGTGCCGACGTCGTCGTCGTGTCGAGCGCGATCAGTCCCGACAACCCCGAGGTTGCGCAGGCCCTGGCGCAGCGCATCCCCGTGGTGAAGCGCGCCGAAATGCTCGGCGAGCTGATGCGCTTCCGCTATTCGATTGCCGTTGCCGGCACGCATGGCAAGACGACCACGACGAGCCTGGTTTCGAGCGTGCTCGCCGAAGGCGGTGAGGACCCGACCTTCGTGATCGGCGGCCGTTTGAAGAGCGCGGCCAGCAACGCGCGGCTTGGCGCAGGCCAGTACCTCGTCGCCGAAGCGGACGAGAGCGACGCTTCGTTCATGCACCTGCAGCCGATGATCGCCGTCGTCACGAATGTCGACGCCGATCACCTCGGCACGCACGGTGGCGACTTCGGCAAGCTGAAGCTCTCGTTCGTGGAGTTCCTGCACAACCTGCCGTTCTACGGCCTGGCCGTGATCTGCGGCGACGACCCCGTGGCGCGCGGCCTGGTGCCGCAGATCGCCCGTCCGTACCTTACCTATGGCTTCGACGAGGGCTGCGACGTGCGTGCCGTGAACGTCGTCCGCACGGGCCCGCGCTCGGTCTTCGACGTGCTGCGGCCCCAATCGCCGGCGCCGCTGAACGTCACCCTGAACCTGCCGGGGCGGCACAACGTGTTGAACGCGCTCGCCGCGATCACCGTTGCGACCGAACTCGAGATCGACGATGCGGCAATTCAGCGCGCGCTCGCCGGCTTCCAGGGCATCGAGCGTCGCCTGCAGTTCCTCGGTGAAATCGCGACGCAAGCAGGCTCCGTCGCGCTCGTGGATGACTACGGCCATCACCCGACCGAGATCGCCGCAACCGTCGAGGCCGTCCGCCAGGGTTGGCCGGGCCGGCGGGTCGTCCTTGCGTTCCAGCCCCATCGCTACACGCGGACGCGCGACCTGCTGGATGAATTTGCGCACGTAGTCTCCGATGCCGACGCGCTCGTGGTCGCCGAGGTGTATCCGGCCGGCGAGGCGCCGATTGCGGGCGCCGACGGCAAGGCGTTGTGCCGCGCCATTCGTTCGCGCGGTCGTGTCGAACCGGTGTTGCTGAAGGGGATCGACGAATTGCCGGAGGCGCTCGCCAGCATCGTCCGCGACGGCGACGTCGTCCTGACGATGGGCGCCGGCAGCATCGGCGCCGCGTCACACGAACTGCCGCGCTCACTGCCTGAAGCGGTGGCGGCGCGAGGGGCCCGTCCATGACTCGTCCGCACGTGATCACCGACCCCGCGCAGTTTGGTCGCGTCGCCGTGCTGCTCGGCGGGACGTCAGCGGAGCGCGAGGTCTCGCTGGATTCGGGGCGCAACGTCCTCGCCGCGCTGCTGCGGCGCGGCATCGACGCAGCCCCGGTCGACGGCGTCCCGGAACTGGTACGGGCACTGACCATACCCGACGGCCGCCGTTTCGATCGCGTCTTCAACATCCTGCATGGCAACCGCGGGGGCGGCGAAGACGGCGTGCTGCAGGGCGTGCTCGAAGCGCTCGGCGTGCCGTACACCGGCTCCGGCGTGCTCGGTTCCGCGCTGTCGATGGACAAGATCCGCACCAAGCAGGTTTGGCTGTCGGTCGGCCTGCCGACGCCCGCGTTCGTCAGCCTGCAGCGTGGCGAGGACGTCGTCGCGGCCGCGCACAAGATCGGCCTCCCCGTGATCGTGAAGCCAGCGTGCGAGGGCTCGAGCGTCGGTGTGAGCCGCTGCTTCAAGGATTCGGACCTGGCGGCCGCTGTCGAGCTTGCAGCTCGCTATGAGGGGCCGTTGCTCGTCGAGCAGTTGATCCAGGGCGAGGAGTACACCGTGGGCGTGCTCGGTCTCGAGCCATTGCCGTCGATCCGCATCGTGCCCGCCGGCGAGTACTACGACTACCACGCCAAGTACGTTGCCGAGGACACGCAGTACATTTGCCCCGGCCTTGCAGGTGCCGCCGAGCAGGAGTTCGCGAGCCTCGCGCTGGCGGCATTCGTCGCCGTCGATTGCAGCGGCTGGGGCCGCGTCGATTTCATGCGCGATCGCGCCGGCAAGCCGTGGCTGCTCGAGGTCAACACGGCGCCTGGCATGACCGGCCACTCCCTCGTGCCGAAGGCGGCGCGGCAGCGCGGCATCGAGTTCGACGACCTGGTGTGGCGCGTGCTCGAGACGAGCTTTGCCCGGCGGGGGCCCTGATGGATGTAAGCAGCATCCTTCCCTGGCGCAAGCGCAACCGCAAGCGGGCGACGAGCGTCGAGCCGACTCTTGTCGAGAAGTTCGACGGGCGCCGGATCGCCGTGGCCGCCGGCGTGCTGGCTGCCTGCGCGTTCGTGATGCTGGTGATGCGCGTGGCGCTCGACCGGCCTGTGCGCCGCGTGCTCGTGGCAGGCGCGTTCCAGCGCGTGTCGCCGCCCGAGATCGAGAGTGCGGTGACCGAGGTGGTCCGCGGCGGGCTCGCCTCCGTCGATCTCGGCAAGGTGCGCGCTCGCGTCGGGAAGATCGCGTGGGTGGACAGCGTCGTCGTCAGCCGCCAGTGGCCGGACGCCGTCCGCGTCGTGGTGGTGGAGCAGGTGGCTGCAGCCCGCTGGAACGACACGGGCTTGCTGAACGCGCGTGGCGAGCTGTTCATCCGCAACGCACGCTTCGTGCCGCCGGAACTGCCGCTGCTCGAGGGACCCGACGGCAGCGAGTCAGCCGTCGCGCAGCTCTACCTCGAGGCGCAAGGGCGCCTGCTCGAGGCGGGCCTGCGCCTGACGGGCGTGCGCCTCGACGAACGCGGCGCCTGGGAACTCGAACTCGGCAACGGCCTCAAAGTCCGGCTCGGCCGGCAGGCAGTCACCGATCGACTCGACCGTTTCATCCGGCTCGCAAGTCCCATGGTGGCCAAGCGAGTCGCAGAGATCAGCTACGTAGACATGCGCTACACCAACGGATTCAGCGTGGGCTGGAACGGCCGTTCCGCCCTGGCCGTCGCCCCGCAGGAGGATGCGACCCCCGATGCCTAGGAAACCTGACAGAAATCTCATCGTCGGCCTCGACATCGGCACCTCGAAAGTGGTGGCGATCGTCGGCGAACTGACGGCGAGCGGCATCATCGAAGTCGTAGGCGTCGGCTCTCACCCCTCGCGCGGCCTGAAGAAAGGCGTGGTCGTCAACATCGACTCGACGGTGCAGTCGATACAGCGCGCCGTCGAAGAGGCGGAGCTGATGGCCGGCTGCGAGATTCACTCGGTGTTTGCCGGCATCGCCGGCAGCCACGTGCGCAGCCTCAATTCGCACGGCATCGTCGCGATCCGCGACAAGGAAGTGGCATCGGGCGACGTCGATCGAGTCATCGACGCGGCGCGCGCGGTGGCGATCCCCGCCGACCAGAAGATCCTGCACATCCTGCCGCAGGAATTCATCATCGACGCCCAGGAGGGCATCCGCGAGCCGATCGGCATGTCGGGCGTGCGCCTCGAGGCGAAGGTGCACATCGTCACCGGCGCGGAAAGCGCCGCGCAGAACATCGTCAAGTGCGTGCAGCGCTGCGGTCTCGTGGTCGAGGATATCGTGCTCGAGCAGCTCGCCTCGAGCTACGCGGTGCTCGCCGAGGACGAGAAAGAGCTCGGCGTGTGCCTCGTTGACATCGGCGGCGGTACGACGGACCTCGCGGTCTTCTCGGGCGGCGCCATTCGCCATACGGCCGTGATTCCGATCGCGGGCGACCAGGTCACCAACGACATCGCGGTCAGCCTGCGGACGCCGACGCACCACGCCGAGGAACTCAAGATCAAGTACGCGTGCGCGCTTTCGCAGCTCGCGAATCCGGACGAGACGATCGAGGTGCCGAGCGTCGGCGATCGCCCGCCGCGGCGCCTCGCGCGGCAGACGCTCGCCGAAGTGGTCGAACCGCGCTACGAGGAGTTGTTCGCGCTCGTGCGCGACGAACTGCGCCGGTCGGGCTTCGACCAGCACATCGCCGCCGGCGTCGTGCTGACGGGCGGCAGCGCCAAGATGGAAGGCGTCATCGACCTCGCCGAGGAGATTTTCCACGCGCCAGTCAGGCTCGGCCTGCCGCAGGGCGTGAGCGGTCTCGTCGACGTCGTGCGCAATCCGATTCATTCCACGGGCGTCGGCCTGCTGCTGTTCGGCCGCGAGACCTACTTGCGGAGCGGCCGCACGGCGCCGGTCACGAACGGCGTGCGCAGCGTGGTGGAGCGGATGAGGGCGTGGTTTCAAGGGAATTTCTAGGGCGACAGGCAGAGGGCGGAAGGGGCAGGGGAACGCGGATACGGTCGGGCAGGGCAAAGAATTCTTTCACTGGTCACCAGTCATCAATCACGAGTTACTTTCTCACTGGAGCAGCAAAAAATGTTCGTACTCGCAGACACGGAGAATCAGGGGGCAGTCATCAAGGTCGTCGGCGTCGGCGGCGGCGGTGGCAACGCAGTCACCCACATGGTCAACTCCGGCATCGAAGGGGTTGATTTCGTCTGTCTCAACACCGACGCCCAGGCGCTGAAGCACTCGAAGGTGAAAATGAGTCTGCAGATCGGCGCGAACCTCACCAAGGGCCTCGGCGCCGGTGCGGATCCGGAGATCGGCCGCCAGGCCGCGATGGACGATCGTGACCGGATCATCGAACTCATCGACGGCTCGGACATGATCTTCATCACCGCCGGCATGGGCGGCGGCACGGGCACGGGCGCCGCTCCGGTCGTCGCGCAGGTGGCCAAGGAGATGGGCATCCTCACCGTCGCCGTCGTCACCAAGCCGTTCGAGATGGAAGGCAACAAGCGCCTCGCGCTCGCCGACCAGGGCATCGCCGAACTCGCCAAGTACGTGGACTCGCTGATCACCATTCCGAACCAGAAGCTGCTCACGGTGCTCGGCGGCGATACGACACTGCTCGACGCGTTCAAGTCCGCCAACCAGGTGCTGCAGGGCGCCGTGCAGGGCATCGCCGAGCTGATCACCCGGCCGGGTCTCATCAACGTCGACTTCGCCGACGTGCGCACGGTGATGGCCGAGACCGGCATGGCGATGATGGGTTCCGGCTCCGCGACCGGCGAGAATCGCGCGCGTGCCGCCGCCGAAGCGGCCATCTCGAGCCCGCTGCTCGAGGACGTGAATCTCTCCGGCGCACACGGCCTGCTGATCAACGTCACCGCCGGCATGGACCTGCGCACCAGCGAGTTCCACGTCGTGGGTGACACCGTCAAGCAGTACGCCTCGGAAGACGCCACCGTCGTCGTGGGTTACGTGATCGACCCGGAGATGACCGATCAGATCCGAGTGACCGTCGTGGCGACCGGCATCGGCCGCCCGATTGCCATGCGCGGCTTGCCTCCGGGCACGCAGCCCAAGGTCGAGGTAGTCGCCGGCGGTCGGGTTCGTCGTCCGCTCGACAGCAGCAACTACGCCGACTACGACACGCCGGCGGCGTTCCGCCGCCGTCAGCGCGCCGTGGGCGACGATATCCGGGCGGATGCCAGCGACGGGTCGTACCTGGACATCCCGGCGTTCCTGCGCCGTCAGGCCGACTGACGGGCGAGCGCAGAGCGCTTGCTCGGGCGGGGCCCAGCGGTCCGGTGTCAGTCGTGGCACCGGATGCCGAGACCGCGACGACGTGTGCGCGTGACGGGGCGCGGACCAGCGCAGCTGCCCGTTGAGGACTGCGACGATGGATTTCAATCTCGATCCGCACACCCGGGAACTCCAGGAGCGCACGCGCCGCTTCATTGCCGACGTGGTGATTGCGTACGAGAACGACCCGCGGCAGGGCCCGCACGGCCCGCACGAGTCGCTGCGTGCCGAACTCGTCGAGCACGCACGCGCCGCCGGCCTGCTGACGCCGCACGCGGCAACGCAATGGGGTGGGCTCGGGCTCTCGCATGCCGCGAAGGCCGTGGTGTTCGAGGAGGCGGGCTATTCGCCGCTCGGCCCCGTGGCGCTGAACGTCCACGCGCCCGACGAGGGCAACATTCATCTGCTGGAAATGGTCGCGTCGCGTCCCCAGCAGGAGCGCTGGCTGGCGCCGCTCGCCGCCGGCCGGACGCGCTCCGTCTTCGCGATGACCGAGCCGCCGCCGGGCGCCGGTGCGGATCCGTCGATGCTGCAGACGACCGCTGTGCGCGACGGCGACGACTATGTGATCAACGGCACCAAGTGGTTCATCACCGGCGCGGAGCACGCGGCCTTCGCGATCATCATGGCGCGCATGGACGACGGCTCGGCGACGATGTTCCTGAGCGACATGGACCGGCCCGCGATCCGCCTCGTGCGGCTCATGGATTCGCTGGATGCGTGCTTTACCGGTGGCCATGGCGTCCTGGAATTCAAGGACCTGCGAGTGCCCGCGGCCGACGTGCTCGGCGAGCCGGGCAAAGGCTTCCGCTACGCTCAGGTGCGTCTCGCCCCTGCGCGTCTCACGCACTGCATGCGCTGGCTCGGCCAGGCCCGCCGGGCGCACGATATCGCCGTGAACTACGCGCGGGCGCGGCAGGCGTTCGGCAAGTCATTGGGCGAGCACGAAGGCGTCGGTTTCATGCTCGCTGACAACGACATGGACCTGCACATCTCGCGGCTGAGCATCCAGCAGTGCGCGTGGGTGCTTGACCAGGGCGAGAAGGGCACACTCGAGTCGAGCCGCGCCAAAGTCATCGTTTCCGAGGCGGTTTGCCGCGTGGTCGACCGGTGCGTGCAGGTGCTGGGCGGGCAGGGCGTGACCGGCGAGACCGTCGTCATGCGCATTTACAAGGATATTCGCGGCTTCCGCATCTACGACGGCCCGAGCGAGGTGCATCGCTGGAGCCTGGCGCACAGGATCCTGGCGGGCCAGCGGTAGACGAAATGGGGTCGGTGCGAATGTATCTTTCATCATCAAAAACAGCGAGTTAGGCACGGATCGTGCGGTGTGATAAACTGCATGGTTAATTCATGAGCGGTAATGCATGCTCAAGCAACGCACGCTGAAGAACACGATTCGCGCCACCGGCGTCGGGCTGCACACCGGCAGGAAAGTCCTGATGGTGCTGCGCCCGGCCCCGGCCAATTCCGGGATCACCTTCCGGCGCACCGACCTCGACGAGCCGATCGACATCCCGGCCCGGGCCGAGAACGTCGGTGAGACCACGCTCGGCACGACCCTGGTCATGGATTCGGCCAAGGTCTCGACCATCGAGCACCTGCTGTCGGCGCTGGCCGGCCTCGGCATCGACAACATCGTGATCGAGCTGAGCGCAGGCGAAGTGCCGATCATGGACGGCAGCGCGGGCCCCTTCGTGTTCCTGCTGCAGTCGGCGGGCATCGAGGAGCAGAGCGCACCGAAGCGGTTCGTTCGGATCATGAAGAGCGTCAAGGTCGAGGATGGCGACAAGTGGGCGCGCTTCGATCCGTACGACGGTTTCAAGGTGAACTTCGAAATCGAGTTCGACCACCCGGTGTTCAA
>Ga0315297_10000493_pt1 | contig 23021 bp, 22 predicted proteins | sample YL17G15_0_MG_FD_203628 | JGI IMG/M metagenome (GOLD analysis project Ga0315297, IMG submission 203628) | Sediment microbial communities from Yellowstone Lake, YNP, Wyoming, USA - YL17G15_0 | ecosystem: Environmental > Aquatic > Freshwater > Lake > Sediment | place: USA: Wyoming | collected... | reverse complement strand
TGTGGCGAAAACGTTTCTTTGAAGAACGCCTCCTTGGACTTGAGGAACGCTTACGTCCGGGTCGCCCCCCGATTTTCCCCCCCGGAGATTGTCGTTCAGGTTAAGGCGCTGGCCTGTGAACTGCCCTCGATCCATCAAGTACCGCTTTCTCGATGGAGTGTTGCCGATCTGGGCAGGGAGGTTCGAAGATCGGGATTCGCAGCCACGATCAGTGACAGCACCATATGGCGATGGCTTCATGAGGATGCCATTCGTCCCTGGCGGTATCGTTCCTGGATATTTCCCCGAGATCCTCAATTTGCCGAGAAAGCCGGGAGAATCCTGGATCTCTATGAAAGGGTATGGGATGGGCATGCCCTTCGGGATGATGAGTTTGTTCTGTCTGCCGATGAGAAAACCAGCATCCAGGCGCGTCGCCGTCGTCATGCCACCTATCCGGCCCAGCCGGATTCGCCGATGAAAGTGGAGCATGAATACACCCGGTGCGGCGCTTGGGCCTATATAGCCACCCTTGATGTCCATCGAGCCAAATTGTTCGGTCGGTGCGAACGCAGAAGCGGTATCGCCTCCTTTGATCGCCTTGTTGACGACGTTATGTGTCAACCGCCCTATGCCACAGCAAGGCGTGTCTTTTGGATTGTTGACAATGGTTCTTCCCATCGTGGCCCTCGTTCTGTGAAAAGGCTGCAATCTCGCTATGCCAATCTCGTTCTCGTTCATGCCCCGGTACACGCAAGTTGGTTGAATCAGATTGAAATCTATTTCTCGATCCTCCAACGTAAGGCCCTTGTTCCCAATGACTTCAAGTCTTTGGAGACGCTGAAAGAACGGATCCTTGGTTTCCAACTCTATTATGAACAGATCGCTAAACCGTTTGAATGGAAATTTACCCGGTACGATCTGAATACCTTGCTCAACAAGATCAAACTGGCAAAGTCAGCCTCCGAACGACTGGCTGCGTAAATACGTAACCGAATTTATGAACCAAGGTACTTAGCATTTTGACGGTGGATCGAGGTTGACATCATTTACCGGAATATGCCATAGTGCACTTTAAGAGATCATGGAAAGGGGGAGAATGTATGGCGGAAGAAGCCGTGGTACACATCGGCGATGTCGATTTTAGTGAGGAGATTCTGAAGGCGGACAAGCCGGCCCTGGTCGACTTCTGGGCGCCTTGGTGCGGTCCATGCAGGTCCCTCGGCCCAACGGTGGAGGCCCTGGCCGGTCAGTACCGCGGTCAGCTCAAGGTGGCGAAGCTCAATATTGACGACAACCCCAAGACGGCTGCGACTTATGGCGTGATGAGCATCCCGACCCTGATCCTATTCAAGGAAGGGAAGATCCTCGATACCATCGTCGGCTTGGTCCCGAAGGAACGCCTGGAAGCGTTTATCAAAAAAGCCCTGTAAGCAGGGGACGGAAGGTGAGAACTGTGCGCAATAAACGAATTCTGCTGATCCTCCTCACGGCGGTTCTGCTGTTCTCCGGATGCAAGATCTGGTGGCCCTGGTCGAAGAGGGTAGATATGACCCGTGCGAACCCGGAGGGGCTCTACCAGCAGGGAGTGGAGTACTATCAGGACGGCAGCTACAAGAAGGCCGTGGATCTCTTCCAGCGGCTCAAGGAAGAGTATCCCCTGAGCAAATACTCCATCATGGGGGAGATGGGGATCGCCGATTCCTATTTCAGCGGCAAGCAGTATGTCGAGGCCGAACTCGCCTACAGCGAATTCCTCAATCTCCACCCGACGAACGAGAACCTGCCCTATGTCCTGTATCAGATTGGGATGTGCCATTTCAATCAGATCACGACGATCGACCGCGACCAGTCGGAGGCGTTCAAGGCCCTGAAGGAATTGGAGCGGCTTGTGGCCCGCTTCCCCAGCAGCAAATTTTCCTTCCTTGCGGAAAAGATGATCCGGGAATGCAAGAAGACGCTGGGCGAGCAGGAATTCTATGTGGGACAGTTCTACTTCAACATAAAGGAGTATTGGGCGGCCCTGCAGCGGTTCGAGAAGGTCGCGCGGGAATATCCGAACGTCGGACTCGATTACAAGGTGAGCTACTTCCTCATCGAAGCGAAAAGGCGCCTCGCCGAGGCGGAGTCGAAAAGTACAGCGGGAAAGAAGTAGACCATCGACTTCCGGCAATCATGCCGCCCTCTTTCCGTTTCCCTCTTTCTCAAGCTTGAATCCTCTGATCCTGCTCAGCGCCTCCGTCATGCACGCGTCGGGATCGCGCGCCGTATCGATGACTATGTGGAATTCTGCCGGAAGCTCCTTTACTGGGTCGAAATCGGTCCTCTGGGCGAGGAAGATCTCCCACCGCCCGTCGGAGGGGTCGGCGCTCTCCTTCTGCCTGGCGACGAGGCGCTCCTCCACGATCCCCTCCGGACAGACGCATTCGAGAAGAAAGAAATCTGCATTCAATTTTTGAGCCGCTGCGAAGGCCTGCTGGCGTTCCTCGCGCCGTTTGTACGAGGCGTCGATGATCACCGAACGCTCCTGTCCCAGTGCTTCGGCGGCGATTTCCAGCGCCCGGTCATAGGTCCGCCTTGACATTTCATCGGAATAGATCCCCTGGCCGAAGGCCTCCGGACGGCGTTCGGTGGGGTCGATTTCGAGGAGTTCCTTGCGCAGGACGTCGGTGCGGATCACCTCCGCGCCGAGACGGGGGGCAAGGCCGCGGGCCAGGACGCTCTTCCCCGTTCCCATGAGTCCTGCCGTCAGGAGCAGCACCGGCCGCTCCGGCCGGGCGGCATACGTATATGCCAGGTCGAAATAGCGGGCCGCCGTTTCCCCTGCCTCCTGCCGTTCTTTTTCGCCGATGGCCGGATCCTTGATCCGGAAACCGACGACCTTGCCGCGGACATAGGCGTAATAGCACCGGTAGAAATTGAGCAGAGTCCGGACGTCAGGATCTCCCGCGTGACGGATGTAGGCGGCGACGAAGGCCTCCGCCCAGTCCGGGTAGCCGTTATAGTCGAGGTCCATCGCCAGAAAGGCGACCTCGGCAGCGACGTCCCCGAAGCGGAACCGCTCGTTGAACTCGATACAGTCGAAGATCGTGATCCCGTCGGTGATGCAGATGTGTTCGAGATGGAGATCACCGTGGCAGTCCCGGATCCGGTGTTCGGCTGCCCGTCGCAGGAGGAGGGGCTCTTCTCGCTGCAGAAAATCAAAGACATAGGCTCTGATGAAGTCGTATCGGCCGCGGGGGATCGTGACGTCGAGGTAATCTGACGTCTGGGCAAAGTTCTCCTCGTGGTTCCGGCGGATGGTCTCCATACCGCCGATCTCGTCGATCCTCCCCCCTGTCTCCGCCAGCCGGTGGAAGTCGGTGAGCTTGCGGGCGATGGCATCCATAATGGAGGGTTCAACCTTCCCTTCGGCCAGGAGTAGCCCCAGCATACGTTCCCGGGGGAGAAGCTTCATCCGGACGGCATAGTCCACGATGCGTCCGGCTTCCCCCATCTGGAGAGCGCCCGTGGCGTCCTCTGCGATGGGGACGACGCCGAGGTAGGTCTCCGGCGCCAGCCTCCGGTTCAGCCGGAGCTCCTCTTCGCAGTAGAACTTCCGCTTCTCGATGGTCGTGAAATCCAGAAAGCCGAAATCGACGGCCTTCTTCACCTTGTAGACCTCGTTCCCGGCAATGAAGATGAAGGAGATGTGCGTCTGGACGATCTCGACGGCGCCCGGCCGGTGCGGGTAAAATTCCGGCCTGCCCATTGCGGCCAGAAGTTTGGGGTGGGTCATCAATGCCCTCCGGTGAAATGGTGCCGCCACCATACTGAAGGCGGCCGGAAATGTCAAACGGCCCCATAACTCGGGTCACCCGGGGTTTCCTTCGCGTCGGATCCGGCGCCAGAGGAAAGTGTACAGTCCGGCATTGATCAGGATCACGGAAACCCCGAGGATAATCTGGAATTCCCGCGTCAGGTCAGCCGGGTAGAGGAGGGGGACCAGGATGTGGTCGATGAAGTCCCCCCGATAGACGGTGCGGCCGGCCTTGGCGCGGAGCCAGTTTTCCAGCGGCGTCAGAGGGCAGATCCCGCCTGAAAATTCGATCCATGCCCCCCAGAAGAGGGCCGGAACATGCAGCCACGCCCAGCGGCGTTTCCAGAGGACCAGGAGTCCGCCCAGGGCGACGAACAGGACGAACGTCCCGTGTACGATCACCACCAGATCTGCCAACAGTGTGGCTTCCAAGCTTCTTACCCCCGGTTTAGCAAGATCCTGCCGGAAAGGCTTCGTTCTCCGCCGGGACAGGATCGCAAGACGGAAGATCGCAGCCGCCGGAAAGAGGTTCGGATCCCTGGCCGCTCAACTGGCCGCAGGCGGCCAGGATATCTCGGCCATGGCTCGCGCGAAGGATCGCCGTATAATGGTGATCCAAAAGGATCTGCTGGAAGGCGCTGATTGCTTCGGGGGAGGGCGTCTTGAAGGGAGAGCCTGGAAATTCGTTGAAGGCAATCAGGTTCAGCTTGCAGCGAACTCCCTTGAGCAGGCGGGCCAGCTTCTCCGCGTCTTCGGGGGAGTCGTTGACGCCCGCCATGAGGGTGTATTCGAAGGTCAGCATCCGTCGGCCCGGCATGGGATACTCCCGGCAGGCCCGCAGAAGCGTCGCCAGGGGGTATTTCCGGTTGATGGGCATCAGGTCGTCCCTACTCCGGTCGTCGGGTGCGTTCAGGGAGATGGCGAGGTTGACACAGACGTCCTTCCCCAACTGCACGATCTGCGGGGCGAGGCCGCAGGTGGAGACCGTGATCTTCCGATTGGAAAATCCGAGGCCGAAATCGGAGGTAAGTATCCGGATCGATTTCACGGTATGGTCGTAGTTCGCCAGCGGCTCTCCCATTCCCATCAGGACGATGTTCTTGATCTCCGGACCCTCGGGGGTCTGGCGCCTGAGCATCGTCATCTGCCCCGTGATCTCGGAGGGGAGGAGGTTGCGCTTCAGCCCCTGCCGTCCGGTCAGGCAGAAACGGCAACCCATCGCGCAGCCCGCCTGGGTGGAGATGCAGGCGGTCCAGTGGTTCCGGCCGGGGATGAGGACGCTCTCGATGGCGAGGCCGTCGGAAAGCTTGAAGAGGGCTTTTTGGGTCCCGTCCGCCGAGGTCTGTATCCGGTCGAGGGAAGGTTCGGCGATGATGAATAGCTCCCCCAGGGCGGCGCGGAAATCCCGGGCGAGCGTGGTCATCTCCGCAAAGGAGGTTGCTCCCGACTGGTAGAGCCACTTCATGATCTGCCGGGCGCGGTACTTCTCCTTGCCCAGGCTCGCGATGAGGGCCTCGATCTCCGGAAGCGACAGGTCCCGGATGTTGGGTCTGTGTGTCATGTCTGCACCGCAAAAACGCGATCCACTCTGTTCCCGGCCCATCCCGTATCGCTTTTTCGGTGGCAGACACCATCCCGTGACGGGCTCGCCATGCGGGAGGAATATGCCAGTGCGCGGGGCATCCCGTGTGCCGCTCAGGCCATCTTCTTATCAAGATTGGCCGCGATGGCGTCGATGAACCCCTCGGTGTTCACCTTCCGGTTGGCCGGATTCTTTTCGGCGACCTGGAGGAGGTCGCCGGTCATGATTCCGGACTCCACGGTCTCGATGGCGGCCGTCTCGAGACGATCCGCAAAGGCAGTGACCTCAGGCGTTCCGTCCAGATCCCCCCGTTTCCGGAGGGCCCCTGTCCAGGCGAAGATGAGGGCCATCGAGTTGGTCGAGGTCTCCTCCCCCTGGAGATGGCGGTAGTAGTGCCTCTGGACCGTACCGTGGGCCGCCTCATATTCGTACCAGCCGTGGGGCGAGACGAGGACGGAGGTCATCATGGCGAGGCTCCCGCTTGCCGCAGCGACCATGTCGGACATGACGTCCCCGTCGTAGTTCCTCAGCGCCCAGAGAAAGCCGCCTTCGGACTTCATGAGCCGGGCAACGGCGTCGTCGATCAGTGTGAAGAAGTAGGCCAGACCTGCCGCCGTGAACTTGTCCTTCCAGTTTTGTTCATACTCCCGATCGAAGATCTCTCGGAAGCGGGCGTCGTAGATCTTCGAGATCGTGTCCTTCGTGCTGAACCAGATGTCGATCCTCCGGTCCCAGGCGAGCGCAAAGCAAGCCCGGGCGAAGGAGGTGATGGAGGCGTCGGTGTTGTGGATCCCCTGGACGATCCCCGGTTCCGAAAAGTCGTGGATAGTCTGGCGGATGGGCTTGCCGCCGTCTGCCGGAGTGAAGAGGAGTTCCACCCGCCCCGCCCCTTCGATCCGCATTTCCGCGCCGGAGTAGATATCGCCATAGGCATGGCGGCCGACGGTGATAGGCTTTTTCCAGGGGAGGACGGTGGGACGGATGTTTCTCACCAGGATCGGCGTCCTGAATACCGTGCCGTCCAGGATCGCCCGGATCGTTCCGTTCGGGCTCTTCCAGTCCTGCTTCAGGTTGTATTCGCGCACCCGCTCGGCGGTGGGGGTGATCGTGGCGCACTTGACGCCCACGCCGTATTTCTTGATCGCTTCTGCGGCTTCGATCGTGACCCGGTCATCCGTTTCGTCACGATGTTTCACGTGCAGGTCGTAGTATTCGAGACTAAGATCAAGATAGGGGAAAAGCAGCTTCTCCTTGACCATCTGCCACATGATGCGGGTCATCTCGTCCCCGTCCATATCGACCAGGGGGGTGACGACCTTGATTTTTTTTCTCTCCGACATATTAATATTCCTTATTTTTTCAGGTTCAGGGCGCCGCCCGCGAGCAGCAACGCTTTCTGTCTTTCGGAGAGTTCGCAGAGGCACTCGAACTTTTCGCCTCGTGTGATGTTCCGGATAATGATCTTCCCGCCGTTCAGGATTGTTTTCCGGATGGCCGTGATCTCGATCTCGTCGCCCTGGGCGATCCGATTGTAGACATCCGGCTCGCGGAAAATCAGGGGGATGATCCCGAAATTGATCAGGTTCGCAGAGTGGATCCGCTCAAAGGAGCGGGCGATCACCGCCTTCACCCCGAGGAACATGGGGCAGATGGCGGCGTGCTCCCGCGAGGAGCCCTGGCCGTAGGAAAGACCGGCGACGACGACATTGTGCCGGCCCGCGTCCCGGTTCTTCAGAGCCCGTTCATAGAAGGCGGGATCGACCGGTCGAAAGACGAATTCGGCGTACTTGGGAATGTTGGAACGATACTTCAGAAGATCGCCCGCCGGCGTGATGTGGTCGGTGGTGATCTTGTCGCCGACCTTGATCGTTACTTCGCCCCGGATCGTTTTCGGCAGCGGGTCGTTCTTCGGAGGCTTGCCGATGTTAGGCCCCCGGACGATCTGCACGGCCGAAGGCTCGGCCGTCTCTTCCGGGCGTATGAACATCCGGTCGTCCACATGGAAACGCTCCGGCATCGCGACCTCCGGATAGGCAATACCGAGATCGCGGGGGTCGGTGAAGCGCCCGGTCAATGCAGCAGCGGCGGCTGTTTCGGGGCTCACGAGGTATACGTCGGCGGTCTGCGTTCCCGAGCGGGCGAAGAAATTCCTGTTTGAGGTCCGCAGCGATACCCCATTGGTCGGGGGACTCTGGCCGTTCCCGACGCAGAAGCCGCAGGCCGTTTCCATGAGCCTCGCGCCGCTGGCGAAAAAATCGGCAAGGTAGCCGTCCCGCGCCAGGTTTTCCAGGATCTGCCGCGAGCCCGGGGCGATGATCAGGCTGACATCCGGGTGTACCAACTTTCCCTTCAGGATACAGGCAACCGTCACCAGGTCTTTGTAGGAGGAGTTCGTGCAGCTTCCGATGCAGACCTGCTGGACGGAAATACCGCCGATCTCGCGGACGGTGGCGATCTGGTCGGGGCTGTGGGGTTTTGCGGTAAGCGGAACCAACTCCGATAGGTCGATCTCGACGCTCCTCTGATAGGCGGCGTCCGGATCGGCCTGGATTTCATACCAGTCCTCCTCGCGCTGCTGCGCCTTGAGGAAGCGCCGCGTCATCTTATCGCTGGGGAAGACGGAGGTCGTGACCCCGCACTCCGTCCCCATGTTAGCGATTGTAGCCCTCTCCGGGACGGTCAGCGTCGAAAGACCTTCCCCGCCGTATTCCAGGACGCACCCTACGTTACCCTTAGTGGTGAAGATCTCCAGGACCTTGAGGATGATGTCTTTTGCGGAGATCCAGGGGCGGAGCCGGCCTGTCAGATTAACCCGAATGACCTGCGGGCAGGTGATGTAGAACGGTTCCCCGGCCATCGCCAGGGCGACGTCGAGGCCGCCGGCGCCGACGGCGATCATGCCCAAGGCGCCGCCAGTCGGCGTGTGGCTGTCGGCGCCGATGAGGGTTTTCCCGGGTTTGCCGAAGCGCTCCAGGTGGACATGGTGGCAGATGCCGTTGCCAGCCCGCGACAGGACAATACCGTGCTTCCGGGCGATGCCGGTCAGGTAGATGTGGTCGTCCGGGTTTTCGAAGCCGATCTGCAAGGTGTTGTGATCTATGTAGCTGACGGAGAGCTCGGTCCGGACCCGCGGTACGTTCATCGATTCGAACTGCAGATAGGCCATGGTTCCCGTGGAGTCCGGCGTCAGGGTCTGATCGAGGCGGATCGCGATTTCCGTGCCAGGGATGAACCGGCCGGCGACGAGATGCTTTTCGATGATCTTTTCAGTGATGGTTTTGCCCATAATTTTCCCTTATTCCAATTTTTTATGACTGGAGCGGGCCTTCGCGAGGGGCTGAAAAAAATTCCTGAACCCCGACGAGGTCATGCTTCTGAGCCGCTACTCCTTCGGCAGAAGGATGATCGCGATCCGCCTGTTTTTGGCCCGCCCCTCGGGGGTCTCGTTGTCGGCAACCGGCTGGTACTCGCCGAAGGCCGCGGCCGACAGGAGTGCCGGATCGAGCCCCTCCTTTTCCAGATATCGGGTGATGTTGATCGCCCGGGCTGCGGAGAGCTCCCAGTTGGTGGGATAACGCTTCGCAAGGGTCCCCGCGATCGGTACATTATCCGTGTGACCCTCGACGCGGATGATCTTGTCCGTGACGGTTATGAGGATCTCGACCACCCTTTTAAGCACATCCAGCCCCTCCGGCTTTACCTCTGCGCGGCCGGAATCGAAAAGGATTTTATCAACGACATCCACCGTCAGTTTCCCCTTGAGTTCGGTGATGGCAATCTGTCCTTGTTCGATCTCCCCCTTCATCTCGTTCAGGAGGTCTTCGTAGGTCCGACTCACGGTCTGGACCTCTTCCTCCCTCGTCTTCTTCAGCAATGCGATGCTTTCCCTGAGCATCTGCTTGTCGCCCTCGAGTTCGGCGTTCTTGTTCTTGAGCTCTTCGATGGTCTGGGTCGTTTCGGCGATGGTCCGGGCCAGCTCCTCTGTTTTGGCGACGAGTCGGGCGTCAAGGTCGTTACTGTCCGCCGTCAGATTGTTCTTTTCGGCTGTGAGTTTTTCCTTTTCTGCCGTCAGGCGGTCGATCTGTTCCTTGAGACGGGCGTTTTCATCCGTCATGGCCGAGAGTTGCCGCTGCAGGGTATCCGCTTCGGACTGCTTCTGGAGATAATCGCTCTTGGCAACGCAGCCGCCCAGTATGAGAAGGGCAGCGGCAACCGTCAGAAAACGAAAAAATGGGTGCAATATGGTTTCCTCCTTTCCGGTTTCCCGGTGCTGAAGCCGCCTGTTTGGAGAAGACGGCGTTTCTGCTCGGGAGATGTTCCGCCGCGACAGTTAAGACCACCCGGACGGCTTCTTTCCGCTTGGCGGCGTAACCCTGATTAAAGGGAAATGGTTATAAGGTTATGGGGGCAAGAAATCAACTAAAAAATGGCCCTGGGGAAGCACGAACGCCTCACGGAGCGGCAGGAGGGCAGCATTCGACGACTATCTACATGCCTTCATCGCTGTCTTTGAGACGGACGGCCCGGACAAAACGCCTGTTGTAATAGGGCTCATTGAGGCTGTCGACACGGACTCCCCGTTTTCGCGAGGCGGCATGGAGGAATTTGTTGTTGCCGATATAGATGCCGACATGACCGAAAGATCGTCTCGTGTTGAAGAAGAGGAGATCCCCTTCGACCAGTTCGCGGCGCGAGACGCGCATCCCGATATGCGACTGCTCGAAGGCCGTCCGGGGGAGATCGATGTTGAAGGCCTCGTAGATCTTCTTAACCAAGCCGGAACAGTCGATTCCCCTGATCGAGAATCCTCCCAGGCGGTAAGGGGCGCCGAGAAATCCCATCGCGACCTTGACGAGAAGTTTCGGTTCGTCGGGACTGCTCCACTTGCCCAGGAGCGTCAGGCTGTCCATTTTGCGCCGCTCCACCTCCGCCTGGGCCTCTTCGGTCACGGGTTCGGCGTCTAAAGCTTCTTCCGCACTCAGTCCCGGATTGACCTCGATTTCCGTGAATTCGGTCGGGACTGCGTCTGTCGGGGGCGATGATTTCTTCGGAGTGAGCTTTTGGCCTATCTTCAGGCCGTTGCCGCGGAGGCGATTGATCTGGCGGAGGTCGGATACGGAGAGGCCTGCCTTCTCGGCGATTCGGTAGAGCGTGTCGCCTTTTTTGACCTCATAGGTATTCTGAGCCAACCCTTCCCGGCAAAGGCCCAATGACGCGAACAGAATTCCGAAGCCCATCCACAGGTAAATCCGCCGTCTCATCATGAAGTACCTCCTTAGTGTCATCGGGGGCCCCCCCACTCCTGCAACGGTGCACAGATTTTGCCAATGGATGACAAACTGCACACGGCAACTGTGGACGTTATTTATCGAAATTGTTTCGGGAAGTCAAACTAAATTTTCACAAGGCATGGTATTGGCGCGTCAGGCCTTTGCGAGCGAAAAGTCAGGCCGCGACCGTCCGGATGAAGAGCATTGCGCCGATCAGGATGAGAAGGATATGAACGTACTGGAAGAGCTGCTGATAAATCGTCTGCTGCGGGAGCGATGATCGAAAGCCGGCCCGCAGTCGCCCTTCCGTCTGCGAAACGGCGGATGCGGCCCGCATGGCAAGACGTTTCTATGGCGTCAGCGCCTCCTTCAGGATTCCTAACTCGTCGAGAATGGGCTCCAGTCTCCTCTTGCTGAGCGCCCGGTCCTCGTTCGACCGGGGCAGTTCGATATTCAGTGTCCCCTTGAAGCCTGCCTTCATGAGATTCCCAAAGACCCGCTTGAAATCGATCTTCCCGTTGCCGACGGGGATATGGCGGTCGAGGATCAGGTCGTTGTCGCTGACATGGGTGCTCACGATCCGGTCGGGGAAGGCGTTCATGAAGGACTCGGGACCGCCGGGCAGGAGGCTTGCGTGGGCGATGTCCAGGGTGAGGCCGAAATACTTCGACGGAATGGCGTTAAAGACGCGCGCCAGCTCCTCGATCGTGACGCCCAGATAGGCAATCTCCGCCTCCTTGTGGATCTTGTTCATGTTCTCGATGCCGATGGGGAGCCTGTACTTCTCCGCGAGCTCGACGACGGGCGTATAGGTCCTGATCAAACAGTCGAAGACATGGTCCATGAAGAGGCTGAAGTGGTAGCCGAAATGGAGGACGACGTATTGGGCTTCGAGCTGGTGGGCGAGTTCCACGTAGTCGATCAGGTGCTGCTGGACGGCCCTGCGGACGGTGGGCTCGATCTCGGCGGCGTTGACGAACGAGGCCGAATGGAGGCCGTACTTTACGCCAGCCTGATCCCGCAGCTTCTTGATGCCGCTGATCCGTTCGGGAGTCCATTTGTCCAAAAAGTTGTTCGGGTTGTTGCAGCTCAATTCGATCCAGGGAAAACCGTTCTCCTTGGCGAAGGAAAAGTATTCTTCCATGGGTTGCGGTCCGGCGTTAAAGCAGAGCTTCATCTTGAATGACCTCCAGTTATTTAATGAAATATTTTATTTCTCACCCGAAGGCGTCTCCATCGCCTGGAGAACCTCCGTGAGGGTGGACGGCAGTTCGCCGCCGAAACGTTCGCGCAGGCCGAAGCCGGCGCCGCCAAAACCGATGAACCCAAGTTTCATGGTTTCCTCCGATCCGCTACCAGCGATCCAGCGTGTAAAGCGGGGCCTTCTCCTGTAGCAGCTCCACCGAGCGGTAGGGGTTGTAGATCCCGCAGGCGCACGGTTCGGCGAGGATCACGCTTCCGTCCCACTCGCTGACTTTACCCGCCTTGACGCGGCGGATGACGTCGCGGACCAGGTGGGGCGAGACGACGCCGTGGCCGCACATCGTCGTGAATTCCCGGATGTCGGCCGGCGGCAGGCGGTCCGTCCGCCCGTGGATGCCCAGCGAAAGGTTGATCATGTGGGGGTCGATGCCGGTTTCCGCGGCAATCTCCCGGACGCGGTCGGTGAGGCCGCTGACCATGATGGAGATCCCCTCGTCCGCTTCCTTGATCCGGATCAGCGCCTCCTTGACCTTCTCGCGGCTGTTGAAGACGCTGTAGACGCGCGTTCCCTCCACGGTGATGCTGTTGAGAATCTCCTCGTTGGTGACGCCGCTGTACATGTTGCGGCGCAGCGACGTCGGGATCATGTTGACCGGGCCGGAGGCGTAGAGGAGCTCGACCAGGCGGCGCACCTTGGGGGCGCTTCCCTTGTAGTTGAATCCTCTTGCCGGATAGATGAACAGGACGTAGTCGCGCTCCAGCGAATCCAGACTGCCTTCTCTGTGCAAACTGTGCGTCATATTTTCATCCTACTCCGAGGCCCGTCCCAAGCCCATGTTGATCTTGGCGTTCGGCCGCCAGGTAAAACCCTCCGCCATGATGCTTTCAAGAACATCCGGGGGAATTGTGAGTCCCGGTCCGACGATGGTGAAGGCGTCGATGCAGAAGACGCTGTCCACCTCCCTGGCGACCTCCTTCAGCGTCCGGAGGATGCCGCGGAGCTGATCCCTCTCCACCTTAATCTCGATGATCGCGGAGAGCACCCGCTCCCCTAACATCTCCGGTTTCAGATCTCCCGTCGCCTCGTTGGCGATCATGGAGTGGATCGGGTTGTGCTGCTCGATCTTGTGCACGCCGGCCCGGGCTATCGCCCTGGTGATCTTCTGGATGTCCAGAAGCGACATGCCGAGCGTGGGCCGGCCGATCTCGACGGCGACGCCGACCTGGTTGGGTCCGCAGCGGCCCGTAACATCGTTGGTCTTCGATTCCTCCGTGCCCCGACCCTGGATGCCCGTGGCCGCGTGGGTGGCGGTGGGATCGCTGAAATACTTGCGCAGCGCCCGCGGGTATTCGTAAACGTTGGGCGATTCCGCGATGGCGTCGACGGGACAGTGCGCGGAGCGCAGACAGGTGCCGCATTCGTAGCATATATCCTGGTCGATCACGCTCTTCTGGCATTCATAGCGGATCGCGGCTGCCGGGCAGTAGGGCTGGCAGCGACCGCAACCCACACATATTTCCTCGTGAATGATCATATGCTTAACCTCTTTGATGAGAGAATCAGGGCCTGCCTTCGGCCCGTATTTTCCGGAAACCGGATGACGCTCCTTGTTTGAGGCCTGAGGAGTGCAGCTTCTCCGGAGCTGATCTCCCGCCCGGCGTTGATCAGGGCGTGGAGCGGTCCTGCGGCAGAGATGTCGCCGATCAGAGCGCCGCCCACCGGCCTTCCCCCGACGAGGAAGAGCTCGCGCCGCACATTCTCCTCCGGTCTCGCATAAGAGATCACCTCCGCTCCCTCGAACGGGAGACCGAGGATGACCATGGGAAGCCCGTGGAGTTCCATTGCGTTGATTCGTGTTAGGTCGCGGTGCGGCAAAGGGTTTTTCCGATAAAGATTTTCGGCCGCCAGCCTTCCCTGGGAAACTGCCTGGGGCCAGGTGTTCGGGCTGACCCTCTCCCCGCCCGCAGTGGCGATCACGGCCACATCCCCGGCGGCGAAGATTCGCGGGTCGGCCGTCTGCAGCGCCGGTGAGACGACGAGCTGACCGTCCGTGAGGAGCCCCGTTCCCTCCAGAAATGACGTGTCGGGCGCCGTTCCTGCCGCCACGAGGAGGGTGTCGCCGGGGAGCCACTGCCCCCCCGCCTTGAGGGCCGCGATCGCCTCATTCTCAATACGGATATCCTCCAGGGGGGCGTTTAGATGCAGACGGATCCCGATTCTCCGCAGATGGTTCTCTATGACCTCCGCAGACTCCGGCGAGAGGGCGCGCAACAGCGTGTGGCCGCGCCGGACGACAATGGAAACCTCGAAACCGGCCTGGCGGAGATGGACCGCCGTCTTGACCCCGACGAGGGAGCCGCCGAAGACGATGACCTTCCGGTGATCGACAAGCCATGACTTCGTTGCTCTCGCCGTCGTCAGGTCGCGGACGGGAAAAACCCCGCGGCAGGGCGGACCTGCGAGAATGCCAGGCAGGTAAGGGTCTCCGCCGTGGGCGAGGATGAGGCGGTCGCAGGGAAGCGACTCCCCGCTTGCGAGCAAGAGTCGCCTGTCATTGCGATCCAAGTGCTCCACCCGGACGCCGGTTCGGACTGTCAGAAGGGGATCATCCCCGCCGCGCGGGAAGAAGAGTTTTTCCTCTCCCAGGGTCCCGACCATGAACTGGGGCAACAGCGTCCGGTAATAACCCGCTTCATTTTCGGCGTCGATCAGCGTCACGGCCTTGTCGGGCCATACGGCCCTGCAGGTCGCGGCGGCCTGAAAACCTGCGCTGCCGCCGCCAACAATGATGCTTTGCATTCAACTGCTCCTCATAGGCTTTCATCAGCCATTACTGTTGCTTTCGTTACGACCGGAGGAACCAGTCCAGGATCTCATCGGCTTGGACAGGATGGTCGAAATGGGCCAGAATTCCTCCTGCAGCCGCCAGGTTTTTTCGGAGAAGGATGCGGACCTTCTCGCTTCCCCAGAGGGGAAGGGGCTCGGCGACCGCGACTTTGAGTCCGAGCGCAGCGAGCCCCAGGGCAAGCGTGAACTCACGGCAATCCCGAAGACCAGTAAAGCAGATCCCCTTGAGATCCGCTAACTTTCCGGCGGCCGCCAGAGACCTGACTGCAGTCAGGGGGCCTTCCTTAACCTCAAGGATGCCGACGGGGAGGTCTTGCTTGACCATCCAGAGGGCCGCATCGCCCCAGGAGGCGACGGCATGATGCTCGCCGCGGAGCGCCTTGGCCAACTCCACGGGAAGGTGCCCAAGAGACTGACGCAGAGTGTCCGCGCCGCCGATAAGGGCGATCTTTGCGGAGGCGCCATCTTTCAGAGCGGCTTCCACATCGGCGGCGCCGATGCTTACCCGTCCCTCGCCCACCAGGCCCGGCTCCGGGTTGAAAGAGACTGGAACGCGATGGTCGTAAGCGTTGCGTGCCAGTCTGAGGACCTCCGTTGCCCCGGTTTTATCTCCGCTGAAGAGAACCGGGACCTTCATCTGCCCGCAGAGTGCGAGAAGTCCCGGATCTGCCTGAGGCCCGGCCACAAGGAGGTTCAGCTTGCCGGAGGAGAAGACCGTTTCAGCCTCGCCGGAGGTGGAGGAGATGGGAAGGAAGTTCTCGCCGGCGGGTATCCAATCGCCGAGTGAAATCAGGTGCACTTCCGGATTTTTAAGACCGGCGGCCTCCTTCAGGAATGCCTGAACTTCAACTTCGGGGATACGCCCCGTCATGCCGATAAGAATCGCCTCTCCGGCGAGAAGGCCGTATCCGACGCGGCAACCCATCGAAGGGAAGTGCTTTTCAGGCTGACCCTGTTCCGCAAGGCCGATCCCGAGCAGGCCCAGTCTGACGGCCAGGCGGACGAGGGCCTCCGGGAGGGCGCATGGTCTGGACAGCAACGAGACGGTTTCGAGGATCTCGCTGGTGGAGAGGGGCGTTCCGCCGGCCTGCGCCAGGGCGGCAGCCGCATTTTTATCGAGGGGCGCCTGCCAGGCGATCTCAGCGTTGTGGTGGACGGTCTGGTATTCGTGCATCGTTTCGAGGACCCCCTGGAAGGCAAGGCGGAGCAGGAAAGCCGCGGCCATCCCGTCGCGGTCGAGCCCGCAGATACCGCGGTCAGCTCCCCGTCCGTAAGGATCGATCCGGCAGGGACCCTGCATGCACCCGTAAGGGCAGGCCAGACCGAGACGCAGGAAACCGTCCTGCGGCTGCTGTTTTTCGTACCGTTCCCAGTTGAGGCGTAGCCCCTTCCGGGACGCCTCGCGGAGAAGATCCTGGCTCACCGGGTCGACCGTCTTGAAATGAATCGTTTCCATAGATTTTACAACTCCCTGATTTTTCGTGCATTGGTTATCACTATCCCTATATTTCTCTGTGCCTCTGCACCTTTGCCCCTCTGTTCCTACCTGAACATCACTCTTCCCAGATTCAGCAGGAGAAGTCCTTCTCCGTCTCCTGCCGTTGCTTCCACCGTCTTAAGCCGCTTTTCTTGCAGCAGTTTCTCGATCTCTTCGAGTTCCACGAGCTCCAGGGCCTGTGTCGGACAAACATCGGCGCAGACGGGCTTTTCCATGTACAGACACCGGTCGCACTTGAGGGCGATCTTTTGCTCCGGGGAGGGGGTGATGACGCCGTAGGGGCAGAAAGCGGTGCAGGTCCAGCAGCCGATACAGAGGTCCTCCCGGATAATCACCATCCCGCTTTTCTCCTCCCGGCGGAGCGCGCCGGTGAGGCAGGCGTCGAGACAGGGCGCTTGCAGACAGTGACGGCACTGGAGAGGGAAGGCCCTCCCCCCGCTCCCCTCGACACGGACGCGGGGCTGCGGCGCCGGGGTTTCCTGAACGGCTTTGAGCAGGGTCTTTCCCTCGCTGCCCCGTTCCGCCGCGCAGTAAAGCTCACAGGTCTTGCATCCCGTGCAGCGGTCCATATGAACTCCGATGACTTTCATGAACAACTCCTGAAATCTGATTTGTTTTCCATTTGTTGTTTATAAGTCTCAACAGATGATCCATCCATTACGATACGGCTCTCTTTCCTGTCCTTGCCCTGCTCCACAGTATGCGGAGGAGGGGCGCGAAGAGGGAGAGGAGGGCGATGACCGCAAGCGTCCCCGAGATGGGACGGGTGAAGAAGATCGCTATGCTCCCGTGCGAGATGGTGAGCGATTGACGGAGCGACATCTCTACCATCGGCCCCAACACCAGAGCCAGGACCATCGGCGCCGGCGGGTAATCCAGCTTCCGCATGATATAGCCGAGCACGCCGAAGAAGAACATGATCCACATGTCGAAGATGTTGTTGTCCGTCGCAAACACCCCCACCGCCGAGATCGTGATGATCATCGGCATCAGGACCGAGTAGGGAACCTTCAGCAGGCGGACCCAGATCCCGATCAGCGGCATGTTCAGGATGACGAGCATCACGTTCCCGATGTACATGCTGGCGATCAGCCCCCAGACGAAATCGGGACGCGTCGAGAAGAGGAGCGGACCGGGACGGAGTCCGTGGATCAAAAGCGCCCCCAGCATGACCGCCGTCGTCCCCGATCCGGGGATGCCCAGCGTCAGGAGCGGCACCATCGCGCCGCCGGCCGCCGCGTTGTTTGCCCCCTCCGGCGCCGCGACTCCCTCGATCACGCCTGTCCCGAATTTCTCCGGATGCTTGCTCATCTTCTTCTCCACGGCATAGGCCATGAAAGAGGCGATCGTCGCCCCCGCCCCGGGCAGCACTCCGATGACAAAACCGAGGATCGAGCCCCGCCAGAGGGCCCCGAAGGAATCCTTCCAGTCCTGGAGGTTCGGAAAGAGGCTCAGGAAGTTCAACTTCGCCTCCGTGAAGATCTGCTGCATCGGCTCCTCGATGTTCACAAGGACTTCCGAGGCGGCAAAGAGTCCCACCGCCATGCCGATAAAACCGACCCCGTCCAGAAGATTCATGTTGTCAAACGTGAACCGGGCCACCCCGCTCTGCGCGTCGATCCCCACACAGGCGACCAGAAGACCGAGCACCCCGCTGATGAGTCCCTTGAGCGGCGAATCGCCCCCCAGAGAGGTGACGAGCGTCAACCCCATGAACGTCAGGGCAAAATATTCGGGCGGCCCGAACGAAACTGCATAATCAGCCAGCGCCGGAGCGAGGAAAGTCAGCATCAGCACCGCAAACGTCCCCGCAATGAACGACGCCAGCGCCGCCATCCCCAGCGCCGGACCTGCACGACCCTTCCTCGCCATCTGGTAGCCGTCCAAGGTCGTCATCACCGAAGAGGACTCGCCGGGAACATTCAGGAGAATCGACGTCGTCGAACCCCCGTACATCGCCCCGTAATAGACCCCGGCCATTGTGATGATCGCCGTCGTCGCATTCATCCCGAACGTGATCGGTATCAGAATCGCCACCCCCGTCGTCGGCCCGATTCCTGGCAATACACCGATCAGCGTCCCGATCAGAACCCCCACAAAACAGAATAGGAGATTCTCCCACGAGGACGCGACCTGAAATCCCAGAAAGATATTATGGAATATGTCCACGAGACGACCTCCCCCTAAGACTAAAACCCGAACGTGTTCGAGGGCAATGTAATCCCAAGCAGAACCTGAAAAATGAGATAAAGCCCAGCCGTCGTCAGGACCGCAACCCCAAGCGTTCTCGGCCACTTCTCGCGCTCCACGATACCCATCAGAAACGTCACGTACAGGAAGGTGTCCACCAGATATCCCAGGACCTCGATGAGAACGATATAGACCGCAAGCCCCCCCAGAACAGCCGTGATCGCGATAAGCGCCCTCTTCCCCGGGAAGGGAGACTTGCTGTCCTTTTCGGTCGCCTGACGGCGCCAGGCCGTCGCGAGCAGGATCACCGCCAGCAATGTTAGAAGGACCCCGACCCAGAAGGGGAGGAACCCGGACCCCGGGCCGAATGTCCCCGACGGAGGCATCCGCCACGCCTCCTGAATCACATAGCCGGAGAGAGCCAAAAGAACGATACCCGTAATCAAATCTGCTTTTTTCATCAACCGCCTCGCCGCTTGCATCTGTCTTATAAAAGCGGGGGCGCAGAAGCTGCGCCCCCGTCTGCCGCTTGCCTTGCACTGCAATTACTTTTTCTTGATCAGACCCATATCCTTGACGATCACGGCGTATTTGTCATTCTCCGCCTCGAGCCATTTCCCGAAGGTGGCGCCGTCCATCCACGCCTCGGAGAGCATGTTCTCGGCAATGTACTTCTTGAAGGTTTCGGTCTTCGTGTATTTGAATAAGGCATCCTCCAGGACCTTGCGGGCATCCGCCGGGATGTCGGCCGGGGCGCAAAGACCGCGGTTCTGGACGTAGGTGGTATTGAGGCCCTGCTCCTTCATTGTAGGGATCTCTGGGGCGCCGGCCAGGCGCTTCTCGGCAAAAACGCCGAGAATCTTGACCTTGCCCGCCTTGTAGAGTTCCAAGGCCTCGCCGGGGTTGGTGATACCCATCTGGATATGGCCGCCGAGGAGGGCCGCGTTGACTTCACCGCCGCTGTTGAAGACGATGAAGTTGAATTGGACGCCAGCCGCCTTTTCGATCAGGTAAACGCAGATGGAGTCGGAGGAGCCGAGCTGTGTGCCGCCTGCGGTGATCATCTTCGGGCTCGACTTGGCGTCGGCGATGAGATCCTTCATCGATTTGTACTTCGAGTTCGGGCTGACCATCAGCATGTATTCGTCAAAGGCGAAGTTGGCGATGGGGGTGAAGTCTTTGAGACCGACTGGCGTCAGACCCATCAGCGGCGTGGTCAGGAAACTCGTGACCGCGGTGACGAGGTAATAGGGGTCCTTCTTCTTTCCGGCCACGTAGGCGAAGGCGATGCCGCCGCTTCCACCCGGTTTGTTCTCCACCACGATCGGCTGGGGAAGAAGCTTATCCTTTTCGACCGCTGCGGCCAGGGTGCGAGAAAAGATGTCACTTCCGCCTCCGGCGCCGGCATGGACGATCAGGTTGATAGGCTTCTCCGGGTATTTACCGGCGCCCAGGGCGCTTCCCGCCCCGATGGCGACAAACATAACGACTAGAAAAATAACTGACAACTTGCAAAGTTTTTTCATTTTTTCCCTCCATGGCATGACCCGTTCGCCGACGGGCTTCGAAGCAAGGCCCGTCATCGATCGGACAGTTAAATGAACACCTCATAAAAAAGATGCCCTCCATTGTTCAATCAGTATTGCAGTATTGCCGCCATCACCCCCTTTTCCCCTCTGAGATTCGGTCCTGTCTGCCAATGTGCTGATCGTGATTATTTTCCTCGTTGCGCCCGTAGATCTGCTCGATCAGTAGATCGAAGTGGGTCTCCAGCGCTCGAATCGCCTGCTCCGTATTCCTCTCGATGATCGCCTTCATGATCTGGTCGTGGATGTCCAGCATCTGATCAATCCGGGATGGATCTTTGCGGAAGTACTCAAGCCGCATGTTTACCCAGAGGGGCTGGATGTTCACGTCGAGGAGCTTTTCCATGATCGCCTCGATGACGCGGTTTTTCGTGGCACGGGCGATGGCGAGGTGAAATTCCCTTCCGTAACGGGTATACTCATCATATTTCCCCTGGCGTCCCAGCGCGCACTTTTCGTCCCATATCTCCTTGACGGCGCTGAGGTCAGCGACGGTCGCGGTCTTGATGGCCAGCTGCGCCGCGCCGATCTCCATGGCCTTGCGGGCCTGCATGTTTTCAAAAGGGCTGTCGTGTTCCTCGAGGACGGTCAGGGCTTGGCGCATGAGTTCCTCTGTGGCTGCGGGCGCCGAGACGTAGGTTCCGTCGCCGGGACGGGTTTCCAGGATGCCGACGATCTGGAGGGCGCTGATCGCCTCGCGGAGAGAAGGACGACTGACCCCCATCTGCTCGGTGATGATCCGTTCCGAAGGCAGCTTGGTGCCGACCTTGTAGCGGCCGGAATTGATCAACCCCAAGATCTGATCGGCGATGAAGGAACTCTTTTTTTTGAATCTGGTTTGGGTCAGCTTTTCAAAAGTCATCAGTTCCCTCAAAATTGGTCAGACCGGTAAAACAGGTCTGGCAACCCTAACTGAAACGATAAGGTGGTGTCAAGAAAAATGTGGGAACTTTATCGGCTCCGAGGTCATTTCCGCCCTGCCTAAGAGTTCAAGATTGACGCTCTCGTAATAAGTCGCAAATGCCTTGAATGTTGGACGGCTTCGTAAAAAGCTCCGCAGGCAAGGCGCGCGAACCCTGAGGAATGAGGCATCGGGGAGGGGGCTTGTTCCGGAAGCCCAAAGGGATCGGAACGTGTCCCCGAAACCAGCCGCAATGACGAAGGGTGAAGCGCAACGCAGCATCCGGACTTTTTACGAAGTCGTCAAGATTTGAGATGGCAATGTGCATCATAGCAACTATTCAACTTGACACAAAACCCAATTTTGTATTATTTCCGACACATATAAAGTGGAGGGAAATCTTGTGATTCTGACCGAGGGGCCTTCCTCGAGACACCCGGAGGCAAACAACCGCATGGAGAGCACTGAACTCAGATGAGCGTCCACGAACTTGCCGGCAAGCCGGCCCCAAGATCGATCCTCGCCAACATTCCGAGGCTTATCTCCGCCTATTACACCCATAAGCCGGACGTTTCCGATCCCGCCCAGAGGGTCGCTTTCGGAACATCGGGTCACAGGGGTTCATCGCTCAGAAATAGCTTCAACGAAGGCCACATCCTTGCGATCAGCCGGGCCATCTGCGAATACAGGAAATCAAAACAGATTACCGGCCCGCTGTTCATGGGCATGGATACCCATGCCCTGTCCGAGGCGGCTTTGGCCACGGCCATCGAGGTCTTTGCCGCCTGCGGGATTGCGGTGATGATCCAGGAGGGTCTCCGGTACACGCCCACACCGGTTATATCCCATGCGATCCTGACGTATAACCGGGGAAGGAAAAGCGGATTTGCCGACGGCGTGGTCATCACCCCTTCCCATAACCCGCCCGACGACGGCGGATTCAAGTACAACCCGCCCGAAGGGGGACCGGCGGACGCGGGAACAACCCGGATCATAGAAGAGAGGGCAAATGCGATCCTTGCGCAGGGGCTTGCGGACGTGCAAAGGCTGCCTTTTGAAAGGGCGCTGAAATCGGGATGGATCCGTCAATACGATTACGTGACTCCTTATGTGGAGGATCTTCAGAACGTCATCGACATGGAAGCTGTTGCGGGAGCAGGAATCAGGATCGGCGCTGATCCGCTCGGCGGAGCCGCAGTGGACTTCTGGGATCCCATCGCCGAGCGTTATGGACTTTCCCTCGATGTGGTGAACCGGATCGTCGACCCCACTTTTTCCTTCATGACGGTGGACAAGGACGGAAAGATCCGGATGGACTGCTCCTCGCCCTATGCCATGGCAAGCCTGATCCGGTTGAAGGACAAGTTTGATATCTCCTTCGGCAACGACACGGACGCTGACCGCCACGGCATTGTCACCAGAGGCGCCGGGCTGATGAATCCAAACCATTTCCTGTCCGCCGCCGTTCTGTACCTCTTCCAGAATCGGCCGGGGTGGAGAAAGGATGCGTCGGTGGGGAAAACGCTGGTCTCCACATCCATGATCAACCGGGTGGCTGCGTATCTCGGGAAGCGGCTTTATGAGGTGCCCGTGGGTTTCAAATGGTTTGTGGACGGTCTCCTTGATGGTTCCTGCGGTTTCGGCGGAGAGGAAAGTGCGGGGGCTTCTTTCCTGAGAAGGAACGGCAGGGTATGGGCGACGGATAAAGACGGCATCATCATGGATCTGCTTGCCTGCGAGCTTACGGTAAAAACCGGCAAAGACCCCGCCGTACTTTACCGGGATCTCGAAGATCGATTCGGTAAATTTTTCTATATTCGCATCGATGCTCCGGCCACACCTGAACAGAAAGCCGTGTTCAAGAGATTTTCCCCGGAGATGATGACAGCAAAAGAGCTCGCCGGTGAGCCGATCATTGCCGCATTAACCCGCGCGCCAGGCAATGATGCCGACATCGGGGGGCTTAAGGTCGTTGTCAAAAGCGGGTGGTTTGCGGCCCGTCCGTCGGGCACGGAGGACATTTACAAGGTGTATGCCGAGAGCTTCCGGAGTGAAGGGCATCTGCAGCGGATTGTGAAAGATGCCGTGACGATCATCAGCGGCGCATTCGAAGCGGCGGGGATTCCGAAGGAAGGAATCAAATAGGATTGATTTTACATTTCGAA
>Ga0315297_10000489_pt1 | contig 23136 bp, 56 predicted proteins | sample YL17G15_0_MG_FD_203628 | JGI IMG/M metagenome (GOLD analysis project Ga0315297, IMG submission 203628) | Sediment microbial communities from Yellowstone Lake, YNP, Wyoming, USA - YL17G15_0 | ecosystem: Environmental > Aquatic > Freshwater > Lake > Sediment | place: USA: Wyoming | collected... | reverse complement strand
TTATCGTGCACAGGAGATCCCATGAGATGTCCGAAGGAAAGACGCGTCTGTCCGACCCTGTGTGTGAGGAGCGGGTTCGGGTATGGGTATGAAGGTATGGAATGTCGGCTCGGCCTTCGGCTGATTATGTGCCCCCCTGGTTCTTGTTCTATCGTCTTCACGCCCGGCGTGATCGCCAAAAAGAAGAGAGCAATCTGGCAAAGGGAATCGCGTTGGGTTTATCTCCGCTGCCCCAGTTGCATGTGGATAAACCGGATTTCCAGGAACGAGGTCAGGAAGGGCGGCTATGTGAGGATGACCGCCTTTGGCGGCCGGAACTGCGTCACCTGTTCGGGCTGCGGCCTGCACTTCTTTTCCTTACTCAGTGGCTGGACGCCTCTCTCCGGCAGAAAACAAAAGACGGAGAAACGTGAAATCAATGAAACGCAAGGAAAGGCGGAAAAAGACCACCTGGTGCCCCGGCGGGGACAAGCGGGGGCAGGAGAAGTGGGGCGGAAAACGGACGGGAAGTTATGTCCGTTGCCCCATCTGCGGGAAGCGGTTTCTTCCCCGTGCCGTGTACTGCGTCGGCGGGGAGTTCGTCGGGCTGGCCGTCCCTCCCCATAGGGCGTTCTCTTAATCCGGAGGATCCATGTCGAATCCAAACCATTTCGTCTCGATTTCCTGCAAGGGCGAGACCTGTCGGATCTGCGGCCTCCCGGCGACCCACAAGGTCGGCGAGGAGATCCCGCCCGACGATCCGATGCCCGATCGGCACAACCTGACGGCGTACGTCTGCTGCGCCCACTACATTGAGATCATGGGGCCCGCCATGACGGAATTCTGCCGTTGACTCGAATCGAGGAATCTATGGAACGTCCCCGTCGGCGCAAGGAAAAAGAGCCCGAGTTCCGGATCGACCTCAAGAAGGTCTGGGAGTCGGTTAAGAACTCCTCCCCGGAGACGATGGCGCTCGCCCGGAAGGCGGTCCGGCGCATGGAGGCCGAGAATCGGAAGAGAGCAAAGATGACTCCGGCCCAACGGAAGAAGTACGACGAGGCCTGGGCCAAGCGACTCGCGTCGGACTTGGCCCGGTTTACGGATGGTTAGAAAGAAGACGAGGGATATATGACAGACACGGAACTGATTGCGCTGGCCGCACTGGTAAACGCCTACGCGGCCGAAACCAACGCCGCCAACGATGCTCGTAAGTCACGGGGCGAGGCTATGGCGTACAGTGGTTTCGCTGGCCCCGAAGAAATGCGATTGCTGGACGCTGAACTGCGGCGGAGAAAGATTCTTGGGTCCTAGAAGGTTAATAATGTGAGGAATGCCGCGATGATAGACAAAAGTAAGGTCAGCGAGCAGCCGATCAGCGAGGGGCAGGTCCTCCGTGTGTCGGCTGGAGGATGGGGCTTGTTCGCCAAAGACAAAATGCATGGTTGGATGGCCTACTTCAGGGACGGCGAGGAGGGCATCATCAAGGACGAATCAGTCGCAAGGGAGATGTACGCCTTGGCGATCGCTTCTCCCGATTGCTTGGCCGCCAGGCTCATCCGTATCAAATGCGACATCGCGTTCGACAGGTGACGGTAGAACAGAAAGGTGAGATATGGAACAACCCAAACACTGCACTTGCCGCACTTGCGAGTATGGCCGAAAGATAATGGCCATCGCCGATAAACAGGCCGATCCCAACGACAAGCGGGAAATCGAGGACCTGTACACGGGGTTCGCTTCGGGTGAGGACGACAACGGGCTGTACCGGGGGAGATGGGAGCAGACCAAGGACATCCTGTGCTTGATTCGCAAGCAACATCCTCCCGGCCCTGGGGGCGGCAGAATGCCCGGACACGAGAAGTGCGAGATATGCGCTGCTTTCGAGAATATGCCATAACGTAAATCGGGGGATATATATGTCATACGACCAGTACAAGCCGTTCGTGCCGTGGAGGAGCCGCATGGGGGATCGTAGTGAGGACCCAAGGTGTCCCATCTGCCGAACCCACCCGTGCGTATGCTACGACGGGGCCGCCGACGAGGGAGACGGCAAGTGTCTGCGTTGTGGGGCAACGTGGGTGGCGTGTCAATGCGCGGGTGGACCTAAGACCGACGAGAAACAGACCTAATTGAGGGATGGAGGAAAAGATGAGCAAGCCCGATGGAGGACCGGCGTTTCCCCGCCCTGGGTGGGAAGGGTGTACGGACGGGAATTATCTCGGGATGTCTCTCCGCGATTGGTTCGCGGGGATGGTGTTGCAGGGAAGGCTTTCTAACCCCGCCTTCGGAGGAGGTAGCGAAGAGGGGTGGGCCCGAGAAGCCTATCGTTACGCCGACGCCATGATCGCGGAAAGAGAGAAGGCTTAATAGTTAGGATGGAGGACAAGATGAGCAAGCCCGATGGCGGCCCGGCGTTTCCTGACGAGGGAATCCCCGGCATGACGCTCCGAGACTACTTCGCCATACAGATCGCGGCGGCTGCCCATGGTGACGAGGCTAGGACATTCAAGACTCTGGAAGCGTGGTCCAAGGAAGCCTACACCCTTGCCGATGCCCTGATCGCGGAGCGGGAGAAGGCTTGATTGCTATGGAAGGGGACATAACGTGAATTGGACCATTTCAAGATCAAGGGCACTGGATGGCAAGGGGTGGCACATCCAGGCCAGAACAGACGATCAGATGAACTCTTTCGCCGCCGTGGTATACCGTGGAGCGGACATTCTCCGCGCCAAGGCGACGGATGGGAAAAGCGACATCTTCACCATGTTCCAAGTAGAACCGCACGTTACCTTTAACGTTCTGGGGAAGATTCGGTATGTGCAGGATTGGGAAACCGCCTTATAGATATATGAGGACTATATGAAACTTGAGTCCGAGTGGACCGACGATTGCCAGGGCAAGAAGGACTACGATGGTCGAATCCTGAGTATTTCTTCTCGTTACTATCCCCGTGGCGGGGGGTTCTGGTTGGTAAATCGCAATTCCGGGGGAGTTACAATCGAGGAGAACGAGGCCCGTCCAGAAATAAAGCCGCACGCACACAGTAGCCTCCTTGTCTGGACTGGGGATGGCGACTATGCGGTCTTGGCTGACAAGGAATTCGAGGCCGAGACAGAAGGTGAGGTTAAGACCATGGTGGAAAAGTGGGCTTCCGAACAGTACGAGAAAGCGGTGGAGATACTTCGGAAAGCCTTTGGCCGATTCGATAAGGTGTAGCGCCTTATAGATATATGAGGACAGGATGAAACATAAGTACACGGATCCCCTACCTGATTTCGGCGACCTTATGACCATGGCGGATTTCCTGGACCACTGCAAGAATCAGTACCTGGTCGACTACGACGGGACCGGCCATCCAGTGAGGGACAAGAAGATGATGTGGTCACTAACCATCAAGCCGTCTCGACTAAAGATGATACCCAAAGACGCAACCCACATCATGTGGTTTAACAAGTGACGCCTTATGGTGGGTTTGGGACATTATATGAAAAATGAGTGCCGGGCAGAGATCGAGAGACGAGGAACCATATTGTTTTGCCTCAAGAAAAGAGGGCACAAAGGATGGCACCTTAACCCGGGGCCGTGGTGGGACGAACCCGGAGAGAGGTCAATCTTCGCGAAGTCAGGAAAGTTCAATAGGGACGGGGACTTCATGTGGCCACTAGACGAAAGCAGAGTCCCCAAATAGATATAAGGAGACTGTATGCCAAACGGAACCGATGTTTTGTGGGCGTTGACAATCTTAACTGGATACACGAAAGAAAACATTTCAATGTGTCCCGAACATGACGAAATCTGGATCGGTCACGATATTACACCCGAAAAGCTGCTTCCTTCGGATGTGAAGCGTCTAGAGGAACTTGGGTTTCATTGGGATGACGGTGCCCCTGCGTGGCATGGATTTGTTTCGTGCTAGGTCGCCTTATGGTGGTGCCGAGTAGATATACGAGGACAGGATGAAAAGAAAAGATCGGCTCCTCGATGCAATCTTCGGGCCAAAACGAAAGGCTTCACCAAAGAAGTACAAAAGAGGGGAAGACCTTAAGTTCTACTGGGAATGGTGCGAAGAGTGCGGGCCCCATGTCGTATGTCCCGTCTGCAATAACAACCTGTGCAACGGAATGTCTGGAGAAGTGAACGGAAAGAAGTGTGTCTTTTGTGCCCTGGGTTATCAATATCAAGACGCGGTAAAAACGCGTCCAACAAAAAGACAGATCAAGGGTGCTGGATGGAGACTTCTGATTGCTAAATATTAGGGATATGCTGGGTCGCCTTATGGTGGAACGAGGAAGATATGACACTCCTAGATTTTAAGCAACGCATCGACAAGGCGGCGAAGTACGCCGGGAAGACCGTCAAGACCTGCCAAGTCACCGTGATCGTCGGAAAGAAGGAGTACGAGTTGGCCACCGTAGGCCAGTTCGGGATCGTGGCCGACGTGCATCTGCGGGTGGGCAAGAAGCTGTACGAGGATTCTTAATGGAGATAAGGCCGATGGAGATCGAAGGAGGCAACTGCCCGCAATGTGAGCAGCCGGTTTCCGTGAACAGCACCGGGTGGTGGTGTCCGAGGTGCCTGATCGGCATGAGGGATTATTGGTTTATGACCCTGAAGGAGGCGCGGGAATACGTTCTCCGCCGTCGCCAGGCGGAGGAGAAGGCGTCTCCCCCACCTGCCTAGAGCCCCGGAATCTCGAAGTCCTTGCGCGTCCCGGGCCACAGGCAAGTCCCGCAGCAGTCGGAGCCCCCGACCGAGATGAGCGGATAACGAACCCCGCGGCCAAGGCACCGGGGGCAGAACCGGAGCGACCGGGAGCTCCCGGCGTTGGTCGCCCGGCGAATTTCAGAAACGATAGTCTCGTGAGATCGTGCCATCGCCTCGTCCCCCGGGAAGTGCCGCAGGCGATGGGCCCTGGCGGCGATCGTCCGCCAGTGGGTCTCGCTCTCCGGGAGGATCCGGGCCAGCTTTTCCAGGGTTGTCGTCTCGCTCATGTCCGTAAGACGACGCCGAATCGTCCTTCTTACAGGAGAAATCATCATGAACTTTTCCAAGACTTACGGAATCATCCTGACCGGCATCGAGGGAACGGGGAAGACGATCATCGGCCGGGAACTGGCCCACGCCTGGGGCTGGAGATGTCTCGACGCCGACGACCTCAACTCCATCCTCTCGGGGATGTCCCTCGACGAGGCGATGCGGCTGATCCATACCCAGGACGACTGGACAGCGAGGGAGATCGTCGAGCACCGGCGAGCCCTCCTCAACGAAATCCTTTCCCGGAAGCCGAAGACCCGGCTCATCCTGCCGACGACGCTCCGGCCGGTGCTTCTGGTCGATCCGAAAAGTGGCCGCAACATCGTCCGCCTCGACGTCGCCCGGTCCCTCGAGAAGAACTGGATCATCCTCTACCTCATCCGGGACATCGACCAGGTCGCCCAGTACTTCCTCGACCACCCCGAGGCCAGGCGGCGCCGCCAGCGCCTGGACGGGTGCGAGACCAATGCCCAGATCAAGGACATGCTGTGGAAGTTCCAGAAGGAGATGGCACCCTATTACGCCAAGCTCTGCCACGGCATCGTGTCGCTGACCGGGAACCTGGACGAGGACATGAACCGGGTGGCCAACGAGGCCTTCCGCCGGATCCTTCCGCCCGAAATGGAATGAAGGAGTTGTCCATGAAGAAACAGAAGTACCATAAGCCCGTCCAGAGGAAGTCCGATCCCCTGAAGAGGGACGTCCGGGTAGGCGGAATGGATATCCACACACACCGTTTGTCCGATCCCCTGAAGAGGGACGTCCGTCCAGGCGATCGGGCGGGCCACTGCGGCATCTGCAACAGGGACACCTATTTCAGGCCGCGCCCGCCCGAGAACCTTATGCGGTGCATCCGGTGCCTGGCTCGAATGACGAAGGTGGTCTCATGAAGCTCTATCCGTCCATATCCCGCAGCACGGGACAGTCCTTCCGGGAGTTCGACGCCTATGTCTTCGACAAGGTCGACGGCTCGAACCTGCGGTTCGAATGGTCTCGGAAGCGCGGCTGGTACAAGTACGGCACCCGGGAGCGTCTCTTCGACCAGACCGACGAGGTCTTCGGCGAGGCGATCCCTCTCTTCCAGAAGATCCTCGCCGAGCCTCTCGACAAGGTGGCCCGGAAAGAGAGATGGGACGCCCTCACCGTGTTCGCCGAATTTTGGGGGCTCGGGAGCTTCGCGGGGTTGCATGTCCCGGGGGAGCCGAAGAACCTCACCCTCTTCGACGCGAACCCCTATAAAAAAGGCATCCTGGGGCCGAAACAGTTCCTGGATCTCTTCGGAGATCTGGGGATCCCGAAGTTCCTCGGCCGCCAGCGCTGGACTCGCGGGTTCGTCGAGCGGGTGCGCCTGGGGCAGGTCGAGGGGATCACCTTCGAAGGCGTGGTGGGGAAGGGCGGCGAGGGCCATGATCTGGTCATGGCGAAAGCCAAGACCCAGGCCTGGCTGGACCGTGTGGTGGAGAAGTTCGGGATCGAGCAGGGGACGAAGATCATCAACAGCTAGGAGGACACCATGGAGTACATCCATCCAAGGTTCTACATCGTCCAGAAAGCGGAGCTGGAACTGACGCAGGTCGTTCTGGAGATGGTATCGGATGGTCGGCGCCGGGGTGGTCCTGAAATAGGAGAAGGGAATATGCCTTTCGAACCCAAGCCCGCTTTTGAAATCATCCAGGAGACGGCTAACCAGGAATGCGAAGAGATCGGCCGCCGCCTCTACGAGAAGTTCTATGAGTTCTTCCCCAAGGAGATCGTCACCCAGTCCGTCGCTTCGGCCGTCAGCCTCATCGGCTTCTCGCTCATCGGGGCGACCTACGAGACGCTGAAGAAGGCGAAGAGCGAGGAGAACGCCGGGGAGTGGCTCGGCTCGATGCTCCAGGACATCGGGATGGTGCTGGGCCACAGCGGTCTCGACTTCAAGTTCACCCTCAAGCGGAAGGGCGAAATCCCGACCGCCTGATCCTTCAGGGGATTGCCATGCGTGTCGATATTCGCCGAAGGAAAAAGCTCAGGTTGAAGTGTCCGAAGTGCGGTGATGTTTTTGGGTCTCTTGGCCCCGAAGTTAACCTTGGTCCGACCCGCTGCTGTAACTGCTCCGCGAAGCAGTCCCAATGGAGTACTTTTTACGACTTCTTTGTTGGAGAAGAACGGCTCGACCTCAAGGTAGACCGCGTTTATGAGCGCTTCTGGATCCCCAAGGCCAAAGGTCTTGGAAAAGGGAGCAAGCGGGTTCATGGACGCTGGACCCCGGTCAAGACCGAGGGGAGGGGATTCGAGGCCTACCTGAGCTGCCCGGTCTGCGGCGGGGTCAACAACCTCACCGACTGCCATATAAACAGTCAAGGTGCCTGCGAGTGCTTCCACTGCGGCCTCTGTGGGGCCGATCTCTACCTCTCCCTCAAGGACTGGGCGCCGTACCATGGCCTCGAACCGGGCGCCATGCCCAAGTTCGTTACGTCCCACGGAAGGGCATACTCCTTCGAGGAGATGGAAGGTGAAGATGCTGACGATTACGGGGAAGAGGATGACGATGACGAGTCCGAACAGTCACGCTAAAAATGCCGAGTGGCTTTGCGAGCAGAGTAGGCCCTCGAGAAATTGGAGGCAAACCATGCCGGATTTGAAGGAAGGCGAATTCTTACGGAAATGTCCCCGCGAGGTGTCCTTGTGGCACAAGGCCGCGCCGGTGGGGTTTGGCTGCGACGTGCATAGGGGCGGACTGGGACACCTGCTCTTCTACGACCGTAAGTATTGTCCCCACAGCAAGTGGTACGAGAAGAAGGACTGCTCTTACGTTCGAGGGTGGACCGTCTCCTGCGAGGTGTGCGGATATTCCGTTACGAAGAAGCAGTGCAATGGCCACCCGGTCCTGCTTGACACGAAGGAAGTCGTCGTTCTCCTCGGGAAAGAGACCCACGTGTGGGACTACGGATACTGCTCGGTCAGCGACGTATTCTGGGTGTTCGATAAGGCCACCAAGGAGCACTGGCGCGTTAAGGTAGACGGCGCGGAAGGATGGAGAGAGAAGACCCTTGCGTACATCGAGAAAAACGGGTTTGAGGCGAAGGTCGCAATTCTCGCATAGATCCAGCGGAACTATCGGAGGACGAAGTATAAGACGGCTCCAACGACGATGACCCCTCCGCCGACAAGGGCATAGGTTTTCCAGTCGGGCCCCTGGCCCTCCGAAGAACCGCCACCTTCCTGGGCGGCTGAAGAAGTGCCCGTTGCGGCTTTGATCAGCCCGGGAAGGTACGGTACCGCTGTAGTAGAGGGCTGTGGTCTTTCTATTGGGGGTCTGGTTCGGGGCGTCTGGATCATGATTTGGGGCGTCTGGATCTTTTTAAGCTCGTCCCAGAGCGTGGACGTTTGACTGACCGCCTGGACGGCGGAGGAGGTGACTGGGCTTGCCGTCCTGGCAGGAGGGCAGATATAGCGGGTTGTTATGGTGTATGACCCGCTACCTTTTCCCCCCATGGTGGGGGACTTTACAACCTCTTCGGTCCAACCAGAGGTTTTGAGGCGCGCGACCTCGGCTTCCATCTGCTGGCGGCGCTTGGCCTTGTCTTCCTTCCACATCCTCGCCTGGGTGTCGCTCCAAGCCAGACTGGCCTTTCTTACGGGGGCCAGGTCTTTTTCGTACTGGACTTTATCGTTGGTCTTCTGGAACTTCTCATAGGCGGCTCTGTTGGCCGCTGTTATTTCGGGGGGAACACCTTTGGAAACGATCGTGGAAGGAGGCAACTCGATCCTTTTGCAGCCTCGATTTCTGATGTCGACGGGCATCCCCGGGGGTCCGATTTTGCTTCCAAGGTTCCCAAGCCCGGCCGTCTCGTGTACGAGCATTGTCGTCGTTTCTCTCAGTCCAGTATAGCTTGTCCGTAGTATTTTTCAACCCCGAGGAGGAAGAAGTGGAGGGCCTGCCATGACACCGGTGAAACGCAAACGTCGGAAGCCGCCGAAGCGGATGAAGGACGGCGAGCTGTCCGTCTCCTTCGGTTACCTACGTGGCCACGGCGAGGACATTTACTACACGAATGGCCTAGGGACTTCGACGGCGGACGCGAGATGCCTGTCCTCGGCCTTCGAAAATGCGGTGGTTCATGATGGAAAGAGCCTTCGCAAGCTACTGGAGGAACGCGGTTACGACTTGAAGACGCTCCTGTTCACGATCCAAAAGATGAAAGTCGAAACCGGCGGATTCGAGGAGGAGAAGAAGAAATGAAAGACATCAGTCATTTGAGAAACCGCTTGGGCGGGATCGTAGGCGGCCTCAAGAGCGGCGCCGTCGTGACTCCTGCCGGGGATCACCTTAATGATCTCGACTCCGCCTTCTACGTGGACAAGCTTCTGTCGCCCGTGGACATGGAGCGTGTCGAGAGGCACCTCAAGAACTGCCTCAAGTGCGCCATCGAGATGGAGAAGTACGTCATTTGGATCGATGCTCTGTACCGCAAGGAGGCCCTCGAAAAGTGGCGGGAGTCGCATACGCTCGAGGGTGTGACGGCGACCGGGCCTACGCCCGCCGAGAAAAAAGATCCCGGGAATGCGGAGGAACGTCTGGAGAAGCTCCAGAAGGCCGTCGAGAATTTCCTTTTCAAGGCCAACATGACCCCGCCCTGGGAATCCGCGGCCGCCGTCTGGGGCTCTCTCGTCAAGGGCCTCAATAACGCCCGCATCGACTCTCTCCAGGTCGGCAAGTCCAAAGGATAGGAAGGGCTAAAAGATGACTCCTGCGACGAAGCTCAAGATCCAGAAATTCTGCCGCTGGGCGGGATACGATGCGTGGCGCGTAGACCGGGACGGCGAGCTGACGATGCTCCAGAAGGGCGAGCCGTTCGGACAGTCCGAATACAAAAAAGGGTCGCCCATCCAGGTGCAGTGGAAGGCTCTTCAGAAACTCATAGATCGCGAATCCGATGGGAGGCGCAAACCATGACCGATTCCAAAGAAGTCCCGGCCGGCTGGGAGCTCGAGACCTGGTACCGGCATCTCCAGAACATCGTCTGGCTGGAAGCTATGGGCCTCCACACCAGTCTCACCGACCCGGCCCGGAACGTCGAGCGCTTCAAGCAGCAGGTCATCAAGGAGTTCGCCGAGAACGCCAACACCATCCGGTTCGATCTCAAAGACCTCACCGAGGGGTCGATCCTGGATCGGGCGATCCTGAAGAGGATCGAGACGGTCGACCTCTCGAAGGCCGACGTCGTGGTCTTGAGATCCGAGTCGAGCCCCGACGGGATCGACCAGTTGGTCACGGCGCAGTTGGCCAAGATCCTCAAAGCCAAGCGCAAGGAGGACGGCCTGGTGCTCGTCATGCGGCCGAACGAAGGGGTCGAGGTCTTCGAAAAGGACGGCGCCAAGGAGACCCTGATCCACAACCTGAAGCTGGCCCTGGCGGCGCACCACGAGGACGGGGAGTGCCGCTGCAGGAGCCTGAACGTCCAGCCCTAGGACAAAAGGGGACGCCTGTAGAGGAGGAAAGAGATGGACCAGATTCAAGTCTGCATGAACTGCGGGTACGTGCTGAAAAAGGAGGGCCGGTGCAGGAGGTGCCTGTGGCCCGAGTCGAAGCCGCTCAATCTCGATGACGTGTATTACATCCAACAGGGCGAAGGCGGCAGCAGCTACATCTTCTTCTCCAGGCGAAAGCTCAAGATCCGCCGCCGCCACTGGCGGGCGGTCTGGGACAAGACGAAGGACGGGATCTTCCTCATCTGCCCGCAATGCAAGAAGATCAACGACGTCTCCCACGAGAAGGGGTCGAGGTCGCTGGGGCGCAAGAGAGCCCGCGGGTTCGTCCGGGACTGCGTCGTCTGCTGGAACTGTGGCAGCCACTTCTGGGTCTACCTCCATGGATACGGGAAGAAGAGAGGACGCGACTATGAGTGAAGAAAAAGAGTACCACGGGGTTCCCTACATCCTGCTGCCCGGCGAGGCACTTGGGTTCCTCCTCAGGCGCGGGGAAATCTCCAAAAAGCGCTTCGGCACCTGGGAGATGGGGATCGAGAAGTATAAAGGACAAGACTCCTGCGGATGCAGAGACCACGTGTTTGTGTCTCCCTGTCTCGGGAAGCGGGTTCCCCATGTCTTTTTCGCCTGTCCCTACTGCGGCAGGCTGAATGCCGACCATCGGCACAAGAGCTACCTCAGGAGTTTCGTGTCCCTCGGATGTTCCTACTGCTGGCGGCACCTCTGGATCCGGTTCAGGGGCTGGGACGACAAGTACTGGGACGAAGTCGAGAAAGGAGAGAAGGCATGTGGCGCCAATTCAAAAAGCTGAAGAGCGTCGAGGATCTCATCATCCCCATAAAGGCCAAGAACTACGGAGACCTGTCGAAGAGCAAGAACATCAACGGCATGGCGCTTTACAAGGCCCTGGCGAACGGGCTCGTGGTGACGAGGGAGCAGCCCCTCCCGTTCGAGAGGGCCTACTGCGAGGAACACCGGCAGTGGGAGTTCGTCAGCCACGAGAACTTCGCCAATGATCTCCATTTCTGGTACCGGGCGGGTCTCCATCCCCGCTTCTCGGTCGTCGGCGCCCTGATCCAGGCCAAGCAGCACAACCGCGAGATCCAGTCCTTCATCGGCCCCGAATGGCGCTTCTGGCGGCGCGGGGACGACAGGGTGTTCGTACGGATCCAGAGGGTGCTCCTGGAGGCGCTCAAGGAGTCGAAGACCCCGAAGGAGTTCATCAAGTCCCTGCATCCCCACCTCTTCACCACGCTCCAGTTGGGGATGCGACGCCCCCGGGTGCCCAATGCCTTCAAGGAGAGATACCTGCGGAAGGACTTCACCCCGCAGGATTTCTTCAATGAGTACAACCACGAGTACCGCCGGATCATGCTCCGGGTGCTTCCCATCGCGGAGGTCTTGAAGGGCCTGACGCTCCACTCCGAGGACGAGGAGGGGAAGCTCTACGACCTGCCCATGTCGGACAGAGACATGAATCTCCAGGTCTCGCGGTACCTCTATGTGAAGTGTCCCTCGACGGGCCAGGAGTACCTCTTGGGGGTTCCGAACGATATCGGGACTCCGAAAGAAGCCCGCCGGTGGACGTTCAACCTCCGCCCGGAGGCCGAGTTCTCGAAGGAGGCCTAGATCATGTTCTGCTACACGAGGAAGCTCAAGAGCCTCGATGACCTGATCATCACCCAGAATGCCCGGAATTATTACCGCCTTAGGGGGAAGGATCTCAAGGGCTTGACGCTCGACCGGGCCCTTGGTCAGGGGATCGTGGCGAAGAAGGACGGGTATTTCGAAGATATCTCCTTCCACCAGGTCTGGTGCAAGGAGCACCGGCGGCCGGAACTCGTCAGCAAGCACAATTTCAGACGTGACCTGTGGATGTGGTACCATCCGGTCGGGCGCCATCCCCGGTTTTCGATCGCCGGGGCCCTGGCCAAGGCGAAGCAGCGCCACCAGGAGATCGAATATCTTATGGACGTGACCGGGATTCTTCCCGGGATCCTCCAGAAGGCGCGGACCCAGGAGGAGTTCCTCAAGTCCGTCCGGCCCCATCTCTTCGCGACGCTCCGGGTGGGCCGGAGGACCTACCGGGTCTCCAGCCGGTTCAAGGAGATGTATGAGCAGAAGAGCTTCAAGATCGGAGACTTCTTCCGGGAGGCGAGCCAGGAGCTCCGCCGGCTCATGATCCGGGTGCTCCCCATCCGGGAGATCACCCGTCGCCTCAAGCTCGTCGCCAGGGACGGCGAGGGGATCCTCTATGACTACAGGCGTTCCCGGTTGCCGCCTTCCCGCTACTTGTATGTCCGATGCCCCTCGACGGGCCAGGACTACCTGCTTGAGGTTCCCGTCGATATCAGGAAGCCGAAGGACGCCAGGCGCTGGACCTTCAATCTCGACCCGAAAACGAAGTTCGCCAAGGAAGCCTGAGGGAGAACAATCATGGATGAAACCGTGGAATTCGCCAAGAAAGTCAAGAAGATGGCCGACGCGCTCGGGAAGCAGGTCTTCAACCAGTTGGCGAAGGTCATAGACGCGCTTGTGGAGAAGGGGATGGATCGCGATTGGGCCCAGTCGGTCATCGAGGATGCGCTCACCGCGGTCATGGGATCCTTCTTCGCGCACCAGGTCTCCGGAGGGGACGAAGCCACTTCGACGAAGATCGCCCAGGACTTCATGAGCAAGATCTCCGCCCTCGTCCGGGAGGAGCATCTCAAGCACGGGGCCAGGATCATCGAGGTCGACCTGGAAAGGAAGGAGGAGACGTGATCGAAGACGCCGTTCGCGAGATTCTCGCCGAGATGGACGAGAAGAAGCTCTTCGCCAAGAAAGCCCATCGGGACGCGGCCGAGGCGATCCTGAGGAAGGCCATCGGAAGCCTGCTCATGAACGCGCTCCTGCCCGCGATCGACTTCAAGAAGATGGAGACCTGCCCGGAGCGGCCCCTCCCTTCCCAGGCGGTCACACCGCCGCCACCCCTCGATCCCCACAGGCCACAGGCGCAGTAGCTTTCGAGGAAAACCTTTATGACGTCCTATGAAGCCGGCATGGCGGAAGTCCAGACATCTCAACCACTAAGCCCCAAGAAAAGCGCCATCCATGACTGCCTGGAGAACTGCTGTCGGTACGGATCTGGTGTCGTCTGCCCGTCCAGAGGGACTTGTTGCCTTGGGCATAAGATCATCGGCAGGGGATACATCGAATTCGCCCGGGTAAAGGGCATCACGAAGAGACGCCCGGCAGTCTGGATGAAGTCCAAAGACGAGGTCTTTCTCCGCTGCCCGTGCTGCGACGGGATGAACATGGTCCATGCCGAAGAGGTGAATCATCGGGGGTATGTACGGACATACCCGCAGGGCCGGCTGTGCACCACTTGTTATTGGTGTAAAAGCCACTTTTACGCCTGTCTTGGGGGATGGAAAGGATGAACGACATCCCCAAGTACGCCCTGCGGGCGCACCTGCGGTGTTGGAAGTGCAAGCATCTCTGGATGCAGCCGATGCCGCCGCCCTGCGGCGTCGAGTGTCCCAAGTGCCACGGGGAATATATAACCTGGCTCAACCACCCCTATGTAATGGCCAATCCCGGCCGGTGGGCCCGGTGCCGGGAATTCATTAGAGAGGAAGGAATGATCCCATGGAACGGCCCAAAACCCTCGAGGAGCTCACCCGGTTCATGACCGAAGCGGCCGAGATGATTGGCAGCGACATCTTCGCCAAGATCCGGGCGTTCGCCGATAAGGCCGACACCGAGACCGGCATAGAAAACATCGGCAACAACATCGGCGTCAACGCGGCCGGGCTCGTCCTCGACAACCTTCTCGCCGACATGGCGGTCAAGGCCACCGGCCGGGATCGCGACGAGCTCTTCCGGGAGATCTCCCAGAAGCACCAGAAGACCGTCCACGAGATCCTGAGCGAGTACTCCAAAAGCAAGCTCGCCATCTTGATCGATCTCCCCCGGAAGAAGGAGGGCGAAAAATGAGAAGCCGGCATGGCGCTTACTTCGCCCGCCGCGGAGGGATCGCCAAGCGCTTCCGCAGGAGGACCGTCTGCTGGCAGAAGACCAAAGATGGCCTCTTCGTCGTCTGTCCGGGCTGCGGCCGGATCAACGAAGTCCCGAACCCCGAAGTCTACCGGGGCGGACGGCTTACCGACTGTGTCCACTGCCACACCTGCGGGGCCCATCCCTTCATCATCCTCGAGGGGTGGAAGGGCCGGACTTTCATCTGGTGCGACGAATGCGGCAAGAGACTCCATCCCCGGGGGGATTTCAACAGGGTCCCGAAGGGCTGGAAGGCCGTTTCCGAGAGCGGCCACTGCCTCAAGCAATGCTGTCGTACGCACCTCTGCCCGAGATGTGCACGGGAGGAAGAGGGGCATTCATGAAGCGGGCGAAAAAGTTACTGACCCACAGGCAACTCAAACGGCTCATGGAGTCGTTCTGCAAGACGAGGGGTGTGGACAGGGCCACCGATGTCGAGATCCAATGCATCGTGTCGTGGGCCGAGGACACCATAATGCGTGGCCAACTTCTTCGACTGGTGTTCGACGGCAAGCTGGATATCGACTGGAAGGATGACGATCCGACGTTCTGCGACATGGGCGCATAGCCTCCTCCGACGCTCTGGAGGATGGGCAAGGGGCACCATATCGCCACCGACGGAAACGTGAGTCCGAGCGTCTTCCACTCGTACATGGTCGCCGGCAAGGAGGCTTGTGGATTCCATACTCAACCGACAAGGCCGGCGCTGACCTCGTGGATGGCTCTATCTGTTCGAATATTCGAGGAGCCTTGGCATTTAAGGAGGGTCTCTTGCAATGAGCGAAAACGATGAATTTATCCTAAAGTTCAGGGCCTGGCTCACAGAGAAGATCATTGAGAAGAAAGGGAAGTGGGATGCTTTCAGGCAATCCAAGCGTCCCCAAGTCGAGGCGTTATACGAGCAGATGGGGGGAGCCCTCATCCGAGGCGCTTGGGGTGATGTTGGGTGCTTCGCCAGGCAGATCCAGCGCGCCGTGAACGATATGGATCATTACTGCATACACGGAAGGCTTCCGGATAATTCGATCCTCACGTAACCAAAGAAAGGTGAGACCTGAAATGGAGTCCAAGAAAAAGGTGAAGCTCCCTGCAGAAACACAGAAAGCTCTAAAAGGGCTTTGCAAACGCGCTGGCCGGGGACCTTGGGTGATGGATTTACCGTGTCTCTTTGGGACTATGCCTGAAGTGGTGGGTGGCAAGGTCCGCAGGAAGGAGAATGATATGGGTTGGGGATCTTGTGTTCACGGTTATACGCCCATGGCAGACGATAGACCCGAATGCCCAGAGGGAAAAAATCTATATGAAACGTGCAGAGACGAGAGGGTACGGCAAGCACTTAGGGCGGCGATCACGAATGCCCTAACCAACAAGGCTTCCGAAGTTGGGCCGGGGCATATTTATCATGCTGGCTTATTACAGGCCGTCCTGATGGTGAATGATTCGAGGTAGATATGGTTCGGGACATGGAGAAGATATGAAGCTCTTCGAGATCGATGATGGTTCTCTCCACACCGTCGCGGCCCACGATGAGGCCGAGGCGTTCGGACTCTACATCGAGAACATCATCAAGTCCGGATGCTATTGGCCCAGCGAGAAACCGGCAATTTCCGTCATGGACCCCAGCCGAGAGTACACCCTGCATCCCGACGGGGGAGAACTAAAGGTGCGCCTTGCCGTACATGAGTGGCTGAATTTGTATGCGAAACCGCAGTACGTCGGATGCTCGGACTTCTAGGTCGCCATATGAGGGAAATGCGATGAAACTCACTTGTTTGACAAAAGGCCACGAGGACGACGGCACGGTGCGAGGATATTGGGACGAGCACCCGGACCAGATTTGTATGTATCCCGACATTGACGGGCCTTATATCGAGCGTCGATGCCGTCGATGCGGCATCAGGTATAACAAAGACGCTACGTCTCTATTACCTCCAATGCCCGTGTTGATTTTCGCTTTATTGTGGGTACTGTTTGTGGTTGTTATGGTTTGCTAGACAGATGTGTCAAATGGTGAAGGCAACAGGAATGCTCGTGCGACGACACGGACGATGGCAAGTGTGGATCGTCGTTGACCTAACCGCCCGCCGAATGACTTATACATGGGCAAGTCACAAGGCGGCCCTTCGGATTATGAAGAGGATGGTACAGATTGCCAACGATCCAGTCCCTCCATACCTAGGTCAAAGCGGAATGGGTACACCCAAAGAACGTCGCAAATCAGAGTAGGGACGAAATGAGGGAATGAGGCCATGGAAGGTATTCCTGAATCGAAGTACGAAGAGATTCTTGCATTACGACAGGTTGCTCATGATGCTGATAAAAAGGCTTCCGAAGCGGAACGCCCCTGGGTGGAGATGGCCAATAGGATTGCCTATGAAACCAAGGGTCTTATTGGGCACGGCTCCGTGATCTTTGAGAAGACACGGTTTCGGATTGCGTGTGAAGGAACCGGGATTTGTAGAGACGAATCGTGGTGGGAGTCGTTTCCGATTGAGCTTTTACTAAACAAGATGTGCGATTCAGGCGTGGGACGGCCACCATGATGAATTACCAGAAACGCAGGCTGCTGAAAAGCCGGACCGAGAGAGACAGAAACCTCCTTCGCGTCATCTACAGGCCCGGAAAGCCCGAAGATCTCAAGCTCCTCCGGGCGATCTGGACGGCGACCCTCGATGAATCGGATCGCATCAAAATCTTCCTTCGCTGCGTCGCATGCGGGGAGATCAGCGGATTCTTCGTCTCCGGGGAAGACATTCAGGCGGATGGGGGGACTGTCCACTGTGTCCACTGCTCGGACTGCGCTCACTGGGGTTATGTGGTCTTGATGGGCTGGCCCGGGGAAAAGCGCCTCGTGGAGACGCTTCGGGCCAACAAGGGCCATGAGCTTCATCGACTCCGGACCCACATCCGCCGGGACCTGGGGGATATGCTGGTTCAAGGCCGGGACCTCTTCAGGCGCCTTGTCGGAAGAAAGGGGGAACCTCACCATGTCTAGATCCAGGCCCTACCACGGCGTTTACCATGAGTCCAATTACGACGACGGCGACGAGCCCCTTTTCTTTCTCGACAAGGGGAAGCTCTCCCGAAAGAGGAACCGCTTCGGCGTCTGGACAATGGATCTCTTGGTCGATGAGGATGGGGACGATTGGGACTATGGCAAACGGGTTCCCCATGTCCTCTACGCCTGTCCCTACTGCGGAGCCATCAATGCGACCCATGTCTCTCGGCTCGCCCTCATGGATGAACACCCCTGTTCGCTCCTTTGCTTCGAGTGCGGCCGGCATCTCTGGATCAAGTTCCAGGGCTACGAGGAGGGAGACTGGAAGCGGTGCCTCAAGAAGGAGAAGAAGTCATGAAAAGAGACCGGAGGATCAGAAGGGCCCTCTGCGGACACTGCTTGCACCCGGAGGAGGTTTGGGGCATCAAAGTGAAGGGCAAATTTCTTTCCTGCCCCGAGTGCCGGGCGGAGTACAGGTCGGGAGGGAACTTCCACTTCGGAACAATCATCCACAAAGTCTTCCGGAAGGAGTCGATCGAGGCCGATCCCTCGACGCGCGGCGGAGCGCTCTGGCAGGTCGACGTCGAGAGAGGCAAGAGGAAGAGCCTCTTCCTGACCTGCCCGAACTGCGCCACCATCTGCCAGGCCGATCTTTTCGATGTGGACGACGAGGGCTACGTCGGCGGGACCGGGGCGTACACCTGCGTCACCTGCAAGTATTGCGCCCATCACTTCTGGCCGTACCTCGAAGGATGGGAGGAAGGAGACCATGAGAAACGGGATCAAGCGTGACAGCCTCGGGCATCTGTGTCTTCCGGTACAAGACGTGCCGCCGGGCCTGGTAACCGACCGGGAGCGCCCGGTCTGGCGGGACAGCGTCTGGCAGAAGATCGGCCGGGAGACCTATGTGACCTGCCCCAAGTGCCGATCCATCAACCGGATCACCAACCACGTGAGACGCAAGAACAAGGCCATCATCCAGGCCAACGGACGGATCAGCATCTGCGTCACCTGCGTATACTGCGAGGTGCACTTCTATGTCCTCCTTCTCGGCTGGAAAGGCGCTTCCGTGATGTACTGCAGTTACTGCGGCCGGAAAGAGGAAGGGCCTGTCCGGAAGTTCAAGGAGTGGGACCTCTTGAACGGCTGCTGCCCGAAGTGCCTGAAGAGACGACAAGAGGGGATGGAGATCTGATGCTCTTTGGCCTTTCTCCACGGGTGTGGGGGTGAACCGCACCACGTTCGCCAGGCCTCATCACATTCCTCCCTTTCCCCACGGGTGTGGGGGTGAACCGGCGGGCAGGGCCGGGTTCTACCCCCGGTCCTGCTTTTCAGGGTCGAAAGGCCCTGAATACTCGATAACCCATATTATCATGCGCGTCTCGGAGGAGGAAACCATGCTCGGGATACTCGGAAAGCGACTCCTGGAAGACATCCCCAGGGCGAGAAATTCCAAGGCCCCTGCCGATCGTAAAATCAAGACCAGGAACTTCGGCCCCGCCGCCGCGGCCCTCAAGAAGTACATCTGGGAAGTCCTGAAGCTCAAGTCCAACCAGAGGGTGTCGGTTTACGTCTGGAAGAACCCGTCGGACGGAGTCCGGGTAGCCGAGATCTCGGTCATCACGGAGCTGAGCGGAGGGCGAGGCACACTGGGGTGCTCCTGGACGAGGGGCGACCTCGAGTCCGGGGCGGTCATCCTCGCCGCCGAGGACTTCATCCTCACCTACGGTCAGAAGCCGTATCGCCCGAAGGGATGGGGGTCGGACATCGACGAGCATGAGGACGCCCGGTGGAAGCTTAAGGAGCTCATCAAATGACGCTGAAGATGAGCGCGCCGAAAATCCGGGAAACTTGCCGCCTGAGGACGCCCCTTGGCGGCGCGGAAGCCCAGGCCCTCGAATATGCCCTGACCCAGGCCGAACAGGAGCTGGAGATCGCGAACCTTCAGCGGGACGCCCTGCGCAGGGCGCTGGAAGGGCTTGTAAAAACCGTCGGGCCCCTCAAGGGCGTGGACCTCAACGGGCCCGAAGTGTGGATGGCGATGGTGCGCGCCCTCAACCATGCCGTTGCCGTCCTGAAGAGCACCTTGGAAGATTAGGAAAAGGAGACCGCCATGGGCGCCTTTGGCGAAGGCATGCAGGAGAACGACGTGGCCGTTGGGCGCATCAACGAATTCTTGTCGGGCGCCGAGCTCAACGGACGGGGCGAGGCGGTCCTCAGAGGGTACACCCCCCTCTGGAAGATCCTGAAGGACTACGAATACGACTACCTGTACGAGACGGGGCAGAAGACAAGGCGGTCCTCAGCCGCGGACTGGAAGATCCTGGGAGTCGCCGAGTTCTTCCTCGGCCGCGGGGTCATTACCATCGGGTGCATGGGAATCATCCTGAGGGCCCTCGAGCGGGAGCTTTCCGAGTTTCGGCTCCGCACCTGGGACGCCCCGGAGAAGCGCCGGCTCGCGCTCCTCGAGTTCCAGTCGCGGTTCGTAAAAAAGGACGGCCGGTGGACCTACCGGGCGCCGGAGAAGAATCCGAAGAAGTCCGCCAAGTCCAAGAACCCCCTGGAGATGGGAGACTCCGGCCGGAGAGTCGTGGATACCTAGAACGGAGAGGGCATGAAGATCAATCCGCATCCCTATCAGTACGGCATCTTCTACGACCAGACCGCGCGGCGCGCCGAGATCACCGCAAATCGGATGGGGCGCGAAGTCCTCTGGCAATGGGACGAGAACAGGCAGGACATCTTCATCACCTGCCCCGGGTGCTCGGCCATCTCCACCGTCCAGTCCCCGATCGTTCAGCCGACCCACGTAGTCGCCAATTGCGTCGTCTGCTCGCATTGCCGCACCCACTTCTACGTCAAGCTCGAGGGCTGGGACGGGCCCATCGACGCCGTCTGCGGAAAGTGCGGTCGCAGAGGGGGGATCTCCCTGGAGAATCCCCTCCCCGAAGGATGGTTCAGAGGGAAGAGCGACTGCTCCTGTTCCGTCTGCAGGGGCTGGGTTTTCTGCCCGAATTGCAAATCCCGTCCCTAGCCGGGCGATGAGGAGGCCCGAATGGAAGATCAAAAACCATTCCACGAATACGTGCCTGTCGTCCGATGGAAGGTCGCGCGGCGGCGGGAGATCACTTCCGACCGCCCCAGAGGCGCGCTCTGCTGGCAGCCCGACGGGCGCGGCGGGATCTTCGTCACCTGTCCGCACTGCGAGAAGATCTGCAAGGTCGATGAGGCGGTGGCCCGCCACGATGGACTGACCTTCGGATGCACCGTCTGCCCGAACGAGCGGTGCGAGAGTCACTTCTGGATCATTCTCGAGGATTGGGACGGGCCGGTCTTCTGTACCTGCGCCCGGTGCGGCAGAAGCGCGACCGGAGCCCACGGGAGGCTTCCCGAGGGATGGAAGAAGATAAAAAATCCGCCTCATCCGGAGTGCGATTGCGAGAAGTGCAAGGGTTCTTACTGCCCGTACTGCAAGGAGTTTTAACCATGAAGAAAACCGCCAAGCCACCGATGGTCGTCAGGCGCCCGATCACCGTCACCGTCACCGGCCCCCCGAAGTGCGGCAAGTCGATCCTGTCCATGCTGATCGCCCGGATCCTCAGGGAGAACGGATTCTCCGCGACGCTCGAGGATCCCGAGATGACCAAGACCGCGATCCGGTACCGCCAGAAGAACCTTCTGAAGCTGGCCCGGCATCTCGTCCGGCTGGACCGGGCCGAGATCGTCGTGTGCTCGAAGAGGAAGGGAGGGCCAGAGTCCCCCAGGTTCGAATCCAGGAGGGAGGTTCCATGAACATCCCCCTCGACAGCGATGGCCTGATCCCCCTCTTCCCGGGCAACGTGTCCAAGAAAAGAGACTTCTGGCAGCTTGACAGGGTCGGACGCGAATATGGATGCGGAATGTCGTGCAAGTGCCGTCTGGCGCTCGTGGACTACTACTTCCGGTGCCCCTACTGCGGCCTGCTCCAGAAGGCCACGGTGACGGTCAACCTCAGCAAGACTGGTATTCCGGTCGGAGGCGCACTTCAAACTGACGACTCGGGCGACTGCATCGTCTGCCCGGGATGCCTCCGCCACTATTTTGTCCATCTGCGCGGAATACTCCAGAAGGCCGTCGAGGAGAGTAAAATCCAATGAGGCTAGCACCCCTGTACATCTACGTCTGCGTCAAATGCGGGTATAAAGTCCCCTGGGTCGCCCTCACCAAGCGCCGGACCTGCACCCGATGCGGGAATAAAGACATCTACCGGGAGGGAGAAGAGTCGGGGCTTCGGTACGTGACCCACAAAAAGAACGATGACGAGAGCCGGTACGAGTACTCCTACGTCGTCTTCGCCCGGCAGGAGATCACCAGCGGCAAGCGCCAGCGGGCGATCTGGCAGAAGACCCAGGACGGCCTCTTCATCACCTGTGCCGGGTGCGTCTCCATCGTCGACATCAGCTATGAACTGCACAGCATCGACGACGGGTACGTCTCCGGGTGCGTCGTCTGCCCGGAGTGTCTGACCCACTTCTGGGCGTACCTGGAGGAATGGAAGGAGGGAGACCATGCGGGGGTTCGCTGACGTTCCCAGGTACCACACCTGCTATCACTGTTTCACCCGGGTCGAGGAGATCCGGGAAACGCCCGCCGAACGGATCGGTAAGGCACTCTGGATGGAGAGTGAGGGAGCGCTCTTCATCACCTGCGCCCGGTGTGGCGAGATCAACAGTCTTCGTGGTTTCAACGTCCTCGAGCGGGTTTCGTACGGCGAGGCCCTGGCCCTGGAAAACCTGGAAAATGTCGTCAGCCCGTGTGTCTATTGCACGAAATGCCGCTCGGGATTCGCGGTCCATCTGCTGGACTGGGAGAAGGTTTCGGAGAAGACCCGCAAACGGGTCGCCCTCTTGGGATATCAGCGCAAAAGGAGACAGAGATGAAGCCCATAGAACTCGTCCGGAAGATCTTCGACCCGATGAAGGGCCGGTACCCGGAAGACCAGGCCAACTCGGCTAAGGCCGCTTTCCTGGCCAATCTCTCGGAGCTGCTCAAGATCGACGAAAATGGGATCCAGTTCCCGCCGTCCTTCTGCCCGGATGACCACCCGATGCGCTCGAGACTCCAGCTCTGCTGGTATTCCGGGATGATCCTCGGGAGCGGCCAGGACATCCCGCCGGAGAAGATCCGGACAGCCCACATGTCGATGATCTTCATCTGGTCGCGGGCGATCGTCTCGGACATGCTGGGGTACGAGGAGATCACCCATACGGGTGTCCCGGCGGAGTATAAAGCGGTATGAACTACTACACCTGCCCCGAATGCGGAAACATCGTCGAAATACCGGACAGAGAGCTGGTCTTCCACGCCTGCCCCCATGAAAAGTACCAGTCGAAAGACGAGATCTTCGCCAGCTTCCAGGTCCTCGACAAACCCTACATCGTCAAGGGCCTGAACATGATGCACATCGAAGGCGCCCGCTGGCGCCCTGTCGAAGGGAAATCCGACCGCGTAGAACTCGTCGTCCGGTGGAAGGACGGGAAGGAGGAAACCTACGAGGTGGAGAAATCGATCGCCCTGGAGGTCATCGAGAAGATCGAGAGCTTCAGGAATGAAAACCATTTATAGAAGGGAGGTTT
>Ga0315297_10000488_pt1 | contig 23154 bp, 54 predicted proteins | sample YL17G15_0_MG_FD_203628 | JGI IMG/M metagenome (GOLD analysis project Ga0315297, IMG submission 203628) | Sediment microbial communities from Yellowstone Lake, YNP, Wyoming, USA - YL17G15_0 | ecosystem: Environmental > Aquatic > Freshwater > Lake > Sediment | place: USA: Wyoming | collected... | reverse complement strand
CTCTCGTCAATTTTACGGGGGTTTGAGGGGTAAAAGGGGGCAGTTGAGGTGCACTTTGTATATGTTATTCTGATGATATTTTTAAATACTTTTTTTGACCCCTCTAAAATACACTCTAAGGTATATGGGAATTCATTTTCCGCAAAAGTATGTCTATTTACAACCAAAATATGTCTATTAGACATACTATTTTTGCCTTGAGCAACTTTAAAAATAAGGGGAGTCGTAATGAAATTATGACCTATCAGATTAGCCGTAGTTAATGTATAGATATTGTGATGTCTATTTGTGCTATTAGCCATACTTTAAATATTTTATTGTGTTACTTTTTAGTAGTGACTTGATGAAAACAACACTACCAAAAAGAATAAGCATGATGAAAGAAAGGAGAAAAGATGGTTCTGTCAGACAGATGAAAATAACCATCCCTATCATCTTTGAAAAGGATTTTACAGAAGACAGAGAATGGTTCATCATAAGAGAACAAGCTGGTATAACAATAACATTCAAATTGAAGTCTGTAAAAAAACCAAAAATTTAAATTTTTAACATTTAACATATAATCTATGGAATTCATTAGTTTTAGAAGAATTTACGGAGATAAGAGACAAACTAAAATAACAATACCAAAAGAAATTGTCGATAAATTAAATTTAAGGAAAATTAAAAATATTAAAATTTTTGTTGAGGATTGGACAGACGATTCAACAGGAAAGGAATCTAAATGTCTTGTGATTTTACCACTTGAGGAAGAAGAATGAAGATAATATTTTTAATAATTTTAGTTGTTATTTTAATTTCAGGTTGTGTTCAATCTATTCCAAAAAATATAGATGAATGCCCAACTAAAGAAATTGAAAATTATTTGAATAGTGCACAAGAAAGTAATGTTGTAATTAAAGGATTATATTATTATGATTATTCTGGTGCAATTAATTTTTTTGTATATAAAGATAATATTGATGATTGGGAAATTTGTCATTTTTTAGAAGCCAGTTGTAAACTTGGATATAAACAGGGTCAAAATGTAAATTATTATTATTGTGAACCATCTGTATGGAGATTCTTTTATCCTAATATTTTTTGTATTAAAAAAATAATTGTAACCCCAAATGGAAACATAGAAAAAATAATTGTTGAATGCGTTGATAATTTCATCACTGATAAAAACATGAAGATAATCAATATTAATTGTTATACCCCAAATACAACTGAAAATACGGGATGCTAAAAAATGAACGGTAAAAAGAAAAAAGGAGAACAAACAAAGTTTATGTTCAACTTTCATCTGCTCTACGGAACAGAACCGAAGAAAAACTGCAAATGCCTGTCATGTTATACTTATGAAGATATAATTGATGAATGGAATCAGGAAAAACAAATTAAAAAAGCGATGATAATGTTTGATTGAAATGTGAGATATAGAAGAAGATTTCGTGACAGCATATCTCTTCAACATGTGGAAAGAAACTTGATTTGGAAGGACTCTGGCATTTTCCATTTTGTAATAAATGCAGAAAAAAAATCAAAATAAAACAAAGGAATTAAAATTGGATACTATGGTGACTATGGAGACTCGGATACTCATGTTTTATAGTGCACTTAAAAGTGAAAGGATGCCATTATCTAAGAGGATAATAGAATGACTAATAATTTTAAAGTTTGTTGGTTTGTGGTAGAGATACTTCTTTGGCTGGGATAGTTAAGTTTTTAAAAGAGAAGTATCCCGACAAAACCTTATATTTTATAACTAAAATGATATTAGAAAAACAAGGCAGATGGAAAAACTATAAAGACATTACAAAACTATATACGAGGGTTTGACTTGTCAACAAAACGCTGGAAGCGATGAAATGAATGAATGTCCCGAATGTGGAGTGCATTTTTTAGATAAGAACTCTTTAAGAAAACATATTTGGTATGTTCATTTAGATGCATTGGAGAAAGTGGGTTTATTAATATCAAAAAGAGACTATTCAAAAATAAAATGGGCTATGCCAAAAAAAATACCAGAGATAAATTGATAAAATAACTAAATGGGTATTAGCTAACTAACTGGGTTATATACCACTAAAACAAAGGATTTAAATCTTTAAGGTTTAAAGGAAGATTTATGGTAGAGAACCTTGAGGAGAAAAAATGACAGAAAATGAACAAGACGATTGCTCAGAATATATTCATCTTATCTACGATTTCATACAAGATTGCAAAACGAATCCAAATATTAATGTGAAAGAGTGGTTAAAAAATAGAAGTAAAATTTATGATGAACCATCACAGACCTTTGATTCGTCCCCCCCCTCAAAAGAAATTTTAAATTTACTTAAACACGGGAGAGTAATGTATTTATATGGGATTTCCCGAAAGTTAAAAATGAGAGCACCTTTTGTGAGATTTATGCTTGAAGACCTTGAAGAAAGGGGTCTTGTAAGAAGAATAGATGATGGTAGTATCATTTTAGAAAATAGTAGATGGAAAATAATGAGGTAAAAATCATGGTTGTAATCGCTGAAAAATATTTCTTCTGCAAGAACCAAAACTGCGGATGGCATGGAACATGGGAGCAATTACAATGGAAGAGCTATGATGGGGATTGGTGTCATCAAAGAAAGACTTGTCCGAGATGTGATGGTCACTGGTTTGATGAAAAAATCATCGACTTGGAAAACAAGCCATTACAAAGTAATACAAACGACTACGAAAATAATAACAAACCAGAGGGAATTAAATGAAATGTTTGATATGCAATGAATTGACTTATCAAAAAAATGGTATATGTGTTGTATGTTCTGACAAAAAGTTTACTTCATCTGAATCTAAACGGGTAATCAAAAAATTAGTTAAAGAAATAATTCGCTTGAGAAAAGAAATTGAAAGATTGAAATTGAGACAAAAACCGAGAATTAATGTTGATATGCCTAAAAGTCGTCATTAAATGATGCAATTTTATAAATTTAGTATCTTCATTTCACTACTTATCAGTATATCATCAAAAACCACAACATCTTGTATGTCATGGTGTCACTAAAAAAAGTGAAAAGGTGTAGTTATTTATAAGGAGTATCTGTTGCTACTACAAGAAACATTAGTTATCACTTCACCATGAACTTCAAAAACATACCATATATGGTATTTTTTGAAACTTTGTGAGATGATATATTGGTTTTAAAATATTATTGATTATATAGATATTATAGATTCTATAATTACTTGAATATTGACAACAATACAAAACGATTTATAATAAAAAAACAAAAATAATTTTTCTATGAATTGGAAAAATTTACCCAATCCTTTTACAAGGTATGTCACTTATGATATAACAGATTATGAAAAACAACCATTTATTCAACTTCAACCCCATCAAATCATGTTGAACTATCTGAAAGAAAGTTTCATGTTTTCTTCAGTTAATATGGATATACTAATTTATGGGGACAGGGGTTTTGGAAAAACAACGAGCCTTCTGTTTTTTTTGGATTTTATAGAAAAACAAAACAATCCAAATTTGTTGGTGGACTGGCATAAAAGCCTAATGACAGAGGAGATGGTCATGAGAGAATTAGCAAGAAAAGAAATCAGACCAACTTTCTTGGAAATAAATTCATTCTTTGTGCATCTTGAAAAGAAATATGGGGGTGTAATAGAGCGGAGTAATGACCCAGTTGAGACTTATCATAACCTCGATGATTTTTTTGGCGACAGAAAATATTATTTGATTATAGATTTTCCTGATGAGGTTAAAGATAAAGATTTTAAGGATTTTCTTGAAGTGCTGGGTTTGATAATGGGAAGCAAAAAGACTTCTATAATAATCGCCATGAACCGACCATATTTGATAAAGATGGATGCGTTAAGTCATGTTTATGGTAAGTTCGACAGGAAAGAACTATATCCTTTTACTTTCAACGAAACAAAACAACTCATAACAAAAAGATTGGAATACATAGCGAATGGTGTTGGCGATATTAATGTGCAGAATGTGTTCAGCGATGATGCCATCGAACTTTTGAGAAGAAGAGCAAACGGATGTCCAAGAAATATAATAATGGCTTGCAGAGAAAGTTTTGAGATTGCAAAAACAGATGAAAATATAATGCAAATAACACCAGAGATTGTTCAGTTGAGTTTAAAAGAGAATTATCCATTTGGAATAATCAAGGAAAGAATATCAGACCCCGTTAAGCAAGAATCATATTACAGCCTCTACAGTATGATTAAAGAAATGGGAGAAAGCGTTACCCAAGAAAAAAAGATAATCGACAAAGCAAATGAAAGTTTCAATTGGTCGGTAATGACAATAAGAAAAAGGTTAAGGCATCTTGCTGGCTGGGGATTGCTTGACATAAGAAAATGCAGGGACAATGAAAATTGGAATGTAATAAAAATTTTAGGTGCAAGTTAAATGCCAGAAACATTGGAGTTCCCTAATGTATTTGCCGTATTTCTTCACGATTATTATAATCTCAACAAACCAAGACAGCCCTTTTGTTGGGACATGGATAATGAGATACAATCTTCTGTCCTTCGTGATGCCAAAAGGATAACGATAGACTTTAACGCTATGGAAGATTTCGATTCAACTAACGGAACAGATTTAACGAGGACTCTTGTTGAGGCAAACGGAACAGAACTTGAAGAACTGATAATAAAATACGAGAAAAGTTTGAACAGCATAAATATACTTGGTAAAAATCAAGACACAGAGATAGTAAAGGAAGATTTAAAGAAAACAAAAAAAGAGAACTGGCTGAAGATTGGTTTTAAAAATCTGCCAAGCACTTTAAGCGTAGCCAACATACTTGAAGAAAGGCATCAAGGGAGATTAATTCAAGTTGAGGGAATAATACAGAACATAGGAATACCTTTTCGATTCTCAAGAAAAAAAATCCTTCGGTGTGAAAGATGCGATTTCGAGATGACAAAGATTTTCGAGATTAATGAAAGGAAATTCATCAACAAGATATACTGTCCGAATTGCAGGACAGAAAGGCTTTTCATCGAAGACAAGGACAGGGAAGTGACGCTCAAGACGCAACTTCTTACGATTGTCGAAGGAGTTGCGATGACAAGTTCAATGCCCATTTCACTTCTGATAGTCCTGTTTGAAGATTTGTTGGATTATGAAGACCCTGACAAAAGAAAGTTTATGGCAGGTGCAAAAATAAAGGTCGTTGGAACATTGAAAGAAATGAAATCACTTTCTCCAATCAAAAAGATTTATGTTGAAGCGATGTCATGGAAAGTCGAAGAGGAAGATGTTTATTTCACTGAAAGAGATTTAGAGGAATTCAAAAAAATATCCGAAGACAAGGAACTGATACCAAAACTGGTGAGAAGTTATGCTCCATCGATTTATGGTTACGAAGAAGTAAAGGAAGGTCTGATATTGCAGATTGTTGGTGGTGTCACAAAAATTTCCGAGAGGGACAAGAAGATGAAGCGTGGAAACATCCACATACTTCTTGTCGGTGAGCCTGCATTAGCCAAAAGTTCTATGGTTCTTTTTAATTTCAATTATCTTCCGAAGTGTAAATATGCCGTTTGTTCACCGAGTTCGATGACAGGTGCAGGGCTCGGAGTAGCCATGCTCCGTGACAAAGAGACAGACAGTTGGTTTTTGGCATCTGGTATACTTGTTTCAGCAAGCGGGTCTCAAGCAATCTTGGACGAATTAGATAAGGCAGACCCTGAAGATATAAAATCTCTTGATGTCGTGATGGAGATGTGCAAATTACCCGTAGACAAGGCTGGGATTTCAATAAAATTAAAAGCAGATACATCGATTCTTGGTGTTGCTAATCCAAAAGGTAGCAGGTTCGACCCGAACTTAAACATCAGGGAACAGATAAAATTAAACGATGTAACGATTTCTCGTTTTGATTTGAGATATGCTTTCAGAGATATGCCAAATGAGGATACTGACAGAAGAATAGCATGTAGGATTATCAATCCTGATGAACAAGAAACACCTTTTACATCAGAACTGCTTTTTAAGTATCTTCTTTTTGCAAGAAAAAAAGGAACAGAATTAACAAAAGAGACGAGTGATAGATTGACAGAATTCTACATCGCAATGAGAAAAAAAACTCAAGGAGAAAGCGGTGCTATGCTGATAACTGCAAGGCAACTTGGCGGTCTGATAAGAATCGCAGAAGCCTATGCGAAATTAAGGCTGGATGACAAGACGGACATTGAAGACGCTGAAAAGGCGATAGACCTTTTCAAAAAACAATTGAGGACTTTCGGGTTCAACCCAGAGACTGGAGAACTTGACATCGACAAAGCAGAAGGAAGAAAAAGTGCACAAGAAAGAAGGGAGACGAGAGAATTAACTGACATTTATTTGGATTTGCTTCCGATATTCGGAGAGAAAATTCCAAAAGGAGATTTTATTGATGCTATAAGGACAGAAGGAATTAAAAGTCCTGAAAAAAAATTAGAGCAGGCAATAAGAGAAGGTATATTTATCGAACCAACATCTGGTTTTATAAGGAAAATATGAAGGTGAAAATATGAGAAAAATAGTTTATTTGAACGGGGATGAAGCATTCATTTTAGAACCTTTTGAATTACCCAAAGGTAAAAAAATAGGAGAGGTTGTTGGAACAACTTACTATACACATAGGAATCCCAGCGAACATTTTTATGTGTTGGGTGGTGGGTATCCAATAAGTAATAGTGTTCTTAAAAAGTTAAGAGAAGTTAGTGTTGATAGGGTTGTAATAATAGAACATGCAAAATCTGGTGAAAGAATGTTTGATACTACACTTGAAAAATATCTTTCAGCAGTCATGATTCAACATGAACCTTATGACCAGCAAAGATGTGTTCCTCTTTCTGAAATGAGATTAATAGGGAAATTATAAGTTTACGAAGAAGTAAACATAGTTAAGCAAAAGTTTAAACTAAACTAATGGTTTTAAATACTTAAAAGTATTCTATTTTCTTATAAAATGTTGAAAACATTAAAATTTTAATTGAGAGTGATGAAAAATGGATACTTTTAAAACAGATAGAAGAAATAAATTCCCTTTTAAGATATGGAATACGATTTTTATAGGTCTAAGAGCAAGGGATTATAAGTTTCCTCAAGTCCTTGCAGAATTCGTTGATAACTCGATAGCACAACGGTTTATCAGTGGTGGAAAATTACAGCCATTAAAAATCGAGATAACGGTAAACAATGAGATAAGAATTTTTGATAATGGTGGCGGTCAGGACGAACAGGGAACTTCAGAAGTCTTAAACTTGGGTAAACTTACAGACAAAAGTTTAAGTAAGTTTGGTCTTGGAATCAAGCAAGCAGGAACGTGGTTGGGAAGACATGTTTGGATATTCACTAAAAGATGTGGGGAAGATGAGGTTCATTCATGTGAGTTGAATCTAAAAGATATAGAAAAGAACCCACAGTTGTTGAATGATTTTGAAATGGAAGTTAGAAGTTTTTCTCCCTATGTTATAGATGGGGAAGACCTCTCAAAAAAAGAAAACCATTTTTTTGAAATCAGAATTTCTGACTTGGAAAACATACCGACAAAACCAGATATAGATTATATGAGGAGAAGTTTTGGTTCTGTCTTTGGAAGTTATCTGAGGAATGGGGTTGAAATATTAATAAACGGTGTCAAAGTTAAAAGACAACCAAGACCCGAACTTGTAGATTTGCCAACATATAAAAGTAAAAAAGTTGAATTTAGTTTTCCAGATAAAGGTATCACAGGATGGTGGGGAATAACTGTAAGTCATATCGCTGGAAAGTCAAAAAATTTTGGTATGGATAGTTATTACAATGGCAGATTGGTGAAAGGTGGTGACACGAACATAATAGGTGTCAGTGTAGACTCCAATGCTTTGACAGCCATGCACCCCGATTTTTGGAGATTGGATGGTGAGATATTTTTTGACAGTCCATGCGTCTTAGATAATAATATTGTCAGCAATAAAAATGCTTGGGTTCAGGATAAAACATACGAAACTGTTCAAAAATTATTGCATGATAATGTTGCAATGCCATACAGAAAAGAATTAAGACTTGTATCAAAAGCACAAAAGGAGACTGAAAAAACTTTAACTTATGAAAAAATCGGAGACATAGCACCAGTATTTTTGAAGAAAGGATTTCCAGACCTGATACAACCAAGAAAAGAATATAGGAGAGCCAAAGAAGGTGAAACTCCAACAATAGACCTTATGACTGAAGCAAGAGAACAATCTGAAAGAACAGAAACTTCAGACACAGAAGGAGATTCGCCTACAGAATATAATGATAAACAACATCCAACACATACGCATCTTGTCATGAGAGGTCATGTCCCCATATACATAAACAACATAAAATATGAAATAAAAATAGTGCCTTCATTAGAAATGAGCGAAAAAGACCCAAGATACATCTGCACTCAGGATGAAAAAAACAATGTGCTGATAATAACCATAAATGAGAACAGACAGGAGATAAAAGAATTGGATTCGGAGACCATGATAGATTTTGTTCTTGAATGGGTTGTTGAAAGCATTCTTGTTATACAAAACAAATCTTATGACATAAAAGGATTCATTTCTGACAGAGAAGATGTGTTGGTAAAAGTAGATATACATGACTGGAAAGATGCAGTAGAGCATATCCTAATGCTGGAAGAAAAGGAGAAAAAGACAAAAAACAAGTAAATTGTTATGTGGAATAATGAAAACATTCGCTGGAAGTTCAAAGACGACTGTAGCGATAGGAGCAGGAACAAATGGGTAGCCTTTGCTTCTATGAATCAGGGTCATAGAAGAAAATTCTTGAGAGAACAATCCCTACAATACAAGGATGTTCCAAGATGCAAAAAATGCCTGCATGTTTTCTTCAAATGCGTCTGCGGTAACAAGAAATATTTAAAAAAGATGAGAATGAACAAAGTTCTTCTCAATGCGACCTTTGAAGAAAAGCTTGAACATTCAAAAAAATTGATAGAAGAGGTTATAAAAAAATCAGAGGGTAAAAAGATATACCTTGCTTATTCTGGCGGTATTGATAGCGAATGTTGCGTTCAACTTTTTAAGGATTACATAAAAGACGGAAGAGTGACTGTAATAACTGGTCTTACATTTGTAGATTTCCCAGAGACGATAGACAGGATTAACGAACTTGAAAAAGAATTGAATATTGAGATATTAAGGGCAAAACCAAAAGTCACGTTCAAACAGATAGTTGAGAAATATGGGTTGCCTTTGTATTCCCGTTCTTCAAGTGAAAAGTCAAAGAGAATAGCAACTTCAAGGTGTTGCGACCTACTGAAAAAACAGCCGATGAACAAGATGACTAAAGATGCAGATGCTTTGATTCTTGGGTTAAGGGTAGAGGAAAACAGATACAGAAAAATGGTCATCCTTCAAATGGGGGATTTCTTTTTTTCAAAATCACACAAGTCTTGGCGTGTTTATCCGATTGCATACTGGACTATAAATGATGTTTGGAGATTTCAGAGCATGAGGAAATTCAACTACAATAAAATTTACGACAAAACAAATTGTGGAAAAAATGGTTTCTTTAAACTTGATAGTGGGAAATTTTATCAGATAAGGACTGGTTGCTGGGCTTGCCCTCAAGCAATAAAAGGCGGTTATTTAACATGGCTTGAAAAATATTATCCACAGTTTTATAAAACATTGATGATTAATTTTGGTCTTGAAAAATATGTAAAGAGATAATTCTTATGGGAGACATAAAACACATTTGCAGGACATGTGCATACGCAGTTCCTATGGATGCGAGTTTTTTCTGTAAAAGGGAGAAATGCACGAAATCTTGGCTCGTTGGAAGGGGTTGCGAATATTGGAAGAGGAATTTTTAGGAAAAATAGAGTTAAATCTTTAATATTTAAAATATTTTATTGATAGATTATGCCAAAAAAGGAAGTTAAGAATACAGATTTCATTAAATTTTGGATAAGGATGTGGGTCTGGATAGTCATTTACATATCTCTTTCAATACATTTTTCGAGCAGTGGTTTCACAAGCGACATACTTTTGATAATAGCGATTTTTGTCTTCTTCGCTTATACAATCATAAAAGGTGCATAATATGAGGCAAATAATTGGGATGAAAATAATATCAGTCATCTTTCTTTTAGGTAGTTTGTGGTGTTTGTATCAGCAAAATAATATCTTAAATTTGGAATATCTTGCAATAGAATCATACGATAATTTAGGATTCCAGTTTTTAAGTCTGGAGTTCCATTTATACAGCTTATTGACTATAATATTCTTTGTTTTATACGGTGTTTTCATGGTTTTATCTTGGTGTGTAGATAAAAGGCGATAAAATATGGTAAATGAAACCATAAAAAAATACTTTGAAGAAAAATATCTAAAAAATACTTGTTTTAGCACCCTCGATGAATTATTAAACGATAAAACATTAGTTGAAGTAAATGCACCAAGAGCATTAATTGCTGTTGACCTTGTTGGTATTTGGAAGGGGTTAAATGACAAGGGACTAATCTCCAATATATTATTACGAATCGATGAATTCGAGAAAGATATAAAAGAATTCCAAAATTTTGGTGTTAAATCAAAAGTGATAATAAGACTAAATCAATTAAGAAAAGAGATAGTGATGTTAGAATGACAACAAAAGAATTGAGGGTTTGGTGGATTAGAAATGTTCCTAATAAGCCGATACATTATCAAGTCAAAGACATAGATGAAGCAAAGAAAAAGATAAACGAATTGACACAAGACGACCTCAAAAACAAATTCGTAGAAGATAATGTCGGTGGTTTAGAAATATTTGAAAATGAAGAATGGTCTGAATATTACAATGATGAAGGACAGGACATAATGAAAATAATGGATACGGTGGAAAAGGTTTGAAACATGGCAGAAGAAAACATAAAAGAATATTTATTAAGGCAACTGGATAGAAAAATAACCCATCTAAAAAATGAGTTGGATTTTGTAGAACGCATAAAAAAATTCATTGAAGATACATTCAAAGAAAAGACGGTGAAATAGATGGGTTTAGTTATGATGGAAGGAAATAAAATAATCGAAAAGATTAAAAAATGTTGTCCAGATTGCGGTTCTACCAATACATTTCATTATTCTTGGTGCAGGATACACGAAACAGATAGTAAGGTTTATGAAAATAAACTGAATATGCAACGAGAAGTGTTTGAACACAGGAAAGATAGAAAATGGTTGGAAGAGCATTTTGGAAAAATTAAAGAAAATTCCAATGGTATAATACTTCCTTCAAAAAGAATTTTTGGGAATATAAAATATCTAAAAGAAAATTCCAAAAAGAAAGGAGAATGAGAAATAGATGTCAAGAAGAGTTAATTGTGGACATAGTTGTGATGATTGTATGATAGATGTTGATTGTTCAGATTGGATTAATATTTATGAAGAAAATTCCAAAAGAGAGGAGAATGAAAGAATGACAAAACTATCAATAGTTAAAAATGGAAGATGGACAAAAGAAGCGTTAGAATTGGGGTTCGGTTGCAATCATAAAGAACATCAACCAAAAGAAAATTCCAAAGAAAAGACGGTGGAAACATGAAAAGGACATTCAAAGCCTATTTTGAGATGCCAACTACCAAAGCGACTGTGATAATCCAAAACATAAGCCCAGAAAACTTAAAACCAGCAATGGACGAATTAAAATCAAAAGGTCTGATATTCATACGGACAAACTTCCAGAGAATTGAATGTTCAAAATGCAAGTTCCTGACAAAACATGACATTGATGACATAGAACAATACTGTGTAAAGGGGATGTATGAAAAATTTCCATACAAGCCTGTATTTGATTGTCCCTACTTTGAAATAATGGTGAAATAAATGCCAATAGTAAGTTGTAAAAAAATGGGTTGGTCTAAAAATAATCCAAAATATATGCTTCTGATAGTATTTGATACAAAGAAAGAACAAGAAGCATTCCAAGAAGTCGTTGAAAAAATACAAGAGTTTTATGATTTAAAGGAAGTGAAATAAAATGGGCATGACATTCGCTTATTTTAAAACCTTGACATGGGATGGAGACAAGATAGGTATTGATTCAAAAGTAAGTTACAAAGACCAGAACGGGATTGAAAGTGAAATTGATATGAAGAAATTTGTTGAACTGGCTGAACAATGCAAAAATCCAGAAAACAAGGAATATTTTGATAAATGGTTGCCTCTGATAAAAAAGAAGGAACTGTCAATAGGTGTGGTTGTGATAGACGGTCTGGGAAAACTGGTGGAAGAATTGGGTGAGAAGGCGTATAGTTGCATAAAAGATGATAAGAATGAATGAATTTGAAAACCTTTTAAGAAGTTTTGAAGAAGAAAAGGATAGAGTAATCAAAAATATGGATGATGCTAAACAGAAGATGATGACAGACCTCATAAAAGAAATAGCATGCATCCGAGCATTGTTAGAAAGGATATTAAGAGTCATGGACGAGGGATTGTTCCTTGATTATCAATTTGAGAAATATGACGAAAAGAGGATTGGGTATCTTGAAAAAAAACAAAGAAGAAAACCTAAAGGTTGAAAAGATAGGAAATTTCCTGATAATTGATGGTCAATATTATATTCCAAAAAGACAGGAGTTTGGTAAAGGTAGCCAAAAACTAAATTTTAGAAAAGTTCCAAAAAAAGAATTTGATTTAGTAAGGAAACTTGCTAAAAAACTTGCGAAAAACATCAGTGCGGAACAGATAATGGTTGATGTTCTCGCAGAAACACCGCAAAGGGTTCTGCATAACATCGAGAAAAATGTATTCAAGAAGAAAAAAGTAAAGATTCTGCAAAGGCATGGTTGCATTGATATGAAGATAGGCGATGATGTAATACCGATAAGATGATTTAAATGAAAAAAGAAAGGCTGAAAAGAATATTTTATAGATGGAATGATTTTGTTGCATTCTGGTCTTATCTAACTTTCATAACACTATTAATGTTAATTTTCTTTGGAGATGTATATCTTTTAAGAGATGCAACTTCGAGGGTAACAATCATCGAAATTATAGTGGGCATCATAGGTGCTATTACAGTATCTGTTGGTTTTGCATGGCTGGTTTTTACGATGTTGAGCGTTGATAAAAATGAGTGAAATAAAAAAAGAATGCCCGATTTTAATCGCTGGGTTTTATGCACAGGCAGACAATGAATTAAGATTGGATTTGGAATGTCTGGAAGGGAGATGCGGAATGTGGAACGAAAAAGAAAAAAGATGTGGTCTGATACGATGAGAAAATATCAAGCAGGAGATTTGAATCCAAACGAATGGATTGTAAAAATACTTGACATTAAGAAGAAAATCAGAAAATTAGAAAAAATAAAATATGATTCAAGAAACTATCCAAGAGCAAGAATCTTGATAACAGAACTTAAAAAATGGATTTAAATGAAAATAAAATCGTGGGTTTATATGAACATAGCAATCGTTGGCAACAGGGTAGGATGGACTTACAGAGAAATAGAGAAAACTTTAGTCAGGTATGCAGTCTATAAGACAGATGTGATTATATCTGGCGGTGCTGAAGGTGTCGATACTTTTGCCCAAGAATTTGCGAGGAAGCACGGGAATAAAATAATAATAATCTATCCAGACATGACAAGACCTTCACCTAAAAGATACTATGAAAGGAACAAAAAGATTGCCGTTGAATGCGATTTCATGTTTGTCTTCAATAAAGACAACAATCCACGCTCTGGCTCTTTCAATGCGATGAACCAAGCACAAAAACTGGGAAAAGATTTGATGGTCGTCAAGGGTGATGAAGATTGGCTGAAGAAGTAAAAGATAAATGTCCAAAATGCGGTAGCCCTAATGTCGGTTCTATAGAATTCAAAGAAAACGGGTATGAGATGCAATGTAATACTTGCGGTAACAATTGGTTTGAAGGAGCAGTCATAGGAAAAAGAAAAATAGTCGGAAAGATGACAGACGGTTCATTGATAGTAGAATATGACAATACAAAGAGATTATGAAAATGAAGGACTTCAGTTTTATCACAGCAGATGGTATACCAAAAGAACTAAAGGAAAATAAAATAAGATGGAAGACTTTTGCCAACAGGAAATTAAAGAACGGAAGAGTTGTCCTGTATCATGAGAGCGACCACTACTTTCCAAATTTCTTTAAGATACAAATAATAGATTTTGCTACAAAAAAAGAAGACTGGTATACTCTGGATATTGGTGTTGATGAACATATAAAAATATTGAAGAAGATTCTTGCAGAATATTTTGGCATCGTCATCGGGGATGTATGCAAAAAATGTGGCAGGGGCATTGACTTCTTTGCTGGATGGAGTTATAAGGGGATGTGTTATTTTTGCAATGTGAAAGAGGAGAACAAGAAACTCCTTACTTGGGATGCACCGAAAATAAATGAGCATGATTTATCATTTGATGAAAAACAGGGGTAATAACATGGAAGAAGAGAGATTATTAAAAGTAATGAACGGCATAAGGGAAGTTTTAGGGTTTGGTTCTCATCCATTTACAAAAAAAGAATTAGAAAATTTTAGAATGGATTTTAGTAAAATGAAAATAGGCAAGTCTTTTGAAACAGGATGTTTTAAGTTTACAAAGAGAAAAAATTATTATGAGATAAGTTTATCGCAAACTTTCAGGATGAAAAAAGAACCAGAAACAAAGCGTTTAAATCTTTAAAATTAAAAATGATTGTCATGACAGAATGTCCAACAGAACATAATAAGAAAGCGATATGCAACAAAGGATATGCCTGCGATGGATGTCCAGATAATCCTGATTACAAAAATAAAGGCAATGAATTGACCATGTTCACCAAAAAAGAGAAAGAACAATTGATGAAGAACATCAGGGAAATAATACCGACAAAAATGGCAATAATAGATAAAATAAAAAAAGACATACCAGAGTTCAACGAGAATGAAAAAGCAACTTTGACTTTCGGTGAATTCGTGGAGATGTATGCTGAATTCATAAAGTTCTTTTCTGAAGAAATCACAAAAGGATTATATGCTTATGACAAGTTCATAGAGATGAAGATTGATGGAGTGAAAGTCTTCTGGGAGAACTACAAGAAATTCAAGGAAACCATGTCAGACCCTAACACTGATATGATTGACATAACTGGAGAAGGCAGTGGTTATTATGACAATGATGAAGGTATCTTCGAGATAAAAGGGGAAGAAGCGTTGAAGAATCTAATTGAAAGGAAATCAAAACAAAAGAAGTGAAATATGGGTTGTAAATGCGGTCATCCAAAGTATTATCATAATGAGAACAACGGGAAATATGGTGGGTGCATGGACGGATGTTGTGATTGTAAGTCATATAAAAAAAAGAATAAATCTGTATCAAGTCGTAATGTATATTACCCATGCGGGAGAAAAAATCCGTGTAAAAAAATTATAGAGGAAATAAAACATGGCGGAACTTCGTCAAGAAAAAACTGCGTGCCCTAATTTCAGGTCTTGCTATCAACTTGACATAACAGCAATCCCGTTATGCCCTGAAAATTACAGGGGATGTATAATATTTATTAAGGAAACAAACCCAGAATTGTATAAGGAAATTTGTGGTAAAAATGGATGAAGAAAAATGGATTAAAGAGAATTTCAGTTCTGCTTTGGAAGCACAAATAATGAGAACAAGGGCGGATGCTTTGCACAATACACTAATAGATAATGTCATGGCTGAAACAAGCGAGGAAGAAATCCAAAAAATCATAGAAAAAGCAAAGGGCATTCTGTTGAGCCATACAAAAGAATGGAACAGGAAAGAAATAGTCATGATACCGCAGATAATGTTTGAGTTGTCAAAAAGTTTTGAATTGAAGGCACTGATGAAACAGGCTAAAGAGAATTCTGGGAATGATGAATTCCTGAAAAAACTCGTTGAAAGGGCTGAAAGTCTTGGTATTTTCATGAATATACCCGACCCAAAAAGACTATTCATGCCAGACGGGAAGACTCCAAGATGCACTCAATGCGGAAAACCGATGAAAAGGGCTGTAGACGAAATAACAAATAAAATATCAGATTACGACTGGGAATTTGATTGTCCATGCATTGAAAAACATCCTGACTTGAAAAAATTAAGGCTTCATGTTGGTTGAGATGAAATTCAAGAAATATACAGAAAAAGAGTTTGAAAAGTTTTGCGAAGAACAATGGATTGATTCAGACTTTGGAGAGGAGATTTGGAAATTCATAGAAGACAGGGAAGTTCACTTGTCAACAGTAAATTCCATCAAAGGTTCTAAAGATGAAGGAATACTGACAATAAAAATAAAGTGTTTTGCCGAATAAGATATTTTCTGATAGAAATGCCTACCTATTTCAGATGCCCCGATTGTAAGGAACTTACTGGAATCAGGAGCGAGTTTGTCATAAGAAAAACCATATTCAAAGGAAGGCACAAACAGTTCAACTGCTCCCACTGTCACCACAATCTAAAAAAAGAGGAACTCGAAATAGTGAAGATGAAGATGAGAATACAATATCCTAACATTTTGGCTTTCCCTTAAAGTTTAAATTTTTAAGAATTAAATAAACCCTCATGAGAACAGCGATATTTTTCTTCGTTTTATTCGTCTTTGTAATTGGGACTGCAAGAGCCAGCCAGTTTAATCTGACAATGACGATAGAAAATGGGGGTAGCAATGAAGCGATAGTCACTCTTTATTCAAGTTCTCCATCATGCCAGTTCGATAACGGTCAGACAGAAAAAACAATTCATGTATTTCCTAACATCGAATTGAGCGAACAAATCATAGTAAAGGAAAACAACATGGGTTGCAGGTTTGGAATACACGAGGCAGAACCATCAATAATAATCAAGAAAGTATTCAGCAACAACACGATATTTGTCGCACAGACAGAAAGGCAGACGCTTCAAATAATCAACAAGGAAATACCAGTCTATAAGATAACAACAAAAGAAGTCAAGAGCCCGCAGGAAATCCAGATAATAATAGTGGAATCGATAGTGATAGTCCTTCTTCTGATACTGCTTATTTTGTCTCTAATTTTACGAGGAAGAAAAAAACAGGAACAACAGCAAGTTCAACCGCCATCAGTCCAAGAAAGACCTTATTCATACCCGCAGTATTGATTTAAATTTTTAAGTTTTAAAATATTCTTTATGAACAAATTAAAAAGGAGAGGCGGAAGGCTTCTATCACCAGACATGATAGAAAGGATAAGGGAAAAACTTGAAGAGAACGAAGGTTGCGTGACAAGGACAAAACACGATACTGGCTATTCCTATGCTGTAATAAAGAAATACGGCAATGACATAATAGAGAAGCATAGGGAGAAGAATGCAATATATGTTGGATGATTTTATGGCAGGAATGCAATTTACGAGTTGATTGAGAATGAATAAGATAGTCTTTTCACCAGAAGAATTGATGAAAGAATTGAAAAAAGCAAAGAAAAAAGAAAACTTCAATTTAATGAAAAAGGATTTCCAAAGTTATATGAACGATGAGCAAATATTATTCAAGTTAATGTCTGAAAGAATAACAAGACGGATGCATGACATCATATTCGTAAAACCATGTTCATCAAGGATTGGAATGTCATTTATTGGGATGGGTATAGAAGAAAGATTCGGTCTAAATTTTGTTTTCAACGATTATTATAAAATGAAGGAAAAATATCTGAAAAAACTGAAGGGGAAAATAATTTTTGACGATGAACAACTTCCCCGTAAATCATAGTTTTCTATATAATAGATAATAGACTATGGTTTAAATGTTTGAGAATCTATGAAATATTATGCAAAACCAACTTGAAAAGATAAGAATAACAGAACAACCGACAAAAAAAGTCAAGAAATGGAAAAGAGAGACGCATGCATCAAGAATCACAGACGCTGTTATGCGTCTGCAACCGATTGGAAAACAAAAAAGAATATCAAGTAAAAACTTGATGATAGAAGTAAACAATCATGGAACTAATGACCTTAATTGGGGTCAATTATACATGGGTATTCAGGGTGCAAAAAGACAACTGCGGGCATCTGGATGGTTTATGAAGAGCGGTGGTCGTCCAAAGGGTTATTATATTGTCAGCAACAGGAATGATTCGATAGAGCCTTTGGAGTTCGACATGAAAAGCATAACGACCAAAGCGAATAATTTCATAGATTTGTGGCAGTGTGCGATGTATCATTTCACTGGTGCAGTGGAAGATAAAAGAGAAGTCGAAAAGTTAAAGATGAAACTTGTTAAAGCCGTAATGGGATGGTGAATAATATGCAATTAGAAATGATAAACCCAGATAAAATAAAACCAGATAAAAATCAACCAAGAATAGAAAAGGACAAGGAATTCATTGAGAATCTTGCAAAGACATACAAAGAACACGGTGTCATAGTTCCAATCGAAATAGATGAGAACAATGAAATAATCAGTGGTGAGTTGCGATGGCTGGCTGGTAAAATCGCAAAACAAGAAATGCCCTGCATAAGAAAAAAAGGGCTGACAGAAATAACAAGATTGGAAAGACAGTTAATAGAAAATGTGGCAAGAAAAAATTTAGGCACAGAAGAAAAGGGAAGAGCATATAAGCGATGGTTGAATATGTATAATGAACAATACAAGTCGTTCTCTGGAGAACAGTTATCATGCGACAGTGGTATAAATGAACTTGCAAGAAAGATTGGTGTTTCAAAAAGTTCAATAAGTGAAGCACTTGAATTCATAAAAGAACCAGAACCAGTAAAGAAGGCAGTCAAAAGAGGGGATATTGGAGTCAGAACAGTTTCAACAATAAGAAGGGCAAAGATACCACAACAAAGAAAAGAAAGAATTCTTGAAGATGCAATAAAAGAGAAAAAGGGTCAGGTTAAAGTTCAAGAAGAAGTGAAGTTTGAGGAAGAGATGGTAAAGCAAAATGTTCCAGCGATGCCACCAATAAAACCAAAGAAAAACCTATCAGTTGAAATCAGCAAGAACTGTAGGATGTTGATAAAATATCTCGATGTCAGGGTGATACAGTTGCTTCCAGAAAGACAAAAACAATTGATTCAAATATCTCTTGATGAACTTATACCAAGAATGACAAAATTTAGAGACGAACTAAAAATGTCTATGTTGTGATTTCTTTTTTTTTTAAACTTTCCCGTAAATCAAGGCGATGGCATGCGACTGTTTAGAAAAATGGAAAAAGGAGAGGACTTCCTTATATTCGTAATATTCTGCGTATTAGCCATGTTTGTTTTCACCGCATCTTTATGGATGATTGATGTGAGTGCTTCAGCGATGCAAGCGAGTGCAGTCACTGGAATAGAAGCAATAATGAGAAGCCTTTTTCTTCAAGCAGAGCCGAACACTATCTATCATGCAGGTCTTGTAGTATCAGAACTAACATTCTTCTTTGTTCTGGTCATTGCGATAAACTTAAAATGGAAGGAATTCAGAAGCAAATTTAAGGAGAAGTAATCTTTCTGTTCTCTATCACGATATTGAATGTAGTGTTGTTCAAATTTTTAAGAGCCCTTTCTATTTTCTTCAAATCATGATAACACATATTGTGAACAAGTGCTCTCTTTATTCTTTTGTTGCTGTCTTTGAACCTAAAACCTATACCCTTTAACCAAGATTTGGACACAAACATACCCTGCCTTCTTTTTATTGCATATCCGCACAGAAGACAAGTATGGTCTTGAATACCGTCTCTTTTCTTTGTTTTTATAGTCTTAAACATCAGGACATTCTTCCATTATGATATATCCGCCTATAATCATTAATAAAAATGCTATTATGTTGCACAGGTATTTTGGTGCAGGCAGGCTAAATACAGAGCCGTATATGTATGCACCTGAAAGAAAAACAGCAGAGCCGATTATCACTTTCCACCAGCGTATTTTTTTCCTCTTCATTGGTAATTATTTTAAATATTAAAAATTTATATTAATCGTTTAGAAAATTTTTAAATTTTTAGAAATATTTAAATATTTACTCTTCCTATTATTAGATAGGTGTAAATATGGTTCATAAGATTAAAAAACCATGCGAAGCATGTGGTCGGTTTGAATCCCAATGGGAATTGGTCGATAGATACGGGGATGCTAAAACATACGATGTATGCACGAATTGCTTATTACCATTAGTCGGAAATGCTTTGAGCAAAGAACAGTTCAAAAATCTTTTGAAGAGCAAACACAAGAAAGATGAGTTTTTATTGCATGGCGACTTTTATGATGAAAAAGGAAATGCTTTACAACCAGTTAAATTTAGGTAGATAAATATGGTTCACAAGACAAAGAAGAAGATAATCGGGACAATCGATGTATTACAAGAAGAGAGAAAACTAAAACATCCACAGATTAGAGTATGGGCTCATCCTACGAATGGCGGAGACGACTATTATTTTGTGTTCAAGAGCATACCTTCAGCCTACGCATTCATAGCGAGATACAAATACGAGCCTAAAAGACTCAAAAAAGAAGTTCCAGAGACAGAGCCTTTGGTCGCATATAAAGGTTATGAAATGAACATAAAAGACTTCATAAAACAGTTCCCTAAAGTCGATTTAAAGTGGTAAAGTAAAGGATTTAAGCCTAACTGTAGGATTTAGTATATAGGTGAAAAAGATGGTTCATAAGATTGAAACTATGGGAAAAACAACAAAAGAAAAGGTTGAAGAATTGACAGGAAAGTTGGTTGACGAAACCAATAGATATGGTGTTGAAGAAGATTTCATAGAAGGTATGACAAAGGGAATAAAAGACAGGCATCGCACATTGCAACAAACATTTTTCAGATGCTTGAAAGGTGTAATAAAAGAATACAGTAAAACTTCTGGTGATTTGAGGAACGAAGACTCAATAGAATGGGCTAAAAAAGTAAGTAAGATTGAATCTGATATGAGGGTGATTTGATGGTTCATAAAATAACGAAAGCAGAAAAAATAGAAGATTTACATAAAGAGATTAATCTATTAGAAGAAGCAAAACTCTTGGCAGACCAAAAAATAGGACAAGTATCAGTGAGTTATGATACCACGATGGGTGTATTATCCGATTATATGGACGCTTTAATCAAACAAAAGAAGAAAAAAATGAAGAGGTTGTAGTAGTGGTTCATAAAAAGGAAATAAAACCAAAAATAATGTTCGCAGTAGGTGGAGTGAATGTGTCTCCAGAAGAGTTCAGAAAACAAGTATCTGCAATCATGTCAAAAGTTCATGTGACTTCTGGCTATGAGATGGAACTAACTGAAAAGGGATGGAAAAAGAAAAGAAAGTTGTTATAAATGGTTCATAAGATAAAAGACCAGTCGAATAAAATAATAGATGCTATTTTAACAGAAAGAAATTTAGTCAGAGATGGTTACTTCATAGTCAATAAAATAGGTGGGACGACTTATGTTTCTTATGATGATTTGTCATCAAAAGAATTGAAAGCACTCTCGGAACAAAAAAAATTAAGTGAGGAATCATAATGGTTCATAAAATTGATTATGTGTCAATTGCGATGCAAGACCCACCGATGGAAAGAATGTTCATGGATTTTTTAAGTAAAAACGCACAAACACAGACATCATGGATTAAATATTTACAGGAATACCAAAAAGACAAAGAACGAAGAATAAAATTAGCCAAAGAAATGACACAAAGAGGTTGATTTGATGGTTCATAAGAATGATATAAAATCAAGAGCAAAAGAATTGCTAAAGGCAATAAAGGACAATTACGAAAGTTGCGAAGAAGCAGGAATAGATACAACAGGGAGTTTTGTAAAGCAACAATACATAGCAGATGAGATGGATGAATTGGAGAGTGTTATAAAAAGAGCGAGGAAATGATTATGGTTCATAAAATTAGGGGAAATCGGGATTATATTGCAGAGATGTTCGCAGAGGGGGCGACATCTGGGACGACAAGTAATGGGTCTTTGTTCATAGAAGGCGATACAATATATTCTTATGGTCATCATTTTCCAATTGCTTTCCTTGATAGAAATAAAAGAATTGCCTATTTTAATAAAGACAGTTATTCGCACACTACTTCTTGCCAACAGGGAATTGTAAAAAGGAATCTCATGGCTCGTGGTTTTGCGATAATTCCAAAAAATACGGAAGAATTAAAAAAGATGTCTGGAAGTGGGTGGTAAAAATGGTTCATAAAATTACAAATAAATGGTTAGATATATTTGCAGACGCTTTTTATGATGAAGATTATAAAAAAATGAGTAAAATGCTTGGTAAAAAAATTACAAATCAACAACAGGCAGAAGTTGAATTAGAAAAATTCAAGGCGAAAAATTATGGTTCATAAAATTAAAAAAAGAAAGGAAGAATTTGACCCATTCAAAAAAATAACTAAAGATATGTGGCTTGAATATCATTTCGTATTTGAAGGAGAACACATGGAAAGTGTGGAAGAGAATATTCGTGGCAAAACTCTTGCGAAAGTTATGAGAGAGATTATGACAAGTGCAAGAAAGGCTGATGCAGAGTATGTTCATTGGGATGGATTATACGAAAAGACAGAAGAATTTTATGGCGGTGGCGAACCGAATCTGAGTCATAAAACTCTGACAAAAATTGCAGTTAAGGTGAGTGATTAATGGTTCATAAGATTAAAGGGAAATATTTGTTCACTTCAGATGCAAGTCACGGATGGATAAAAGTTCCAATAGAAGAATTAAAAGAACTTGGTATAGCAGATAAAATAACTGGTTATAGTTATCAAAGTTCAGACGGTAAATTTGTATATCTGGAAGAAGATGCGGATGCCACAATATTTGTTGATGCATTCAAAAAAAGATTCAGTAAAGAGCCAGAATTCAAAACAAAGTCTGTCAATTACAGCAGGATTAGAAATCTTCCGCATTATAAAAAACAATCAATAGAAAGCAAAGAATTTCAAAGGGGTTTAATGGATTGGTGATTAAATATGGTTCATAAAGTTAAAGAAAAAAAAATTAATGAGTTATTGTTGATTTTAACTCCATGTCTAAAAAGGAAATATATCAACGGTGCTTGGAAATACGAAACAACATGGGGTAATAAAACAATTGAAGGATTGAGAGCAACGATAAAAAATGTTTTAGAAAGTGATGAAAATGGTTCATAAAAAACAAAGAAAGTTCAGATGCATGGTATGTGGTAAATATAGTCCGACTGCTGGACATCGCATTCCATGTGCAAAATGCATAAACAGTCC